>Ga0116230_10002143_pt1 | contig 18972 bp, 12 predicted proteins | sample S1TSphfallax_3_FD_88678 | JGI IMG/M metagenome (GOLD analysis project Ga0116230, IMG submission 88678) | Host-associated microbial communities from peat moss isolated from Minnesota, USA - S1T2_Fd - Sphagnum fallax MG | ecosystem: Host-associated > Plants > Peat moss > Unclassified | place...
ATAAGATAAGCCTCAAGTTTTGTACAACTTCACAACCTTCATCCCCACTCAACATTGTGCCCAACATGGCAGCCATATCTCCCTTTTCTCACATGTCTGTTTGGAATCTTTTTAAAATTTTTATATTTAATTTAATTTTATATTTAATTTTATATTTATTTAAAATTATGTTTTTTTAATACATACTAGTTTGGCCTGTGCCATTGGCCCAAGTGTTACCACGCCCTTGACTGATTTTTCCTTCCAAAACATGGCTTTTTGGAATTTATTTGAATTTTCAGTGGCAAAAATCGGCTAAAAATCAATATCTCCCACACTCTGAATCCAAATCTTACCACATAAATTCCATTAAATCCTGCTCATCAAGGGTTTTCCAACAACACCAAAGGCACATTCCGCTCCTTCCTGAATTTTCAGCTACAATTTTAATTTAATTTATAGTGAAGAAATCATTCAATATTCAAGAACTTCTACACCGCAAGTCCAAATGCCATGAAACCAAGTCGATCCACCCCGCTCCTCAAGAGCTTTCCAAAGAGACCAAGAACACAATCTGAAGCATCCCCGCTCCTCAAGAGCTTTCCAAAGAGACCAAGAACACGATCTGAAGCATCGTGGTTCAGTGGATCTCATCAGTACAAACAAAACAAACAAACTACCTTCCTTCATAGATAGATGAGGGAACGACAAAGAAATTCATCTTAGGCCCATTTTACACTAGGAGTTGAGTCTGAAAAAGAAAACAAATTTTTTAATCTACCACTTTTATGGCCCTGACTTGGCCTCAAGGCAAAAAATATATACATATTACCTTGGGAAGGTCAATTTGCAACCTTTGGGGTCAATGTTGTTGCAATTTACATTGTAGGATCAAAGTAAACTCTAAAGCAAAACCTATATCTTCTACTTCTTCTTCATTTCATTTCTCTTCATTTTTTCTCTCCTCTTATTAAGCTTTTGTGCTTGTTTGTGAATGATGGAAGCAATTTCTTTTCTTTTCTACTTGGGATATATCGCCATGAAAAACACAAAATTTACAAGAATCTTGTGTTTATAATCATCCATGGTGATCTAACTTTTAGGGTTTAGTTTGAGAAAGGAAGCAAAAATGAGAAGAGGAATGATATTGGTTTTTAAAGTTTAGTTTGAAAAAGGACACAAAGATGAGAAAAAAAGAATGATACCAAGAAAGAAAAAATGAAATCATATGAGAGGTTGAAACGTTGATCCCTACTTTGGCTTTAATGACTTTACACATAAACTCATTGGTCCCAAACAAATAATATTTTATTAATAACTCAGGGCCATACAACAAGTGCACAAATTTCTTATTATTGGCCCCAAGATTTTTTGGCCCCCAACTCCTAGTCTTTAAGCAAAACTTGGAGTGAGAAATCCTTTTAGAAACCAAGGTTGCAATGGAACGAAAACCATAATGGGTTAGAGATAAAATGTATGAAAGATTTCTTGAGCAATGGAATGATTTTGGATCTCATAACTCAAGACAAAAAACTAAAACTTGGACACATGGCACCTCAATACCCCTTGTTCAATTTCAAAACAAAAACAGGTTTCTCTTAATAAAACTTCAAACTTTTCTACATTAGGCTACATAAATGCATGCTTCTAATGTGTATGTTTGTTTAAATATAAATAAAACATTACATGTTTCCAAACTGACACAAACCTAACTTGTAGTTAGGAAAGACTAAAAACCAAAAGGAATTTTTAGTGTACATGTTTTTACCAATGTTGGGTGGGTATGAAAAAACGATTAAAAACCATGCAAGGTTTTTAGGTTTCAAGTTGAATATCTCAAGATATTACCCTACTTGAATCTTCTGAAAAATAGTTTTAAAATAAATTAAAGAACCGGGGTGACCAGCTGGGTGGGTCCCATAAACTTTTCTGAGACCCAAACTTGGTGGGTCCTAAAAATACTTGAGAATTGCCCAACATTAATTTCTACCAATGTTGGGTGATTATCAAAAAAATATGAACAAACCCCTTGTTGTTACATACATTGTATATCATACTTATCCACTAATAAAGAAACACTTGAAAGCATTGGGCAGTCTAGGAACTACCAAGGATGAAAGCTTTGAAAGAATCATTGACGATGTAAACTGTCTTTGATTATTAAGCTCCTATTAGGGTTTAGTTGAAGACACGGTTCTCTTTGTTTCTTAAACTCCTATTAGGATTTAGTTGAAAACAAGTTGATTTTTTGAGTATTCCTAATGGGGGGTGAAAAAAGTGATGGCAATACACTTTTTCGGGGGTGAAAAATTTGTGTCCAAAATCATTGAGGGTTAATGTTGTGTGACATTGAAAGGAAGTGACAACATTAACAATGGTTTCTATATTGAAACATTATTGAAATGTGTTATTTGATGTTCTAGATAAAGGCTTCGCACTACACCTCGTGTAGGTTTTTGATTAGGGTAGCTATTCCTCATTAGTTTTTTAAATAACTTTTGACATAGATGGGTAATGAATGTGATTGATGCTAGTGTTTTGGAACTTAGAATTGGTAGATAAGGTCGGGGTTTAATATGTATAGCCTTGACCGCTAGTTCCCAAAAAATCAAAGAATCGGTTATGACCTTAAACCCACATTTCTCAAAGATCAGAGAACCAATTTTAGCCCTTAAACGGGGTTCCAAGAATATCAATTTGAACCGGGTCAATGAACCCCAAAACAACTAGTTTTTCCATGAATTGTATTGGTTTTTGAAAAAATTCAAAAAACCTAGAAACAAATTTTTATTCTATTTTTTGGATGAACTTCTAAAAATTATTCCTAATGTATTTGAGAACATTTGAATTTCTTTGAAATGAATCTAATTAGTATGGAGTACCCGAAAACATTTGTAATATATTGTAATGAGTGTTTTTGTCGATTACAAGACTCCATAAAGGTTTTGAAATGATTTGAAAATGAAATGTTTAGGAGTTTTCATTAAAATTATGCTTTACATAATAGTATAATGCAACGTCATTTTGGGTCATTTATTTCAACTTGTTAATCATGATTTGAAATATATATATTTGAAATGACCAATTATATTCTCCCATGTCACCATCATTAAACTATCCATGTCTTATAAAAACACACATCAAGTGAACACTTTTGATTTATTTGAGCAAAGACACACCCCACATCTTTGTCAATTGAGCATTCAACCAAATGCAAAGTTGTAAAACCTATGAGTCAACCTATGCATCATCAAAAAAACAAAAATGTTATTTTTTTAAATTGGAGGAAAATTTCCTTCAATGTTGCTTACAAATAGTTCAAGATTTGTTAATTTTCATTAGAAATATTCCCAATGTTCCCAACATTAGTTAGTGATAGAGTTTCAAAACAATTGCACCAATCCATTGAAAAGCCTTTTTTTATTTAGTATTTAACACATCACAAAATATCAATTGCTTGCCGTTGGCCTACTATCACCATAATATATCATGTGCAACTATGACAATAGACGGTAATGAAAGAAAACATTAACCATGCCTTATAACACAACAATTTTCTACTTAACACTACCATTTTGTCAAGACCTACTCAATTTTTCCCCCTCTTTAACTATTTATCATCCATTGTTAAACATAATATTTTTGGATATTGCTTCAAATTCAAGAATTTCATAAAAGTTCTATGTACTTCATATCAACCTTAGCCTTCAATTATAAAAAATAGTTTTTGAACTTTTTTTCTTTCATACTCAAGAGTTTTTGTTTTGTTATTATTAATATTGCATATTAGGGGACCCAACAATTACATACTATGCTTCAAATGGCATTTGTTGAATAAGAAACTCAATGGAAAAGAAAGTCAGAAACCCTTTAGTTTGATGTTATTTAAACCCACAAAACAATAAAAGGTTTTCTTTTTAAAAAAGACCAAACCTATTGGGGGGTTGGGGATGCTAATTACCTCCCTAGTTATTGTTACAACTTTGCAAAAGGCATTCTTTATTAATTCTATTTATAAAAAACAAAGAACAGACCAAACCTATGTGGGCAATAATTACATATTTGTATTGTTGTTACAACTTTCTTTTAGTAGAAAAAAAACACACAAGAAATTTCAAACAAAAACACAAATACAAATTTATATGTGAAAACACATATGGAAACATTAAACACACAACACACAATGAGAAATGTCCAAAAAGACCACACTACCTTGTAACAAAATAGCTTGAACAACTAGCATGCAATTAGTTCACAACTTTACAATAGATATATAAACGTTTTAAAATATTATTTTCATGTCAGAAAATCAAAAAAATCTCTAATAGTTGCAAATGGGTCATTGATTTGACATGTTGTCTACCAGAAGGAAGGTTTTCATTGTTGAAAAATTATGGATAAAATTTTCCAAAAGCCTAAACAAGGCCATAGGAAGCAAATGGATTTTCATAATCAAGTGAAAGGGAAATGGTAGCATTGATAAATACAAAACGTAATTGGTAGCAAGGGTTTTTGCACAAACCAAAGGTGTTGATTTTTTATGAAACATACACTCCAATTGTTAAATTTGCTTCTATGATAGCTATTTTTACTCTTGAAGCCATCTACAACTTGGAAATCCATCAAATTGATGTGAAAGGTGATTTCATAGATGAAGAACTTGCTATTGACATTCAAGATTGGAAAATACATTACAAGAACATTTTGTAAAATGCCCCTTCCTATTGAAATATAATTTGATAATAAATTCATAATGCCCAAGCTACATATGGCAAAGGTTCTCCTCTTCCCATACAAAAATGATGAATCATGAATATCAAATATAGTTAATTAATGCATGCAACATGTTGTGTTAACTTGGGTAACTTAGGCTTGGGTAACCCCTAGGAGTAGTACCAACAACCCTAAGGGACACCCTTAAGTATTTTGGGTAGTCTCAATGGCCCTTAAGTATGCCCTTATATATTATAGGGTATAATATCCAAGTATAGTCAATAATAGCCTAGCCTGAGGGTAGAATAACCAAAAGCAACCTAGGGTAGAACATCCTAAAATAACTTTTGATAAAATAACTTAAAATAATTAAAAATAATATATAGTATAATAGCTAAAAATAGCCTAGGGTAGGTAAGTTTAAATTAATTTAAGAAAAAATAACCAGAAATAGAAAAAATAACCAAAGGTAGAATAACCTATAATAGTTTAAAGTAAAATAACCTAAAATAGCCTAAGGTAGAAGGGATTGGAATAGCTTGAAGTAACATAATAAAAAATAACCAAATGTAAATATCCTATAAAACCTTAAATGAAATAACTGAAAATAGCCTAAAATAAGGTGGAAACACGCTATGGTGACCTACAAATGTTGTCACAAATGTTGTTTTTTGAAATTGTGTGACTTTCAACTTCCACCAAACCACTATTAAAAGAGTTTTTCAAATATTATACTCAAAATAAGGTCATTCAACTACCAAATAATGCAATTGTTAAAGGAAACTACATATTTTATTAATATTAAATGATTAAATAATACATTTGTGAAAATTCAATATTTGTACCAATTGCAAAATGTAAAGATACTTTTAAATTTATTCAAATAATTATAACACTTCATGAAATACTTAGCCATATATTGAATATGAATTGATTTTACCATTTCAATTCCATATGAAAAGTTTCATTCATGTGATTTCACAAAAAAATCTAGATGAGGTTTTTCATTCAAACAAGCATAACTATGTTATAAAAAAACATTTTGTTGAAAAATTATTTTCATTTGAAATATAACAAGAATTATGTTGGAAGCTTTTATATCAAAATATGTTTTACATGTTTTTCAAAATGCTAAATGATTTTTTTTTTAAACACCCCCCAAAATAATACAAAATGTATCTTTTTTAAAAGTACATTTTTTTGTTTAATGTGGCCCCCCTATAATGTGCTTTCACCCAATATCCAAAACTAACCTAGGGTGGAAGAGCTTATAATAACTTGAAGTAGTTTTAAATAACATAAAATAGCCTAGGGTTAAAAAATTTGAAATAACTCAAGGTAGAAAAGTTTAGAATATCATAAGGTAGCCTAACCTATAATAACCTAAGGTGGTCTAGGGTAGTGAGATAATTAAGGTAGGTAGGTTAAGCCACATAAATAGGTTAGGAAAAAATATTTATAATGATTTGATTACAAAAATTATCATTTGTTGAAAAAGTGGTGCAATGGTTAAAGGCTTGGATTTTCGGTGTGGAGGTGAAGGGCTCAAATCCTCACACTTGTAACTTATTTGAATGTGTTTAATTAACCTATGTAGCCTAGGCTAAGCAAGTCTTCTAAGCGTCTAGGTTCAGTTCCTTAGGCCCTAGCTTGTTACTTAGGCTACTTAAACACCATGGGCTAAGCAAATCATTTAACCTAGGTAAGCCACAAAATGCCATTTTTTCAATTTGGAACTTGCCACATGTCAACATTTTAAAGGTCAAAAGTTTTTTAGCATCCTCACGTTTTAGTTTTAAAATTATTCATAAATGACCATGCCATGGAAACATATTTGATTGTAAAAATTTCATAAAAACCCATTTTAAATGGCCATGCCATCTTGGTTGGATAAAAAGTTGGTGATAATTACATTTGAATATGATTGCCATTTCAACTAAATGTTATGTCATGTCTTTTGCAACTAAAATTTTATGCAACTTGTCCAAGGTAACTAAACATTATACTAGTCACATGTGGCATTTATGATTTTAAAAAGTCATTAACAACTAAATACCAATTATTAATATGCAAATTCCTTATAATGCTATTGTAATTAATTTATAATTTCATTTTAATTAATTCATATTTGAGATATAATTTAAAATGTTTTTAAAAAGGTTCCTTGAAGAATGGGCAAATGGAAGCCTCCATGGAAATTTCCTTGGAGCTAGGTCCCAATTGGATGTAAATAATGATAGGATACCCCACTACTTTTAATTTATTCAACCAAATTTTTTTCATGTTTATGTTTTCATATTTTGTTATAATAAAGTTCTAGTTGGACTTGCATCTTGCACAATTTGTGTTTTTGTTTTTGGTTTTTGTAATTTGTGTTCCAACTTAAAACTAGGCCTATTTTTGTCATAACTTGTCATGGTGTTTGTGCCTTTTGTGAATCCCTTTGTTCTAGTAGTTTTCATGCCCATGACACTATCTCTTCAACACTAAAGATATATCAATCTAATACATTTGTGGTGACAAATACATGTTTACATACTCTACACAAAATGGGATGACCCAAACTTTACAAATGGTTTAAGATCCATATCTTTTGCATAATATGAAATATTTCACTTTTGTATCATCACATGTAGATAAACATTTGAACTTGATTAGTCAATATAATTCCTTTAAAAGAAACTTCATGAACTTAAATATCTTACTTGTTGTGTAATGTAATTCACAATTTTACATTCTCACCACAAACTATACATGAATTTTATATAATTAATATTAAGAAAATGGGATTATCTTCTTTTGCTAACTTAGATTACACAACAATCATAGAAACAAAATGCAGATAATTAATTAGACACCCCCCATCAAACTTTGTTGGTGTTAAACAAGGGGCATCTAGTCTACAAGAGCAATCCCATCAGTCTCCTCCCAAAAAAATTGAAAAGGTGTCTACTTGTCAAACTTAGCTTCATTGTGTAGTCACATCTCCACCATCAAGTAATGTATCCTCCTCCACTATCATGCACCAATGATGTCCAACATTGTAATCATGTGTTGTCACATCAAAAAAAATTATTTGAATTGATGTATCTTCATATATGGAATAGGGTTATGTTGTTTTACATAACATCCAATTCCATAAATATGTTAGGATAATATTTCAAGAAGGAAGTTGTATATGATTTAAGGTTCAAACTTGGTGCTATGAATTGTTTGCAATGGTGCACATGAGTCATAAATTGTGAAACTAGTTATCAAAATTCCTACACAACAACATTGCATGCAATAGAAGTGAACTTGGTGATGTAAGGACAAAAGTGGTTGTATGATGGATTTTTTGGGTTATAGGATTTGGATCCAAGGTTGATGTTGGTTGAATAAAATTTAGCTCAACATTCTATACATGCACATATGAAATTGTAGTTTTTTTATGATTAATGAATATAATGAATGCCACCATATATGAGCTGCACATATGTACAATGCCACAAAAGAGATAACAACAATCGAGATAATTAAAACAAAAACCTCAATACTACATGTAAGTATGTTCAATAGAAATAATTTGGTTTGTATGCTAGGTATCACAATTGAATGTGGGATAGGCAATAACACCAACATTCCTTGTGATGGTTGTAAAGGATCCATTGTTAGAGAAAAATGTAGAGTATAATTCCCTTGCAACCTTTCAAAGGAAAGAATGAAAATTGCTTCAGTCAATAATATTAAAAAGTCTCATTCAAAACATTATAGGTACCTATGTAGGTTTTGGTTCACATATCATTTAGCTTCTTAGGACATAAGTAACAAGGGTTGGGCTCTAAAACATGATTGTAACAAGGTACAATCATAGTTGGGGTACCACAACAAGAACCATAAACTACACATGATTGTCCTCTGTCTTGAGTCATGAGGCCAAATCATGTTTTGAGATGTGAAACAATGAAAAGATGTCATGTATGTTTAGCCATTCAACCAAAAAGTGATGCAAAATTTGAAATTAATTAATTAAAAAAAATTGGATGTCCTATTGAAACATGAAACATAAAGGAACACATGACTCCAAGACATTTTTAGAATGATAGTCTTTCATTTGGAGTGCCAAAGTCTTAATAAAAACATTAAAAAATGTCTTTTTTTTTAGATCCACATCTCCTATACTTCTCCTTAAACCTTTGGAATCTAAAACATTTATTAATAAATTTAACATAATTTTCCTTATTAATGTAGCCCTTTTGATGAAAAGAATTCAAGATTCTAGTATAATTCCAAAAAATCTAATTTTTTATATTACCAATATTTTATGCCATCATGTAGAACATACTTTATTTAATTTATGGTTAAAACATGACTCAATTTGAACAAATATTATTATTCCTATTAATTCCTTTTCAATAAAATTGTGTAGTGGGACAATGTTCTTGAAATGTGTTCTAGGACATTTAAGGACATGTTTAAATCATCCAAATCACAAACAATCACAACCATTTCAATCACAAATAATGTGAGTATCAAATGAAAAACTAAATGAATTGATAAACATAGTGGTCATTCAAAGTAGTGTCATGTGAGTGATTTTAAGGTGAGACATTCTTTTTGTGTACCCCAACTGTGATTGTGCCCAACATTGGGTTCTTGGAATGCAAGCAAATGGACATGTGGTTGCCCTTCAAAAAAAAATTCAATATTTTATTGGATTAAATGAAAAAGCTTTACAAATTGAACATTAAATGTTAGTATGTTTGAAAATTGGCTAATTATATGTTACAAAATCATGCCCAACAATGTATTATGAATTTTTTCATGCACTATGTACAAAATTGACACCCAACATTATTGAAACTAATAAAGTCATGCACATGAAAACACATGTAAATGATAAGATTCCAAGTTCAAAACACACAAAACAATCAAATGTTTCTCTTGTGTGTTCTAAGTATAAGCATCCTCGGGTGGACCCACTAGGAATGTCACCTCTTCATTTTTCTATACCTATTGAACTTTTAAAAATCATAGGAAACATTTAAATGAAGCTTTTCATTAAAACATTTGGTGATTACATTAAATATGTTGTATAAAATTTTAATCTTTAATGAAATTTTTTAATTTTTTTGCTTTGATGTTCTTACTCATTGCATTTAAAAAACGTTTTTAGGAGTGTCACATGGTTTCCTTTCCTTGAACTTTTTGGTTAAGAACATAAGTTTGAAACACATCTAAGTTTTTTTTAATTTTGAAATAAATTTCATAAATACCTTAGAATTCATTCTATTTGCAAATTTTATTATGCAATTAATTTAATAGGTATAATTTAGTTATGAATTTTCAAAGTTCAAAAAGGTAATTTTGAAAAAGGCCATTGCAATTGTGAAATCAAAATTTCTACAATTCTCACTTTTTTATTCCAATGAACACTTAAGGTTGTATATTTTGGCATGCAATGGGTGAACATGAGAAAAATAAATTTATGACTATGAAAACATTTTTTTATAAAAAGGGTCAAAACTATTTTGATAGTTTTACTATTTTACCATTCCTTGAGTTGGTTCCCAGTGGGTCCACCCAAGAATGTTTATACCCTTTTGGGATATCAAAATGTGAAAGATGAGATTGCAAAATCACACCATGGGGATAAATTCCCAAACACATAAAAACCAAAACCATGTTCAAACTTAATTGGGTTCCAAACACAAATAACAAATTATAGAAAACTATTGTTTTGTAATAAACAACTAATGTTTTAGATTTAGTTGGAAGCTCATGATAATTTATATATAGATTATGATTTGACAAATGGAGATGTAAATTATGAATCAAGAATCTACAAAATATTTCTATATAATAGCAAAGGTAAAAGTAAGCTATGGTGACTCCTTTCAAGCCTTTTTGGGTCTTGTATTATGGTATATATAATATAATTACTCCCAAAATGTCATGCATTTAATTTTGAGTTTAACTTTTGGTGTTATGGCCTTAGGATTATGATTTTTTCAAAGCTAATACTATTTAATATTATTTGAAAACAGAAATAAATTTAATCATTTTAATTCAAGGAACCAATATGGCTATATTTATGGTATACATAGGTATAACAAAGTTCATTTCTCATTTTACATTGCATTCTTATTTGGTTTCATCAATCATCCAAATAAGTGTGTAAGATCGATTTTATGCATTGGCCCAACTCACAATGTTTGTCACGTTCCATTTCAAAATTATTGTTTGTCAAATTTTCAATTTACCACATACTTATGGTCAATGCCTTGAAACCATCCCAATTGTGAAATGAAATTTATCTTCACATGGTTCACAAACATCATTCAAAATACATGTGGGATCACATGTGAAATAGGTGGGTAGAGTGTTGAGAAGTTGGGCTCATTGTTGGATTTTGTGATCTTGCAATACAAAATATATGAGTAGCAATGCCAATGAGGAATTATTTTGGAATCAATCATTTTTACAAAATTGATAACAAATGACATGATTTGGCTTATGGGAACTATCAATGCCACAGAGACCTATTGTTTTGATAGATCATACATCACTTGAAATGTATGTTGATGTATATGTGAATTGGATTTTAGTTGGTTAATTAGCTCCACAAACCACTAGCTATTACATTAAATATTATGACTTTTATTTGGTTTTGAAAAACATTGATTTATCTTTAATGGTTTTTTTTTTAGGAACATAGATTGATTTGTATTGATGTTCCCAATTGAATGCATTGGGCATATTGACTTTTTTGAATTGACCCTAGTTCCCATAAAAACCATAAGTTATACACAAGCTCTAGGGTTAAAATAATTGTATTAATGTTTAAGGATTGATAACCTACCTAGATGATAATTGGATCATCTGGGTAGGTTATTGGATTTTGAAAATCAAATACCAACCGGTTACCAATTTAGTCAATTATCCAAAAATTAGTAATTGGTTGTTAGGTTATTAATAACTAGGTTGATAATTGGGTCAAGAATTCAATAATTGGCCAAGACTAGTTTTAACTTCTAATAATTTGTGGGTGATGGGAGAGTTGTTTTACAAACACCATAGATACAAAGTTTGGAATCATATATGAAATTATGCACCAAAACCCATAACTCCAAGCAAATGTTTCATCCAAACAAAATGTGAATGGATTTTAAGAGCATTAGAACTTGGGGTCAAAACACATAACTAGGAGCCAAAAAAGGCATGGATGTTAGACATAATTAGTCAAAATCAAACACTTTTTTTTTATTACCATTTAAAATCATAGTAATCATGGCAAGTTAGTTTTTTTCCCCTCATATGAATGTCAAGGAACTTAGAATTAGAATTCATTTGATCCAATTGTAAATTTTGGTTTTAATTTAAAACGTTTGAAATTGTACACCTATTGCGTCAGATGAAGTCAATTTTGCAAAGGACTATCAAAAGGACTCATATAATAAATAAAAAATCATTGAAAAAAATATAGATGATAAAAGCATATTATCCACATTCAAAAAACATTCATACTTTTTAAAATGTTGAATTTAAAAACTTTAAAAATTCAAAGAATGTTTCAAAATTGTTTTAAAATTTTAGAGCTTCAAAAGTCCTTTACCATATATAAATGGGTTATAATGTACATGATGTATGAAAAAAGTTATAGCTTAAAGTGTAATAAAACTAAAGAATGTGAAATTTTAACTGTTGGTGATGTAAAATTTTGATCATTTTTCAAGATGAAACATTGAATTTCTAAGGAATCTATACACTTTTTTTAATTCATATTTATTCAATAATGAATAAAAAAATGTCATACGTTGGGGAAATTTTAAATATTTTTTAGAACAAGTTACAAAAAAATTCATTCAAAAACTAATTTGCATGTAAAAGATTTTTTTTGGGAAAGTGACTTGCAGTCCTTTTCCAATGTAAATACTTTGGCTCCTAGTTACAAGTTTTGACCCCTTTGGAAAAATCTTTTACTCATATATAACCACAAGTAAATATTTGAAAAATATTATACCTTGTTTGGATGGTTCACAAAGTTTTGGTACCCATCCACCATATCCAGTTAGTAAGCATGTCATACATACCCTACTTTTACCCTACAAAGATGGCATATACCCAAGGCCTGAATTTACCTAGGGATGGGTAATTGTTTTGTGGAGGGTAAATCTTGATCTATGCAAAATCATCCCATAGCTTGCATGCATTTTTGCATTTTGGAATGCATTCAATTATATGAAGGATTTGTTTGGATTATGTTGACTAATTACTTAACATTTTTTTTTATTTTTATTTTTTGCATGTAACTTCCCATTCATTATACCAATGACCTTGAGCAAAATGTTTTTACCATACTTTCAAAACATCTTCACATTTTGTTACAATGTCAAATAGTTTTATACATTTTGTTGAATTTTTATCTTTAAAATGTTTCTAATATTATGTGTTGATGTTTATATATTAATTTCACAACTAATTTTCTTCCCACTTAACAATGTGCCATACTTATATATGTATTATACTTCTCTTGATTTATTCTTTATATATTCACCTATAACATGTACAAGGAAAATACACAATATAACTAAAAATTTACCCATGCACTTAGCTTGTGAACAAGGTTAATGTTGGTTAGGTGAAAGTACAATATAATGACCCACTTTGGGGCATTTTTGGGTCTAGTATTATAATACATAGAATATAATTGTTACAAAAGCTTGGCACATTTTAATTTTGGGTATCAATTTTGGTTTTTGGGCCCTATAATAATTATCTTTACAAAACTAATGTTATACAATATTATTTTTTTAATAATAATAAATTTCATTATCTATACTGAAGGATCCATGAGTATATTTATATTATACATTGATATAATAGGGCCATAGTCTCATGTTGACTACATTAATTTTAAGACTTCATTAGTCATTTAAATAATCAATTTTAATGAAATAAAAAATGGCCCATCTAACTATGCTTGTCATCTTCTATGTGGATGTGATTACTTGTCAAAATTTCAATTTACCACACGTTTATTGCATCCTTGTTAGAAAAACTCATTTTTTGATATGAAAATTTCCAAATTAGTCACATAGTATCCAAACATGGTTCATATTATTTGAAATGACATGGTTCAATATAGCTTCAACTTTCATAAAGACTAAAAATCATTTACATTTGTTTTGGAACATATTTGTGTTTTTGAATACATAGGTACATTACATTCACTTCCACAAATATACTCCAATCTCCCACTTTATAAAATGAAATGAAATATTTTCTCTTTTAATCTTTTGCCTAGGTTATATTTTAACATAATATGCAAAAGTATTGTGAAAATCTTTCAAAAGTTTGAAGTCGGATACACTCAAACATGCAAATCCTTGAAAAATAGTACAATATGACACCCCAAAAGGGGTCAAAGTAGTGTGTTTTCACCTAGTCACTTATATTTACCCTTGTTCTCTAATTGATAATCTTGTGATGCCTATTATACCTTTACATAGTGGATATATTTTAATTAAACTTCATTTACCCTTACTTGACTCATGTTCTAAAAAATGGTGTTTTTGATGACTTTTTGTGGTCCACTAATGGAGTTAACGTCTCTGTGTAGTGCCTTGAGGTTTGTAACTTTTACATTAATAAAACCTTGTTGATTTACTTAGTTGCATTTCGAAACTGATAAGCCTCCTCTTCATTCTATTTTATTGCATCCTAAAGCAAATAGTGATTTGTGTGGGCATTTTTGCAACCCTTACATTTGGAAGACCTTGATTTCTTTCACAATGTTTTTACATCTACATTTGTTGTTGATGTTAACAACGAGGTTTTTTCTTTTGTACCTATTCATGTACCTACTATTGTAGCTAATCCAATTTTTCATTTTATTCTTAATGATGATGTTTCTACATCTAATCATGATTTTTATTCTAATCTTGATGATGTTGCTTCTACATCTAATCCTCTTATTCAAGTTATGGCTTCTAGATTTAATGTTGTTGAAAGGACTAATTGTGAGTATCTTATTATGGAGCCAATTCTAAAATCTTGGTTTCTTGAGATTGACAATAAGGAGATGGGAAATGTTAACAAGGGAGGTCGAAGAATGGGTAAGCATGCTAAACTTTGGGCAAAGAATGCATTTGATGAGTGGAGATTGTTTTGTGGTTTTGACACAATAAATTTTTTTACCAATATTTTTGAAAATAAAGGGTCGATTAAGGGTCTTGTGGATGTGTTGTCATCTTTTATTTTAGAAGTCACTAAAAAATATGGTTGTTTATATCCTCCAACCAAGTACATTTTTTGTACATTTTTATAATAAGGTTTCTTTTTTTTGCAAATATCATTTAAGGTTTAGAGTTCATGTGTGTTTGTGTCCATTATCTTTTTGTCTTGTTTATGCTTTTGCAAGGTATGTATTTCTTTTAGATATGATGTTTGTTTCTAGGTTTAGGTTTAGGTTTTAGATTAAAGGTTTATGTTTAGCTTTAAGATTTATGCTTAGGATTTAAATTATTTTTATTTTTCTAATCATTTGTGTTTTTGCTTGCGAGATGTTTTTTGTTTTTGTTGATTTGGTTTTTTTGCAACATTCAATCCTTGATATGTGGTACTGGGAAACTTATACAAAGGTAGGGGCAATGCATTATGGAATTAAGTAAAACACTTATAGTTCCTTTTAATATATTCACAAATGCAAGGTACCACCACATGAAAATTATTAAAAACAAAACAATTATTTGAGTATCGACAAATGGTCTTGGCAAATCAATCAAATTCGGCTATTTTTAAATGTGAATTTTTTTTTATAAAGGGGTGCTCTGAACTTTACAATGTTGATTTTGATGAATTTAGTTTGGTTTCATTGCCCGCTAATGTTTTTTTAAGGTTTCGTCAAGGTGATTCCAATGATTACAAGATTGACATCACACATTGTTCTACTGATCAATTTTGTCTTAATGTTGACTATCCAATTGCTAATGTTATTGAGACTTTCAAAGAACTTGCTCAATGTCATCCTATTACCTAGCCTGATAATAAACCTAGACCACATTCGTTATTTTTTCAATTTAAATAGAATTGGAGGTTTTTTTAATGAAGTTTGGTTACTATCACCCCTATTAATTAGAATTGGTTGTGGTTTATTGTGGACAAATTCATTTGTGATTTTCTAAATTTGAGAGATAAAGTACTATCCAAGAAGACTAATTAGGGTGTTAGAATCACTTTGATAGAAGAAGCACTTGTGCCACAAGAATACATGATGGAAGTAATTGGTCATTGGGATCCTATTTCATATCGAAAGTAGGTTTTTTTTTTCTTGTTTTTGTTTTGATTTGCTTTTGCTTTTTGTTTTTCTATTTATGTTATGATTTTATTTTTTTATTTTTATTTTCATTTTCATTTTCCTTTCATGTTTATGTTGTTTGTTTTATGTGTAAGTATAACTAGATAGATAAGCATCTTTAAGATTGGGCAATGCAACGGATTATCAATAGCAAATTAAGATATGGTAAATTGTTGCACTATGAAGAGATGGCTACCTATGAAAAGACCAAGGTAAGTAATTGCATTTTTAAATTTTTCATGTTTTCTTTTTGTAATTTATGTTCTTGAAAATTGCATGCATAAATCAATATCGCCTACAATATGTTCAAATTATATTACATATACCTTCCAAGTTAATGTGAAAGTTCAGGGAAAAACACATAAGGTTTTTTTTTCAAAATCATTTATTTTAAGGTTTCAACTTTGATCGTGTTTGTCATAATGGGCTTTAAAAGGTATTATAAATTTGTTTTTGAATGTAGGAAGATTGTCATTTTGGAAAGGACATAGTTATTGATGCAACTAGTGATGTTGCCTTTGTTATTATTTCTATTGTTATGACAATTGGTGTTCATCCTACAAATGATGTTATGTTGAGTTTTGGAATTGTCAATGGTTTTTTTTTCTATTAGTGTTTTTGCAACTTCTATTTTTACAAACCAAGAAAAAACCATGAACAATACCTCATCGACTACTGCTTTTATAAATAAAGAGAATGCCTTTGTACAACTACCAAATACAAGTTGACCCATAATTAATCTTGAAAACACATTATGAAACATGTTTGGAAAAAAAGTTGCCCAAGCATAAAGATAGGCTAGATGCCATCTTTTTTTGGCCATTGCTTCATACTGTCAACATTAACATGAAATATGGCCATGTCTTCAATAACCTTTAGAATTGTCTTATTAATGCACCCCAAGCTCCTTTGTTACAAATCCAAAGGCAAAAACAACAAAAGGAAAAGGAATTGGGGCGCACTTTTTAACTTACAACACTTCGAGGGTAGAAGGGTGTGCTGGAACTCTAGGATGGGACTAAGATGAATGACAAGCGATTCACTTATTCACATAGACCTGCACAAACCAAACAACAAGTTGGTTAGTGCATAGCTGGAACACTTTTGGTGCACGAACAAACCACAAGCAAACACAGACTCACCACAACCTGGATTTGGGGGAAGCCACCACCTCCCCCCTTATAGTATACTTTGTGCCTAACCACGGGACCAGCACCTAAATGTCATTTTGTCCTGGGACTCTCAAGTGAGAGTCTAGAAATTCCTAAAGTTGGGACTCCTGTGACTTTGGGGGCCCATAACTTTGTGTGTAGACCTTCGATTGAGGTGAGGTCTAAAGAAAAAATTTCCCTTGTCGAGAGCTTTCCAAAGGTATGTGGCACGCCACCTGCACGTAAAGAAATTGGGGCGATTTTTGAATGATAGTGTAATAAAATGTGTAGCAAGACAAAAACTAGAAGTATACAGTCAAAAAATTCATTGGGTAGAGAAGAAGATGTAAGTAATCTTTCCTTCAAAATTTCAAAACCATTTCCTCCTAAAAAGCCTTCATTACAAAACTTCTTCCCAACTACTTCATTAGCAATAAACATTGTAGAATTAATAAAAGAAAAAGAAAAGACATAGAAATGGAAAAAATAGAAAAGGAAAAAAATTACATTACATTGTGTGAAGATGCAAGATGCAATTGAGAATTGCAAGCACAAAAGAACCTACATAAAAAAAACTTGCAAAAGAAAAACATAACCAAAGAACACATGCACACGAAACGATAAAAAATTTAAACAAACAAAGAAAATTTTATTGTGGAATTGGAGCGGGGGAATAATGCAAGATAAAAATTGCTGCAAATAATAATTGCGATGAAAGATGTAGGAATAGCTTTGATGCAAAAGATGCCATGATGCTTTAACACTAATTACAAATAAAAGAGATGCAAGAAAAAAATGTCTCAAAGATCGCACTCAAGAAAGAACTTAACACATCAAACAAAAGGAATTAAACCAAAAGAAAAAAGAAAAAACATGTGGAAGGAGAGGAGATGTTCATATAATCATGAAGAATTGGAATGCACTGAAATAAAAACATTGCTGCCAAAGCACAAGAATTACAACAATTGTTTTTGGAGAAGCCCAAATAACTATATAAGTTGATAAGAAGAAGAATAGCTATTGCAATAAATATGCATTAAAACTAAGCAAACAAGTAGAAAAATTGCTACAAAAGAAAATGAAGATGATTGAGTGAGGAAAGAAGTTGCTACAAAAATTTTTGAAGATGATTGAACAAAGAGAGAAGTTGCAAAAAAAAATTTGAAGATGATTGAACAAAGAAATGAAGACGATTAAAATAGGAGAGAAGTTGCAAAAAAAAGGAAGGTGACCAAATGATGAGAAAAGTTGTTGCAAAAACAAAATGGAGAGGACCGAGCGATGGAGAAGGTGTTGCAAATAAACAAGAATTGAAATGAAGATGAATGAGCCATGAGAGAAACAAACAATGAAAAGAATTCAATTGGGCAAGTTGAATTCCTTATATACATTATGTTTAACCTAAAGGACATGGAAAAGATGCGACAAAAAGGTTTTAAAACATCTTTATGCCAGAAAGAAGTGCCAAAAGAAAAGAAAAGAAAGGTTAAAGAAGTTAAGGCACTTTACATAGGGGAAGGGTTTAAACCTAGACCCTTCCCCTATACAAAATGTTTCATCAAAGTAGTGCACCTAGACTTGACAACTTTTTAGTAAAAATTTGTTGAAGAAGCATTATGGATGAACATTTATTGATTATCATCTTATTTTTGGTCATTAAGGTTGATCATTTGCATGCATGGCTTTTCTCCTAGTGTTGGTATACCAATCATCTTTTGACATTCTCAGTACTGATGTCTAAAACAAGTTACATTGGATTTCATTTCATTCCCTTCTTGGATGTTGATCAAG
>Ga0116230_10002145_pt1 | contig 18961 bp, 11 predicted proteins | sample S1TSphfallax_3_FD_88678 | JGI IMG/M metagenome (GOLD analysis project Ga0116230, IMG submission 88678) | Host-associated microbial communities from peat moss isolated from Minnesota, USA - S1T2_Fd - Sphagnum fallax MG | ecosystem: Host-associated > Plants > Peat moss > Unclassified | place...
AGCTTGATGGAATATGGGCACAATGTGTTTATAGTTTGTACACGACACCTTCAAATTGTTATTGTGGAGATTTCATAACAATTTCATGGATTTTTTAGTTAGAAGAAGATATAGAATCACTTATGTTACCTACCTTTTATCTATGATACCTATGATACTTAGAGAGGTAGTGTAGTTACTAGTTACCACTGTTGGGCAACTATTAAAATTGGAATGCAAGCTGATAACTGACAGTTCTCAAAAATATGTGATCACAGTCCTCATAAACACTAAGAACTGTTCAAGCAACTTTCCATAAAACTGTGGCGGTTCTTTGCCAGTTGATTTCATGAAAACCAACAGTTTCTTTGACACTTTTTGAATGGAACCACAGCCGGAGGTTTTGTTGTGTTGATTCAGATTTTTTTCAACAAACTGGCACTGGAGGACTGGAGGTTCTTTTGCTTTCCAATTTTTTAGAAAAACAAAACTGGGGTTTGTTTTTCATTGTAATGGCAGTTGACCACCCAACACTGATAGTTACCTTGTGTGAGGTGGAAGTAGGAGGCTTTACAGGATAGGTTACCAAGGTGGGACCACCTTGGTAACTCAAGTCATGGGGTTCATGCACAATCCAACTCATAATAGCTTGCCAATGGATGGTGCAATGGTTCAAATGATCCCAAAAGCTAGTAGTTAGTAGGCATTGTGCACCGTGCGTCATTTACATAGATTGTGAAGAAGTTGGTTTCTTAATAGTGGAAGGAGATTTTGTGATGAAACCAAGAATTGTGCTTACATACTATATCTTTCTTGCCAATTATACACAATAAATGAAAGCACTGCAATAACATATTTCACAGAGGAAGGCCACCTCTCAAATTCGGTTTATAGCTGAATAAGTACATATGCAAGAGTATTTTGGTTAAAGGTAAGACATGTTGTCAAGAACATAATGAAGATCTAGAGAACAAGATTGGGTTCTTGTAAGGAGAATGATGTGATTCTGCATCAATGAGATGGTGGTGAACACTCCACAGCAACAATTTAATAGCAATACATCAATGATGTTGTAATTCTACACCAAGGTACTGATAAAAAAAACTCACAACATCTTGCAAAGAGACTTTCAACTGCATGCATTCCACCCCTCTAATTAAACAGAAACACACCCACACACCCACACAGCACGTGCACATGAGGAGGCAGGATCTTTGTTATGAAGTTGCTCCACAAATCATCACATGTGCCAACTATGTTGCCAGAGACAAACTAGATGTCAAACTCCTGTGCCCCCCCAATCTTTTGTGAAAGAAAATTTGACCAGAAATATCTCAATGCAAAAGGACTGAATTCCAAAAGGAGCCAATTGCAAGCCTCTAATGCACACGAGCAAGAAAGCACACCATGTGGTCCTTTGTAAAAGGAGGTAAAGAGAGTCAGTATTTTACAGTAGCATAACCTTTCAAAATAGCTACTAATAAACCTTCAACCGATGGTTTCTTGTTAGGGCTGCTTCTTTCTATCAGGGAACTGATGCCCTGAAAGCAGCCAAATCCTCAACCACCTAGTAACCAACCTTGCGGGTGTGCACAATAGCTGGAGATCCTGCTGGAAACTTTCCTCTAACAACAGCCACTATGAACATGGAGTGCCTGGCAGCACTTAGCAGGTTTCTACATGCTCAGAACCAAGCTTGATGGCAGGCCAGCAAGGTGATTCACAACCAGCCATTGCAGCGCAAAAGCTGTACAAAAGGTCTAAACCCACCACCCCTCCAGTACCCTAGACTAGCTCAGCTAGGTTGCGCTATCCACAAACAACGCAATGTGGCTCTGAAGAATATGAATTGATATGCAAAAGAACCTCTATCCTATCAATTGTCTGTATAATCTGGTTCTCATGAACCATTCCACCTTAGCAGCATCACCTACTACACTCTCCAATCAAAGGTCTTTAGATTTATCTTATTCTGCTTATCCTTGCAGTATAACATTCAGGAAAGGTCAAATGACCCCTGGCCCTCACAAATTGCATACAGCAATCGTTTTCTCATTACTTCCTGCACATCCCCAAAGTAGAACAGCCATGTGAATAGATAAATACAGAAATAACGAGAGTAGCAACCTGTCAGCAGGATATTCACAAAATCTTACCTTGCAAGAATATGGAGGAAGCTTGAGGTAGTTTGCACAGGTCATTACACTAGGCAAATCCCCATCTGCCAGTGTGGTCCCCAAGCCTATTGCAGCTCCTGGTGGTGTTGATCCTAGTGGTGTACCACTTGTACCTGTAGGATGCTGGCAACATTACCCACCATGATAAATGGGTGAGTTCATCACAATCTCCAATATGAACAGAATTTGGGTTGAAAGCCACCCAAGAAGCTTGACAACTGTGAAGAGCTACTGTGAGGACTAACCATGATGAATTAAAGTCCAAAGATGTTTCAACAGCACTACTTTCAGAATCTCAATGGAAATTCTCATTGTAAATTTACCTTCCGCACAATTGTGAGCTTGGGGCTCAATGCTGCCAAGCCACCAGGTGGCAGGCGTGGGGCTCCAGTTACAAACTGTAAAAATGATCGTTGCTCTTCTGGAGTGAACTCCCCCATAATCTCAAGCAGCTGCAACAATCAAATTAAATATGAGAAGAGTTGCACCAAGTACACACAACAAATTTCTCAGAAAGGTAGTCCTCTACTCCAGTTTCCTTGGCACGGGTGATATTTAAGTAACTGCACAAAAGTGAGCACACAAGGTCAAGTACTGTCTGACTTACATTTCGGATAGGGGGGCTGGAAGCAGTATATCCATGGTCAAACTTCATGAGGTCCGCAAGTGACTCTGGCTGCAACATGGTGACAGATACATCAACAGCAAGTGCAGACATTAATCAAGACATCACAAGAAATTGAAGATGTCAAAGGGGTAATCCATGAAAGCATGCTCACAGAAATCTTGAGGGAAGTCCAACATCTATAAGCTAGAGTAAAAGAATCAGACATGACTCACCAGCCATAGTTCACGTCTACCACAAAGCAAGTACTCAAGTTCCTCCTCACTAAATATTTGCAAGGAAGACAGCTGAAACACCTGCAAACTCAACAATAGACATTAGCATCAAATATAATTGGGAATACAGAGAAAGAGTCCTGGAATCATCTGCATGTATCAAGTGAAGGAGATTTACACCTGATTAAAGCCAGCACGAACAGCATCAACTTGGGCTGCAATACCACTTTTGACTGTTGCATCCACAACAAGAGCTACATACTCTTCCAAAGTGCCCAGTCCCACCTGCAAACCATTTTCTATTTCAGTGTAACCCATTAACAATCAAAATTGAACTGCAATACAGCACATCCACTCAAGTCTAACCTTCCCTTACCTGAAAGTGAACTCACAAAGCAACTATATTACATAATCTTACCATAATGTCTTTTCCACCAGGTTTCAGAGTGAATTCTGGATATCCTGGAAGAGTGAAGTCCAGACAGAGATCCTCGAAACTGGACCCTTGAAACCTGAGCCCATTGATTGCCTCATGTGCATCTCTTGATTCCTTCTCCAAAAACTGCTTCCTGCGCACCAAACCTTGCATCTCAAGCAGAGTCCGACCAAGCTCTGGATCAATGGTCTGAACATCATACAAGTCCAAATCCTGTGGACAAGCACAACAAGCCATGCTTAGCTCAAACTCAGAAAACAATGCAAAAAAACGAACGTCCTCCATTTCTCTGGATAGCTAGTGCTTGGTTTCTCATTTGTTGCCAACAGACCAGACACCAACACAAGAAGCACCCCTTTCTGAAAGATAACACAGGAGGTAACACACCTGACCAAGTGCAAGCTTATAAAATGCAGTTGACAAGGGCAGGTCCAAAAGGCGCCCATCCTGAAGAGCCTTAGCTATCACTTGACCGAGAAGTCTGAAGTGTCCCAAGACTCTCCCATACTTAGTGTTGCTTGAATCCGTATCAGGTGGCCAGGGACGTGGAAACAGGCCATGAGGTGCATTAACATATTCTGTAGTGTTAAGAAATGGGTCAGAATGGTGACTCTCAACAGCAGATAAACTTTCCTCTGTGTGTTCCTCAACCATGTCCACATCTCTTGAAGGGGCATCCACCTCCATCACTGAGCTTGACTCTGTGCGCCACAGATCCAATGTGCTCTTCTGCAGTTCATGGCTGAGTAAAGTGTAGAACTCAAGGGTAGGTCCCAGACCAGTACCAACTTCCCCAAAATACTCAACCTCCAGAACTGCCTTGTGACCTGAATACAGCTCCATTACTTTGGCAGCTGAGTCTAAAATGCGACTTCTAGATACCCTCACCTTTTGCCGCTGCAATCTACCTACTCGCAGCTCACGTTCATTGTGAGCAGCTCGTCCATCAACACTTTGCTGTTGTTGCAGGCGCTGAAGAGCCCGAGACAGGCCGAAAGCTGTTGAATGAAAGTACTGCCTCCTGGTCTCAAAGGGAAAGAGGAATGGGCAAGCCTGTGTGAGTTGATGACACCATGCAGGCAACCCGCCACTGCACAGTGCTAATGCATCTTGCATTTGTCGTGCCAACTTTGGTGTCAATTTACTGCTAAGGAACTCTTCTTTAGGCACCAAAGATCCTGCCACCTGGATTTCATCAAAACTGTCTGCTTTGCCTTTGGCAAAAGCATCAACTGCAGCTTGGATCCGTAGGCGTGGAGCCAACCGATTCAGAGCCTCCAACACTCGTAAGAGCAGAAGTATATTATATGTTGAATTTGTCTTATCAAAGTCACAGGGAAGTTCCCCCTGGAGAACACTGTCCAGAAGTGATGCCTGCTGCCAAGAACTGTCCATTTCAGGGCCACTCACTGCCTTACTACTTGGGCCTGCATTAGCAGCCTTGGCTACACCAGAGGGTGTTGAGTCACTGCTGTCAGCCCTTTGGTATGTAATTGTGTACACTTCATCCCACAATCTGCGGCCACTACCCAATGGGAATCCTGGCCCAGTATATCGCTCCTCCTCATCCTCATCAGCATGAGCCTGTCGCTGAACAGCTTGGAAGATAGTCCACATCCTGTTTAACGGCTTTCCTCCTAATGAAAACACAAGCTTGGGAGGGACATTGGCTGCAGAAATTGCTGCAAATGATCTGCGATTGCGAGAGCTATTGCGAGCTCCATTAATGCCAGCTCCAGCCATAGCAGCTGCAGCAAATGATAATGACCCTCTGCTTCCTAGAGTTCTGATCCCACTCATTTCAGCTGCTGAGGTCAAAATGGCTGACCTACTCACAACACCTACTCCACCTACTGGCTGCAACAACACCTCACTAGTTGATGCAAGAGCCCCAGAGTCCGCTCCATCTCCTAACTGAACATCATGAACACGATCTGCTTTGCACAGTGGCACTGGATCTTCCCCAAACATCTGTTCATTCCAAATTACATTAGACAAACACAAGAAGTCTACCCCAAGTCTGACAACCCTCGACCTTGCAGACATCATGATGTTGGCAAACATCATTAGACAGAACACCTATCTACACCTGGCACAGAAATGTGAACAAATGTCAAGAGATTGAAACTTACTTCATCATGTTCTTCATCCTCATCCTCATCTTCATCTTCAGAGAGCTCATCTTCATCCATGGTCACAGCCTCTTCAAAGTCAACAGGTAACACCTCCACCTCTTCATCCTGCAATTCCCCATTCCAGCTACTCTGAGTGCCTCAAGAATACAGAATGCCAGAGTTTCAAGAAGGGGGTCCATCAGTCATTGTTGATAATGTATTCTTCAAGTATGAAACTGTGAATGTCCACCCATGTCTGAAATTGTACTCACATGCAACTCCACAAAATTCACAAGTAGACATTGCCAGAAGGATTGCAAACAAATCAAAAGTCAATCTGAAAATCCATGCATAACACCCACCTCACTTTCGCCTTCTGGAACTGCTTTAGCAACTGATACGCTAGCAGCTGCTGCACGCCTGCGAGCTGCTGCATTGCGAGTTTCAGGTCCCCTTGGCTCATCAGTACCACGACCTCCTGCAGTACCTCTGCTGACGGCTTTTCCCTTCCCTTTAGTTGTACTTGTATTACCATCTAAGTCTGCATCTCTAACATTTCCAACAGCAGCTGCAGATCTTGATCTGGTTGAAGGACGGTGCTCAGAAGTTGGAACAGCAATAGGTGCAGATGGCTCTGATGTACTTGTTGTGGCTACACTTGATGGGTCATGACGTTTTACACGTGGCCATAGGAAGTCCTCCACAGCGATCAAAGTGGCTAAGGGCTCGATGAGTACAATGTTTGTAGAATAATCTCGCAGAGATTTCTCCCCAGAGGCCCTACAAAGGCGCAGTTTGAAGGGTTGAGTAAGTGCACTTAGACCAGCAGCAATGCTGTGACTGCCACTAGAAGACCGAGGGGCATGGAAGACAACAGGGAACCGTTCTAGTGATGCCAGTGCACTCTGTAACTTCCGCACCAGCAAGGTTAAGGGTGCAGTTTCATTGCTAGAAGTAGAATCTGGCAACAGAGCCACTGTAATAAAATCCTTCAGCCTCTGTAATGCCTGCTGCCTCAGAGCTGTGTCTGACATGTTATCTTTCATAGTATTGCCACAGGAGAAGAAGTTCAACAGAGCTCCCACGACTCCACTCCCTATGAACTCAAAAGTTGACACTCCATCTCCTCCACCAAGTTCAGCAAGTAGCTCAGACATCACCATCGTCATCTGTTCTTCATTGATACCCCCTGGACCTGCTGCCTTCACCTTGCCTTTACCCTTGCCCTTCACTTCAACTACAGCCTCACCATTCAGTTTAGAACAAAGACTCTTCAACTTGCACAGGCTCTGTGTTACACCAGCATCAGCGATACCAGCATCACCAGGAAAATATGTTGCTTTAAACCGCTTGGCTAATGCAATTGCCGATGCTCGCATTCCAGAGCGTAATGTCTGTTGGGCAGACTCTGCAGAAGGAGGTGAGCTTACTGGAGGTAATGGAGCAGACATTGACAGGCCTGCCTCCTCTACAGCAATATCATTATTTCCAGTTGACTTCCTTCTACCTGCCCCTCCCCTCCGGGACCTGGATGGTCCTGGAGCACCTCCACCAGCACTAGCTGCTGTATCTGACTTTGATGCTAGCAATGGAGATGGGGGCCCTAGCTGGTCGGACGCAATCAAAACATCAACAGCATGCACAACTCCTTCCTTCACAAACATCTTGGAGAAGACATCAGGTAATTTCTGCATCAGCATTTCTGCTATCTGCAATGCTGTTAACAAGATGGATGCATCTTTTGATGCTAACACACCTGCCAAGAAGCTGTTGAAACACAAAAGTCATCCTCATCAGCATAAAGCACTTAAGGGGAAGGTCATGGAGCACAAGAGGAGATCTTGAATAAGAAGATTCACCTTGAAATATTGGACTCAGTCAGCAAAGACTGTAACATCTCTGATGTGCTGAAGTATAGGAGCTTGTTAATGGCAGCAAGGCACTTGTGTCGTACTGGTGGATTTACACTCGATCCATATACCTATTCCCAAAGCAGACTGACGACATTAGTCTCCACCAAGAAAGTGCTTGCCAGAAAGACAAGAATAAATAGATGATAGGTCCAATAATCACGTACCTGAACAAGCATGGGGAAGAGATCAGTCCCAAACTGCAGGAGCAGTTCTGGCTGATTGCGCAATAGCATTTCTCGAGCTGAGATCTCTGGTGTTGCCCCTTGCCCAGATTCCTCCACTTTGCCTATTGTTACTGCTGAATACTTTCGTCCTGCACCTCTGGAAGAAGTGCCAACAATTGAAGTTGGAGAAACCTGATTTCCCTGTGTGTCTGGGGTGGTAGGTAGCAGCTCGTTGACTAATGTCACAATTTCATACAACTGCACAGGTTCGGTGCCACCAAAATCAAAACAAACCCAGAAAAACCATACAATATAAATTTACAGAAAGCACACCACCAAATTAAGTCCATTCCATTGTCTCAAAAGTCTGAAAAATACTAGAATCCTTCAGGCGAGAGAAAAATTACTTGCTCAGGAGGTCTATTCACAGATGAAGGAGATACAGAGGTGCTTGATACAAGCCCAGACCCTGCCAGAATGTTTTTCAGTATACTGCTTATCCGGAGCTGTAACAAACTCTCTGCTGCAGCTGCAGAACCACTGGCACAGGTTGAAAGTAGGCGAATCAACACCTGCCAAAACAGACAAACACAGTTTATACCAACATCACAATGGTAAGACAGTGACAAAATAAATGCAATGCACCAACTCCTTCCTCTGGAGTACCATGGCATCCCCATACCGTATAAGTTGAAGTGCTGAGAGATGTTTGAGGGACCAAACTCCCAGCTGTATTACTGACTGAAATCAGTCGGGCAGCTTGGGGTATCAAACCATGAGAGCATAGCACATCAAGCTTCTCTGAAGAAGTTGCAGAGGCCTCTGCAATACGCATCAAACACACTGATGCATGCTCCACCACCTGGAAGAAAACACCACCAAAACAGCACTGTTGAAGCCACATAACCTATTGTTCAAAAGCATCCAATGAAATACCTCCAATATGGATGACAATGACAGCCATGCAATCTGTAACAATGTTTTTCAAAGCACCTTAGAGTCTTGGTACTGCAACAGGTTGGTCAAAAGCGGAATAGCCTCCGTCACAAAATCTGCAGCATCTGAGGGGAGCTGCCGGCAGATATTTGCAGCAATTGAAACTGCCACTCTCTGAAAAAGAAGTAGAACACAGTTAAACCTAAATATGGCAAAACAATGGAACAATGCAACAGTTACAAGCAAGTTCTTCCATCAAAATACTGGACTAGTTTATCTTGTCCTTACTTGAACACCGGTGGAGAAAAAATCTAGGTATGATAAGACAGCCATCAGGATTCCAGCCCTAAGGCATGCAGTTGGATGTTCATGAGAGATCTTCTCCAATGCCTGCAAGGACTGCAGGATGAAAAGACAACAGGTTAATCCAGGTGTCCAAGAATCAAATCCACAGAATTCTGAAACTAAACAGGGCATTCAAAAAACACCCTTCACCCATTCTTGCAATGGTGATGGCGCTGCTATACATACTTCTACAACTTGTTCAATAAAACCTCAGGATCATTGATATCATCCAGCCAAACATATTATACTCTCTTGTCAAAGGCCAGTTGTTAAAAGAAGAGGAGAGTGATTTCCTTGTGAATTTTGCAAGACTTATAGCAGAGGCTGTAAAACTCAATGTGGCATTGAACAGCACCGCATGCAATAGGCATGCAAACAGATAAGCACATAGATGGACTAGATGACAAAGGAAAGACTAGTTGTCTGGTCTACACACATTGTGATCCTATGCAAGATTGTACAAACCCTAGGGTGGTGATGTACCTGTTCTGCAAGGTCAATATACTCAATTGTGAGCAGTCGGGCACAGAAACATGGCACAGCCCCATAATGGACCACAGCTGCACAGGAGGATGGCAACACATCGCACAAGTGCGTCAAAGCCCTGGCTGCTAGTAACATCATGTCAGGGTTGTACTCGTGGTTGAGAAGTCCGACCAGGACAGGAACAAAAGAATCCACCGAAAAGCTGCTGAGGGACTCTTCTGTTCCAATTGAAAGCAATTCACACAATTGGGACAGGGACTCCAATTGCCGTCCCTCCTCGCCTTCAGCCCGCAGTCCGGACAAAATCCGCTTCAACTTGCTGTTCTGATGCGATGACGAAGTCGATGACGGCAAGAGATCGTCGAGGCCGGCACCGAGCTTCCTCAGCAACCCGTGAAGAGCGCTACTCGCCGAGGCCAGGTTCTGATGTAACGAACTCCCAGCCTCACCATCGTTCTCCTCATCCCCTCCGCTAGTAGCTGCTGCAAGTGCCCTATCCCTATCGCTTCTATCCCTATCCTTTTCCCCTTCCTTCTCCTTCCCTTTCTCCTTCTCCCTGTCCGAATCCTCTGACCCGTATCCCTCATCTTTCTCCACAGGATGCTTAAAAGCCTTATCATCTCCTCTCTTCCCTGTCGCCTTCGCCTGATCCCTCTTGGAACCCGACGCCAAACCCTCCGTTCTGGAGTCCATCGCTACTTCCGACGGTGATTGCGCTGTGGATGTCGCAGACGCCGCCGCAACGGCTGCCGCTGCTGTCGTCGTACGAGTGGAAGGCCGAGTACGAGAGGGAGGAAGATTCACGCCAGAAACTGATGCCGCTGCTGCCGCCCTTCCTGTTACTGCTACTGTTGGTATAATAGGAGTTGAAAGAGTTGGAGTTGAAGATGGAGTTACCGATGTTGAACCACTAACCGACTGCCTTGCTCTCTTGGTACGCCCAGCTGTGGCAGGCGATGGCCGATGCGCCGTGCCCTCCCCCCGCTTTCGACTACGCGTTTCCATAAAACAAACGCTCCCCCCCGCGTGTCGTTGCCGCTTTAGGCAAGCAAACCTGTCTCCCCGTTGCCCCCCCCCCCCCCCCCCCACCCCCCAAAAAATCCTCTACTCTTCACAACCCCATCATAATCTCCTCTTTTCCCCCTTATCTTCCTTCACTCCCGTCTCCGCCCTGCATCAACACTTACTTCCACCATCGCCGGCCATCTCCTGCCCCGTCTCTCTGTGTCTCTCCCTCCCTCTCTCTCTCTCTCTCTCTCGTTCTCTGTATTTCCGACGGGCAACAAACAACAACAACAAAGAGCTTTGTAATACGTTTCTATACCTCTTGTTAAATGGCCCCCACACCCTCGGATATTATGATGTGCAGCTGCTGCCTTCGTGGACGAAGCCCTTCCAATTTCTCATCCACGAACTCCCAGCATTATATTGGAACGCTTTAGGTATACAAGAATTGGCCTCCATGACCGAGTTGATTTGCGCCGTTTTTCATCCAATATTTTCATCCGTTCTTTTTCTCATCCACGAACTCCGGAGAGTGAGTGCTAATTGCAAAGCTTCTTAACAAGTTCCTATTCCTCTTCTTTAAAATAGCCCTCGCACCTCGGATATTATGAAGTGTAGCTGCCGCCTTCGTGGACGAAGCCCTTCCAATTTCTCATCCACGAACTCCCACGACAATACATGAACCAGGAGGAATTCCAAGCCGAGGTAAATTAATATTAACTTGATCAACGAATCGTTAGGCTAATACCCGCGGGGTAATTAAAAATTTACCACCCAACCAGGTGGTGTAAGAATTGGTCAATTAGCTAATCACAGTACTTAAATTAACGAAATAAATAAATAAATAAATAAGTAAGTAAAATAAGTAAATAAAATAAAGAAGTCAATGAAGTATCAAAAAGTTTTAATACTTCACCTGACAAAGTCATAGAATTGCCACCAATTAAAATTAGGTTATCATCCAATGTGTCTTCATCCATTCACAGAATGATGTAATACGGTATGGTCTTAGAAAACTGCTTTCATGGATGTCAAACTCTTTGTTTGGCATTAATGACTTTATGGGGGTGTGGAGGATGATTAGTTGCATTAACTAGATGGATGGGGGAAAAAAAAATTGGATGAAAATAGCATTATTTTAAATCATTTGTAATAATAGCACAAAAGCTTTTCAAAGCACATGCTTTGAAAGTTTGAAATGGTTTTTATCATGTCCATTGATTGCTAGTTAGTTTTGTTACAAAAATGGAGCTTGGCATTTGTGGACTTTTTTACTCAATATTAACAACACAAAGGAAGTTGGAAGTTGGGAACCACGAAAGGCTATATAAACCCAATTATATACTAACCCAAAATTTTAGGGTTATTTAACCCTAAAGTGACTATTGATTAAATTATGACTACAATGACTCAAATTAGGGTTAAATTAACCCCATCATACAATTTTGTCTTTCTCCCCTCTGTGAGCAATCCAGGGGTTTTTTAACCCCCACGCCAATAGGTAACCATGGGTGTTGACATCCAGTATCCATTAAGACCATGGATGTCAACACCCCCCAGTAGTTGTCCAGTTCTGGTTTTTGGTCTGGTTCCGTGGGTTCTAATTTTTTTGAAAAAAAAAACCAAACTTGACCTTAGGCCTGGAACTTGGCATCTAAACAATTTCTACTAGTTTCCCTTCTTTTTTCTTTTTTATTATTATTATTATTATTTTATTTTATTTTAAAAATAAATAAATGAACATTTATTTACTTTGGTTGGGGTTAAACAAGTTGTTAGTTTGTGAAGAAAAAAAATTCAAGTATACAATTATTTCTGAAATAATGAATTTGGGGGTGGACATGAGGGGGGTAGGGTTAGGCATGCAGTTGTTATTTTTGGGAACAAAGTATGCTAGTTATTGTTTATCTTTATTTTTTGCTTATTTTTTGGTGTTTAGGAATGTAGTTGGTATAGGTAGCGGCCACTTTTTATTGGTTGTACAATTATAGTAACTAGGAAATTTTGAGTTTTGGGATACATATAGGTAGCTAGAATGGGATTGTGTTTAGGATTTTTCTTTTAAAGAACCAGAAACCAAGAGTCTTGACATTTGCAGAACCCAGTCCTAAACATTTGAAATGTTTTCTTTTCATCTGAACAAAACCCTAAACATTCTAAATAAAAATTTAATTTGCAAGAACACCAAGGAAATTCCAGTCCTAAGAAAATTTTAAATTCTGATCAATCAATCCTAAAACATTCCATAAACATTTAAAAAGATGCGAACATTATTATTATGAAGGCTACAAATAATTCATATGATAACCTTATGGACTATATAGTTAGGGTATAATGAGCATGCATTTATCATTCATAATTATTTTTTAAAATCATCCACTTTTTCACAATTGATGTCTACAAAATTGCTTTCATGTTGTTTTCATGTTTGCGAGAATTCTTGTGCATGTCATGCAAAAGAAGCCCACAAAAAATTCCCCTATTGTAGAATTTGGGAACCCCATTCATTGATGTGAAACATTAATGAGATGTAGAATCAATGAACCCATTCATTGATTCATATGTTCACTTGGTTATGGTGGTGTTTCAATGAATGTCACATTGACAATTATAATGGGATTATTTTTGCCTATGCAATTTTGATGTCCACATCAGTGACCATCCCCAAATGGCAAACCCAATGAATGCAGAAACCCTAATCAATTTGGAACACTTTGCACATGCATGTCCTGCAATTGTGTTTGTACATGTGTTTGTTGGTGACATAACTTTCTTCACCCACAAAAGGATCTTCAATGTTTCTACGGCACCTTAACCTTAAACTAGACGTATATGAACTAAGAGTTGCACAACATGATGTGACATGGTTAAAACATGTAAACAAGTTCAAAAGTGATGGTGCATTAAAATGTGTCATATCATGATTTTGGCTCAACGTTATTTTCATGAAAAAAGTTATGTTGAAATTTTTTCCCTATTTTACTTTTCATTGTTTAAATTGGCCATATGAATATTAGAAATGAATAATTTGAGATTTTACGTGTGAATCAAAAATATATATATTTAATCATTTTTATGCAACTATTTCACATTCATATGGTGGCACTCATTTGTTATGCTTGTAGTTGTACACACTCATTTGGTCATTGGACATGAAAATACCTCTTATAGCTTATGTGAATTTTGAAAGAACCAAAATAAGCATTTTGTCTCTATGGGTAGCGATATTGTTATGGTGATTAATGTATGCAATGGTTATATATCGTAGTTGAATAACATGTTCGTTAGGTCTCTAACAAATAATTATTTAATTTTGAAGATTTCATTTCAACGACTATAATATTTTCAAATATTCCAAAATATTCCTCATTTATGTGAGAAAAATATTTTTTGAAATTTTTAGCATGTCTAAAAATAATATAATTTTTGGGGGGAACTTGCTTATCAACTATGGTATTGGAATCAATACATTAAATATATTTGTGGGTTAAGGTCATCATACAGTCCCTCACCCTATTTGCTTTTGAATAGGTTTCAATAACCTTCAATGACATGGATAGGCTTTAACAAAGTTGTCCACTAGCTTGACAAGCCTACAACAACCCCAATAATGTACCTTACAATGAATGCTTCCAATTGAGTTCTTTTCTTAACCTTGTTTATATACAAGCAAAAGTTACATATTAATGTATTAATATATAGAGGGTGTTGAATAAGCTTGTGTGTAGATGTGCAAAAAAAATGTTATGGCCAATGAAATTGAGGGATTTGGGGGTCTGATTTATTTTCTTAGTTGTCTTGAGTGAATTACCCTAATACCTAGGTTGGTTCGGCAACAAGGTGTTTAATAATATATTTTTTTTGTCATCTACTTTCAGCAATAAAAATAATAATAATTTACAATTAAGCACTACACTAAATAATGAAGCTAGTGTGCTTTGAAAGTTTAGTTTGATTTTTGTCATTGCCAAGTAATTTTTTTAGATTTTTGGCAATTTAAAAAACAATTAATATTCCTACCCAACCTAGGTATTATAGTAGCAATTAAATGTGTAATAAGGTTTGGTAGGTTTGTGAGAATTCTTAAAAGCCAAGGGAAATGCTAGAAAAGGATATTAGTTTCTATGTTTAAAAAAGTAGGGTTGTGTGTAGACTTCAAGATTATTATTTTTAGATTAATGGGATTGCTAGATTTGGTGTTCTATGAACAAAAAAAAATTAGTTGTTTTCAATGAACTTATAACCAATATGTAATAGTTATTTATAGAGAATGTTCTAATACATTAGTTGTGCATTTTGTCATTGTTATAACCACTATAAAACAACTAGTTAACTTAAATAACTAGTGCAACATGTGATGGGTCATGACATTAGTTGATTTGTGCCCTAATCACCATGGGTGTTCATTTTGTGTACAATACATATGCACACTTGGACTACAAATAATCCATGTTAACAAGTGTTTCCTTTTGGTAAAAATTTTCATTTTGGCATCACAAAAGACATTAGAGAAATTGAAATTGGTTTTGGTGTCCAATATGTTTAATAAGTAGTGTTGGGCAAGTAGCCAATTTTAGTTTGATTTGTACAAGGTGGAATCACAATTAAAATAATCATTTTTTTGAAAAATTAGACCCAAAATTAGATTCCTAATTCCATTTATGTGTGGAATTAAAATTAGAACCAAGATTTTTGAAATTTTCAAAGAAAAATAAAAATCAAAGGTTAAGTAATAGTTAATCACCAATTCCAATATGGACTAGTCATAACTACATTTAATTTGCAAAACTAAAACCATAATTTCTTTTGAAGTGAACTCCAAACCAAATTCATAATTCTATTTATTTGTGGAATTGGGACCAGAACTAAAACCCTTTTAATTTAGTTTTTAGAACCAAAATTGGAGATTTTTCAAAAAAATAAAATCATCCAACATGGTAATAACTTCATAGGTCATCTTATTTCATCAAATATTCTTGTGCAAGGTAAACCTATATGTAGTGCTTCCCATGATACAATGGGAAATTACATTCCAAAATTTCACAATGTAATGGTCCACTTGACCATTATATTGGGTAATGCCTTAGCAACAAAATATTATATCAAAGACCTTGAACTTTACCTTTGGTTCATAAGGTGTAATGTCCATGTTGGTTGATTTTTTAATTTTTCAATGAACTACCAATTTCGAACATTTCAAAAAGAATCAAAATCAAAGAATTAATTGAATCTAAATATTTGAAAAACTTCAAAATCAAAGATTCACTGATTTTGGGAAACCTCTAAAAGAAATATCCATTCTTTCTCAATTTTTTCATGTGTTCATATGTCGATGCTTACAACTATCATTGTTATCACACATGCAAAACATAACATGAAAATACCTTAAATGGTACACCATGGCTAAACCAAAATGGTCATTCATTTACAATGAAAACAAGCATCCAAACCCAATACTTCCACACCACAAAATGCAAAGAATAACATTATGCACAAAACACAAAAAAATTGCATATAATAGTAGAGTGTGTTAAAATCTCAAATCACCAAATGTGATTTGAGATCACACAAACTAGGATTATATCGATTAACAAAATATCCCAAACCCCATTCACATTTGAATCAATTTGAGACAAAAATCCAAAAAACTAAGGTAACATGATTTATCCTTAACTAAATGGGATTTAACTAAGTAATTAAACTAACACATTTGATCATTGTTGTGTGTTCCTATGTCGATGCCTAGAACTATTGATGTTATCACAAATATAAAACATAACATGAAAATACATTGAATGGTACATAATGTCCAAACCACCCCCTTATTTGAGGCTAAGGACTTATCTAACAATGCTAAACTATTTAATGGAAATCCCACCGTGGAAGAACACTTTGGTTTTGAGGTGAAAATACTAGTAGGTCGAATGCAAATATGAACCCCATTGTTAGTCGTTTAATTGCAATCTTTCAAACTCTTAATCAAATGTAAATCATCACGAGAGAAAACCTTGAAGTTAATTTTATTATCCAACCTTAGGAACGTAGGTCTATTTGATGCATTGAAAATAAAATAATTTGTCGATCGGCACTTCCTCCAAGGCTAACATAAGACATCCCAATGCTAACCTCAAGAACATTAATCACAACTCAACATAGTGGTGACTCATGAAGATTACTCACATAACATACATCATAAACGAAATAACTTGGTTAATAACAAATCAATTTGGTCATTCACATTGGGAAAATGACATGGTGCACAACTACACACATGGTCCTTCCATGTTTAACCACTTTGGCCCTTCAACAATGACACTCCAAAAGGTAGAACCTTCCACTCACCAAGAATAACACATCCAAAGTCACATCCAAAGTATTTGGTGTTGTAAACTATAGGTCTACATAATCCCCTAGCTCAAATTTATGAATCAAAGGTTGACAACCACCTCCACAAATAATGGCATAACGCAACATATCCCAATGTTGAGTAATTGTCAATTTTTTCATTGCCATGGGCATAACATGTTGGAACAAAGTAACTTGTTGCTCGCATGCCTAAATCCACACATTTAAATCATCTAAGTTGATTACCACATCACATTTCATCAAATTGAAGTTAGTAATTTAACTTCAAAACCAAATAATAAAAAATATGGTGAAAAATATACCCCATAGTTACCATGGTAATTATACATCCCAACATTGTGTTTCGAATCCATATTTTCACTATCTTCATTTCAGTGTTCATGCCATCTTTTTAACTAACCCATTTGTTTCAAAATGGTTTCGTGAAATAATGTGATGATCAAGTAGTGCGTTTTCACATAACTCTTGGAACTCCCCTCAAAATCTCATACCTTGGGCAATGGGTATGTTAGCTTGAGACCCAAATTTACTCAACACCCTATCCAAAAATGCATAGGTAGTGCCCTCACTAACTAATATTTGTTGATTAGGGAACTTGTGAAATTGTTTCAACCTTAGCTTTTTAAACCCCCAATAAATCATCATTACACCAATATGCGTCCAATATCACTTTTTTCATTAGATTTTGAGCGAATTGAACAAATTTATCATGGTGAAAATGGGCAACCCCTTAGTAAACAGGGACCAATTGTTATGGACAAGTGAATTCACTAATACTTAATTGAATTCCCCAATACAAATTCATTAATAGTCAAATGACTACTTTAAAAATCATTAATAGTTAAATCATCAATAATAAATTTTTTAATAGTTAATTATAAACTTAAGTTAGACACGTAAGAACCTTCGTTAAGCTACCTAACCCACCTACACACATTGCCCACCAAACTAAAATGCAAGTGTGAAGATTTGAACCTTTCACCTCCTTTCACCTCCATGTTTAAAAAATAAATCTTTAACTAGTGAACCATTTTTTAAATGAATGATATTTGTTTATCATCACATATTATTATGCATTTTTTTTACCCTAGGCTATTCTTGACAATTTTTAGTTATTTTACTGTAAGATATTATAAATTATTATATTGTAAGCCATTGTTGGCTATTTTACAATAAGTTATTCTTAACATTTTTTTGACTAGTCTATCATAAGTTATTTTAAACTATTATATTATACACCATTGTTGGTTATTTTACATTATTTCACCATAGGTTATTTTTTGTTATTCTAAAGTATATTACCATAGGTTATTTGTGGTTATTATATTATAGGTTATTGTTGGTTATTTTAAAGTATATTATGATAAGCTATTGGTGGCTATTATATTGTTAGTTATTGTTGGTTATTCTAAAGTATATTTCCATAAGTTATTGGTCGCTATTTTACATATAAAACATTTTTTTTCTCATTTCCCCTATACCTCCATTACATTTCCACCATGTATTTCCATTGTGTTTCCGCTTGTGCGTTCTAGGCACTAATGTGAACAAACCACATGATCTTAGGTGTTATAGTACCTTATTCCCATTAAATCCCCACAAATGCATAAAATGGAATGCAATTCAATGGGAATTTTCCATTGAATATGTATAGTACGTTGGAAATTCATGGTCTAATCCACCCATCGTGTTGTCACATTATGTGTTTTCCACTCAACAACAAGTTGGGTGGAATGTGTTTAGTGGAAATGGACACAATTTTCTAACAAAATTTTGTCATCAAGTAGTAAAAACAATTGGTTTTTGGGGAGTTTGATAAAACAAACTTAAAATTTGTTTAATTCCATGATACCACCATTGGGTCCCCATTAGTGCACAAACCATAATGGATTCAACAAGATTTTTTCACTAAACATCCACTATAATGGAAATTAATTGTTGAATCCACCCAATACATTGTTTTATGATGGTGTTTCTAGTCAACACATAGTTGGGTGGTCGGTTTCAGTGGAAATGGATCACTAGTAGAAATCGGCCAAAATGTAACCAGTCCATTTACGACTACATGCGACTTGTGGTCATTTGCGACTAGATTTGGGAATATTACAACTACAAGATCAAATTTCAACTATTTTGGTCATTCTCACAACTATGATGCAACTATTAGAAATTTCATCCTATTGGTTGGATTGATTTTACA
>Ga0116230_10002146_pt1 | contig 18959 bp, 14 predicted proteins | sample S1TSphfallax_3_FD_88678 | JGI IMG/M metagenome (GOLD analysis project Ga0116230, IMG submission 88678) | Host-associated microbial communities from peat moss isolated from Minnesota, USA - S1T2_Fd - Sphagnum fallax MG | ecosystem: Host-associated > Plants > Peat moss > Unclassified | place...
AAAAATCGATCCTGGAGATCCTAATGTATACCGATGAATCCCTCAATTGCGTTGACTGCAACGCTCCGTTCACGTTTAGCGCGGGCGAGCAAGAGTTTTTCGCCTCGAAGGGCTTTACCAATAAGCCCAACCGTTGCCCCGATTGCCGTGCGGCGCGTAAAGCGCAGCGTGGCGGCGGCGGTGGCGGCGGCGGCATGTCGTCCTCCTACGGCGGCGGCGGTGGTGCCGGCGCCGGCCGTCCGCAGCGCGAGATGTTCTCCGCTACCTGCAGCCAGTGCGGCCAAGAAGCCCGCGTGCCGTTCCAGCCGCGTGGCGACAAGCCCGTCTACTGCCGCGATTGCTTCGCGACCCGCTCGGGTTCGTACCGCTAACCGCTAGTAGCGCTGCCAACGAAACGGCCCGCCTCCTCGGAGGCGGGCCGTTTTCTTTTTGGGCCGCGCCAGGTTTGTCTCGGCGGCGAGCTTGGCATTGCGCTAGGTTTGCGCGGTGGCGGGCTCCACGGTGTCGGTTTTGCCGTTGGCGGAGGGTTGGACGTCGGGCGATTGCCGCGCGAGCACCGTGAGCCCCGCGGCCAGGGCACCGGCGATCCCGACGGCGAGCACCCACGGCTTGCGGAGCGTTTCGTCCCACCCGAAGGCCGCATCGAGCGAGAAGCGGCCGGGGCCGCTCGCGGCGAGCGCCAGTGCCGCGATCCCATACGTGGACGTCAATTCATAGCCGTTCTTCTGCATGAAGAAGCCGTTTTTTGCATGGACGCCGCGTCCCGCGACGAGCATCGTCGAGGCGACGATGAGCGGACCGATCGGCCCGCCGAGACCAAGCGCGGTGAGCGCTGCGCCGCCGATTTCGCCCGCGACCGCGGCATCGCGGTACGACTCGCCCGGCGTGAAGCCAAGGCTCGCGAAGAACCCGGCCGCCTTTTCGCGACCGGGTCCATCGAACCAGCCGAATTGTTTCTGTGCGCCGTGGGAGGCGATACTCGCGCCAAGCGCGGCACGCGCCAAGAGCAAAGCGACATCGTTCATCATGATAGGGACTCCGTACCCGGTCGAAGTGGTCGCGAAAACCCCTTAGAGGGTCGCCGCCAAGAATCGTTCGAGATAGTAGCGCACGAATTGGCCGCCGATGCCCGCCGGGATCGTGTCGAAGGCGTGATTCGACCACGGCAATTCGAGCGAGGCGACGGTGTTGCCGTGAACGCTCAGCGCATCGCGCATCTCGTGCTGGAAGGCGATGCGCACGATTTCGTCGCGCGCTCCGCCGATGAGAAGCGTCGGCGGCAGATGCGGACGAACCGCATCGAGCGGCGATCCCGCGACATACGACGACATGCGCGTGAGCGGCGGCCCGGCGAGATAGAGCGTCAAGATGCGCCGCACGTCGAGCGGATCGGGGACGGGTGGAAATTCGTAGCCGCCGACGAGATCGGTCGCGGCATACACGCCGACGGCTGCCGCAACGTGCACCGGCTCGGGCGCATACGCCGCCAAGAGCGCGAGTTCGCCGCCCGCCGAGAAGCCGCAGATCGCGACATGCCCGGGATCGGCATCCCAGGCCCGCGCGTGCGCGGCGAGCGCGCGAATCCCCGACCGCACGTCGTCGAGTTGGGTTGGAAACCGATACTGCGGCGCTTTGCGGTAATCGACGACCACCGTCGTGAAGCCCGCGCCGGCGAGGCGTGCGGCGATGTCGGCGAGATCGCTGCGCGTGCCGAAGACCCAGGCGCCGCCGTACACGAGCACGACCGCCGGATGCGGGCCCGCCTGCGCGGGACGATACAGGTCGAGCGCGAGCGGCGCGCCGTCGTTTGCGGCGTAGGGCAAGCCGCGGTCGATCCGGATGCCGCGCGGCGCGGGCAGCCCGATGAACGTATCGACGAGGTTGAACGGCGCGGCTTGCATCCGTTCGCGCTCGGCGTCGGGCGCGGCGTCTTGATAATCGACGCCGAGCGTTCGCGTCAGCTCGCGGTCGGCGGCGGCGAGCGTACCGGGCAAGAGCGATAGCGGGATCACCGCGCAGCCGAGCGCGAGCGCGCAGAGTGCGGTTGCCGCGATGCGGGCCCACCCGCGGGCAAGCCATTGGACGAGCGTGCCCACGGCCAGTGTCGCAAGCGCAAACCACGGCGCGAGTTCGGGGACGGCGACGGCCGCGACAAGCGTGGCGAGCGTCGGCGCAGGAAGCAGCGTCCAGATCTCGAGCGCCGCGAGCATGCACGCGAGCAAGAGTGCGCAGAAATTACCGGCGACGCGCGCCACGTTCACGGGCGCGAGAGCTCGTGAACGGCGGTTTCGATCGCGCTTACCGGAGTCTCGGCGGGCAGCGCCGCCCCGATCCGCGCGACGATCGACCAGCGTTCCGGCCCCGTGCGCGTGTAGCGAAAGCCCACCGGGACGATCGCGAGTTTCACGCCCGCATCGCGCGCGCGCGCTGCGATCGCCCCAAGCCCGAGCGCGAACGGCAGGAACGCATCGTCATCCGGCTTTTGCGAGCCGCGCGGATCGATCGTCGGGTAGCCTTCGGGGAAGAGCAGCACGACGCGTCCGGCGGCGAGCAGGCGCGTCGTATCGCGCAGCGCGGTGCGCGTGAATCGCACCACCTCCGCGCGCGAATACGCGGCCGCACCGGCGATCGTGCGCGGTCGCAGCACGACCGGATAGTCGGCGGCGCGACAGGCGGCTTCCATGATGGTGCGGGTCGCGCGATTCGGCGCCCAGTCGAGCCCGACGATGATATGGACCGGCCGCGGGAGCCGCTCGACCAGGACGGCGCCGTCGAGCAGATGGTGGTAATGGCGCGCCGCCAAGAGCACCGGTCCGCTCGCCGGCACATGCTCCGCGCCCTCGACGGTGACGGCCGTCGTTTGCGTTCGCAGCGCCCAGCGCGCGATGACCTGCGGGCCGCGCATCCCCCACGGCGGATACGCGGCCGACAATCAGGCGAAGCGCGTGCGGCGCGAGGGCGTGAGCGCGAGTGCGGCCGGGAGTAGGCTGAAGATGATCGCCGCGACTGCCGTCGGCCACATCCCCGCGCTGACGGCCAGGATCATCGACCACACGATGTTGATCGCATACACCGTGAACGGCAAGAGTACCGGTGCCGTCGGCGGATCGGATTCGCGCCACAGCGCGCGCCCGGCCGTCATGAACACGAGCCCCGTGCCGAACCAGCCGGCCAAGTTGCGCAGCGGCATACCGAAATACGGCCCGTGTTCGTGCCAGATCCAGAAGTGGACGTACTGCATCTGCGGCGCGGCCATCGAGGGATCGAGCACGAGGTCCCATGCCGTCAAGAGATACGCGCCGAGCAGCAGCGAGCAGAATGTGCGGTTCGCAAGGCCGCGTGCGACGACGACGGCATCGGCGAGCAGAAACGAGGCGAAGCCCATGTAGAACCACGAGAGCGGCACCGCGATCGGCACGCGACCCAAGAGTTTGTAGCCGAGGAAGTCGGTATATTCGTAGCCGCCGAACGGCCAGCCGGTTTTCGTCCCCGTCAACTCGGCCGCCGCCGAGAGGACGAACGCCGCCGCGAAAAAGAGCAGCGTGCGGCGCGCGCCGATCGACGCCAAACCGAACACGAGCATCGCGAGCGCGCCGAGGAACATCCCCGTGCCGCCCGTTTTGTTGATCGCGAAGGCGTAAAACTGCGCACCGCCGGGCGCGCTCGCCCACGTTTCGGGGTGCGGGATCGCAACGAGGATGCCGTAGAGTCCGAGCGTGAGGGCGAGCGCGTGGATCGCGACGAGCACCCAGGCGGCGATTTTCATGCCGAATGCTCCGCGACGAGCGTGCGTCCGCGCCAGGCGGCCGTGCGGCGCATGACGCTCGCGGCGAGCGCGTAGACGACGGCGAGATCGACGAGCGGCGAGAGCCAATAGGTCGGCGGTGGATTCGCATATGCGCGCCGCATCCCGGCGAGCGTTCCGAGCCGCATCATCACGAGGCCGACGCTCGCGCCGAACGCGGCGTGGGCGAGCGGCGTCGTCGCGCCGAGCAGCGCGAACGCGATCGCGAGCGGCAGCGGCAGCGCTTGCACGAAGAAGACCTCGGCGAGACCGCTGCCCGGCGCGACGAACTGGTCGCGCATCGGCAGCGAGCGCGGCCAATTGCGCCAGAGTTCCGTCCCGTTCGCATACATCCGCACCGTGACCGCATCCTCGCCTTCATAGAAACCGACGCCGTATCCCCGCGCGACCAGCGCGCGAGCGATCGTGACGTCTTCGCATCGCGAATCGCGCGCGAGCGCGATCGCATCGGTTGCGAGCAGCGTTTCGCGCCGCGCGAGAAAACACTGCCCGTTCGCTTGGACGCCGCCCACGCTGCGCGCGCGCACCCCCGGCAAACCGAAGCGATAGACCAGCGTGCACAAGAACGCCGGATGCAAGAGACCCTCGAGCCAATCGCCGAGTTCCTGTTTCGTCGCGACGCTCAGCGCGGCGAGGTCTTCCGTTTCGCGCTTCGCGAGCATGGCGGCGAAGAGTCGCGGCGAGACGCGGACGTCGGCGTCGATCGTCGCGATGTAGGCGGCATCGGCCGACGCGGCGCGCAGCCCGCAAGCGATCCCCCAGGCCTTACCGTTCCACTCCGGCGGGACGGGCGCGGCGTCGATCCAGCGAATGCGGGAGTCGGCCGCAGCGGCGGCGGCGACGACGCCGGCGGTGCCGTCGCGCGAACCGCCGTCGACGACGAGGATCTCGCGCACCTCGGGGCCGCAGCGCCGGAGCGCGGCGAGGGCCGCGCCGACGCGCGCTTCCTCGTCGAGCACCGGGACGATCGCGCTGACCAGGCCCGCCGCGACCGGCGGCGGGTCGCCGGCGAGCGGCGAGCCGCCCGCGCTGCGGACCATCCGCAGCAGGACCCGAACCCCGAATCCGAGCGCGACCAGCGTGAGGGCGGAGAGCAGAAGCGTCACCCCGCGATCTTCCCCGTCGCAGTAAACGCGGGCCTCTAGCGCGCCGAGGCGAGCGCGGCATAGCGCATGTCCCGCAGCAGGGCGAGCTCGAACGTAAGGCCTTCGTCGTTCCAGAACCGCAGGGCGGGTTGCCGCGTCGCCGGATCCAATTCGTAGCGCCGGGTCATGCGCTCGAGCCGCAGCGGTGTCCCGTGAATTCCGCTTCCCGGGGGTCCGGGCGGGTCGATCCACCAGTCGCGCAGGGTTCGTGAGCCGGCCCGCGCGCGCAAGATCCCGGTGACGATCAGCGGGCCGTGGCTCCAACGGATGCCCATCGTCAAGGACACGGGACGTCCGGCCCAACTCTGTAGGGTTTGGTGGAAAATCCCCGTCCGCACGATCGCACCCCTCCGGTCGTGGCATAGTGAACGCCACGTATGAGCGAACGGTGCCTCGCTTCCCTGCTTCCTATGCAAGCGGGGAGAATTCGCTTGCGGATTCACGGTCTTGCGTGATCGGGGAGCGAATGGAACGTGCAATGATCGCGGATCGCGCCGGCCTGCGGGCGGCCCTCAGCCACCACTTCGGCCACGACGCATTCCGGCCGCTCCAAGAAGAGATCGTGCTCGACGTGCTCGCCGGGCGCGATGTGTTCGCGCTCTTGCCGACCGGCGGCGGCAAATCGCTGTGCTTTCAGTTACCGGCGGTCGTCGCCGACGGCCTGACGGTCGTCATCTCGCCGCTGATCGCGCTGATGAAAGATCAGGTCGACGCGCTGGTGACGGCGGGCGTCCCGGCGACCTTCCTCAATTCGTCGCTCGAGCCCGACGAGGCGCGCTCGCGCATGCGCGGTTTGGAGGCGCACGCCTATCGCTTGCTCTACGTGGCGCCGGAACGCTTGATGATGCCCGGATTCCTCGCCGATCTGGAACGCTGGGGCGCGGTGCGTTTCGCGGTCGACGAAGCGCATTGCATCAGCGAATGGGGTCACGACTTCCGGCCGGAGTATCGCCGCATCGCCGAACTCCGCGAGTCCTTTCCGGCGGCGCCGTTTCTCGCGCTCACCGCGACTGCGACCGATCGCGTGCGTGCGGACATCATCGCGCGCCTGGCGCTGCGCGCGCCGCGAGTGTTCGTCGCGAGCTTCAACCGGCCCAACCTGACCTATCGCGTGACCGGCAAGACGCGGGCGGTCGAATCGCTGATCGCCTGGCTGAAGAAACGGCCGGAAGACGCGGGGATCGTGTACGTCGCGAGCCGCGCGAGCGCAGAAGACACGGCGGAAAAACTCGTGGCGGCCGGGATCGACGCGCGGCCCTATCATGCCGGGCTCGATCCCGCGACGCGGGCGCGCAACCAAGAAGCGTTCTTGCGCGACGACGCGCGCGTGATCGTCGCGACGGTCGCGTTCGGGATGGGGATCAACAAGAGCAACGTGCGCTTCGTCGTGCACCTCGACGTACCGAAGACGATCGAAGGCTACTATCAGGAGACCGGTCGTGCCGGCCGCGACGGCTTGCCCGCCGAATGCCTGCTCTATTTCAGCCACGGCGACGTCGCCAAGCAAGAACGGTTCATCGGCGAGAAGAGCGGTGAAGAGGCCGCGAACGCGCGCCGCGCGCTCGACCGGATGATTCGCTACGCCTACTCGGGCGATTGCCGGCGTCGCGAACTGCTGGCCTACTTCGGCGAGACGCTCGCCGGCGAGAACTGCGGCAGCTGCGACAATTGCCTGGAGCCCCGGCCCGAGCACGACGCGACGGTCGCGGCGCAAAAATTTCTCTCCTGCGTGTACCGGATCGGCGAGCGCGACGGCGGCGCGTTCGGCGTCACGCATCTGATCGACGTGCTGCTCGGCACCTATAATGAGAAGATCGAGCGCTGGAACCACGCGCGCCTCTCCACCTTCGGCATCGGCGACGACCTCGACCGCAACGGTTGGCGCCATCTCGCAGACGAACTGCTGCGGCTCGGATTGATCGCGCAAGATGCGGATCGCTATAACGTCGTCACGCTCACCCCGGCTGGGCGGCGTGCCTTGCTCGAGCGCGTGCCCGTGCGGATTCGCGAGCGCGCCGCGGCTCCCGCCAAGGCGCGCGCATCGAAGCGGGCGCTCGACGAGGCGATCGAAGATCCCGACCTCTTCGCCGCGCTGCGCGCGCTACGCAAAGAGCTCGCCGATGAACGCGACGTGCCTGCCTACGTGATCTTCAGCGATGCGACGCTGCGCGAGATGGCGCGCGCCGTGCCGCGCACGGCGGCGCAGTTGCGCGCGATCGGCGGCGTCGGCGATAAGAAGTTGGTCGATTTCGGCGCGCGGTTTCTCGCGACCATCGCGCAGACGCGGCCCGCAGTCTGAGGCCACTGTAAGGGTTTTCTGGGAAGATTCGGCCGATGTTGACGCGCCTCGTGCGACGTCCGGGCTTGGCGCTCTTGCTGATGTTCGCGGTCGTTGCATCCGCCTTTCCCGCTCCCCCTGCCGAGGCGCAGTACAGCGCCGATACCGGGATCATCTCGATCACGGTGCGTGGCAACGTCGACGGCAAGCCGCTCGCCGACGCGCGCGTCTTCTTGCTCGGCCCGGCGACGGCAAGCGCGCTGACGAACCGCAGCGGGATCGTTCGCTATACCGATGTTCCCAGCGGCCTGTATCGGATCCGCGTCAACAAATCCGGCTATGCGGGGACGTTCTCGACCGAGTTCGAGTTGCTCGGCAACAAAGAAGTCGACGTCATCTTCAACCTGCAGGAGGCCGTCGCGCGCAATCGCCCGGGTGCGAACGCGTCGCCGTCGCCCGGCGAAGCGAACAATCTCAAGGTCATCGGTAGCGTCAAGTCGCTCGTCTCCGTCAACACGCGTGACGTCGACGTGAACGGTGCGCTGGCGCGGGTCTCCGACGGTCTTGCCGACGCCCTCAACAAGATCGCCGGTGTCGACGTCACGACGCCGAACAACGATCCCGACGCAGCGCAGACGATTTCGCTACGGAACATGGACGAGTCGCAGACCGCCGTCACGGTCGACGGCATCCCGCTCGGTGCGCCCGGCTCGGCCGTCAATCTGCGCGCGTTCGGGACCGATCTCTTCACCGGTGCGGGGGTGAGTTTCGCGCCGCAAGCCGGCTCGTCGGCCGGCAGCGTCAACTTCCGCACGCTGCAGCCGACGCAGACGTGGCAAGAGCGCTTCTCCGCCGCCGACGGCACATTCGACAAATACAATTATCAAATCGGCGAAACCGGCTCGATCGGCAAACTCGGGATCGCCGTGCTGCACAGCGATCGCGGCGGCAACAATCCGCTGACGTTCGACGACTACGAAGATCAGAGCGGTCTCGTCTATCCGCACGGCGGCGAATCGACGAGCGAAGGCGATTATCTCAAGCTGCGGTACGGTCTGGGCGCTGCGACGACCCTGACGTTGACGGCGCTCGAGAACAACAACGGGATCGCGTCGCTGTGCACGCAGGACACGGCGAGCTTGCCGTGCGGCATCGGTCCGGGGAACACATCGGATTCGAGGGCGCAACTCGCGTACTTCTCCGCCTCGACGCTGGTCGGCGAAACGGCCGTGACCGCGACGGGCTTCATCAACGACCAGGTCAACAACAGCAACGACGGCAACCGCTACATCGACGGCGTCAACTATCCGTCGATCGGTGCGACCGATACGCTCGCGCGCGGTTACGTCATCTCATCGACGCTGACGCGCGACAAGCACACCTTCAGCCTCACGGCGCAATCTTTCGGCTCGCTCACGACGTTCGATCCCAAGGTCGACGATTCGCCGACGATCGACGTCGGACAATATGTCTACGCGACGACCACCGGTTCGCAATCGCAAACCTATACCGCCGCCGACAGCTACAAGGCATCGGATCGGCTCTCGGTCGGACCGAACCTCTCGTATGCGACCACCACGGGCGCGGGATCCTCGCTGCTCGCCAACCTGTCGGCGAGTTGGCGCCCGAACATCTACGACACGTATACGGCGCTGCTCGGCGTCGGCAGCTCGCAGCCGGGCGCCGGTATCATTCACACCTACAGCGATCCGGCGTCGGCGCGGTTCACGTGCGTCGCCGATACGGCCAGCGTGAGCGGTCCAGGTGACGAACCCGGCCGCCAATCCGCCGCCAACTATCAGGCGGGCTGGACGCATACCTGGCGCACCGGCGGTTTCGACTTCTCGCTCTTCCAGCAAAATCAAACCGGGCAACTCGTGAGCCAGCAAGTCGATGCCGAGGGCCTGAATTTACCGCCCGACTATTTCGCGCAAGTCGTGCAATTCGGGATGCTGCCGACGAATTGCGGCCCGGGCTTCGTGTTGCCGGTTCAGAATCTCTACGTCGGCGAATCGCTCGGCGACACGACGCGGGTCTACAAAGGGTATTCGATCTCCGGCCAAATCGGCTTGGGTCCGCACATCGTCATCTTGCCGACGTACTCGGTGAGCGCGGCCATGATCACCGCCGCCGATCAAGCGCTCTTGAGCCCGTATTCGACGACGATTCTCGACTCGCAGCTGCCGGGCCGGCCGCTGCATAAGGGGAACGTGACGATCGACGCGCAGCAGCCGCAGTCGGGCATGGAGTTCCTGGCGAACGTCGCGTATACGGGGCCCGGCAACTCGCAGCACATCGGTTCGTACGCAACCGTGAGCGCCGCGCTCTCGCACAACGTGGGGATCGGCCGGCTATCGCTGCTCGAGACGAACATGTTCGATACCGAGACCGCGCTCTTTTCGAGCCTGCTCTACGCGCAGCCGATCCCGCTTGCGGGCGGGGGCCACTTGCTGACGGTCGGCAATCCCAACCCGCCGCGCGCGTTTACGTTGACGTACTCCTTCAATACCGGGGCGCGCGCGGGGGCCGGATTCGCCGGTCGCGGCAACGGCCGGCTGGGGCGTGAGATCGCCGCGGCGGCATCGCCGGGCCCGAGCCCCGGGCCGGGCGGCGGCGGCAACCGGCTCGCCGGACGGTTCACCTTCGTCGCACCGCCGGCTGGGACCGATCCGCTGGCGCTCGACACCGCCGATGCGACCCGCTGCCCCGCGGATTCGCAGCCCAAGGCGCAAGCGGTGATCGACACGATCAAGGCCGCTGCGGTGGCGTATACCGCGACGGGTAATGTCCCGGCCGCCGCGCCGAACGCCGCCTTCACGATCGTGCCGCACGGCAACCCGCACGGTACCTGGTACTTCGAGCTGCGGCCGGCGTTCGGCCGCGGCCCCGGCGGTGCAGGCGGCAATCGCCGCGGCGCCGGCGGCGAACGCGGCGGCTTTGGTGGACCGGGCGGCTTCGGCGGACCCGGCGGTCCGGGCGGCGAGCCCGGTGGCCCGCCACCCGGCGGTATGGAGGGACCGGGCGGCCCGCCACCCGGCGGCGAGGGAGCACCGCCGCCGGCGGCCGCTGCGCCCGCGGCGGCCCCGAGCGGTCCGATCGTCGTCGCCCCGGCTCCGCAGAGCAGCGGGAATCCCTCGCCGCGTCCGCGGCCGAGCCTCTCACCCGAACAGCGGGATCGTTTCGATACGCTCCGCGCGTTCACCGGATGCAGCTACGTGAGCGTGGTGCGCACCCCGGACGCCAAGGCCAAGGGCATCACCCAGACCAGCGGCTTCGGGTATTTGCCCGGACTTGGATTCTTCATCGTGTTGCCGCCCGACCTGGGAACGGGCGGCGGGAGCGTGAAAAAACAATGACCATGCCGACCACCGCCGCCGTCACCGGGGCCCGCGTCGCCGTCATCGACGACGAACGTCACTTGCGGGAACTCCTCGAACTCGCGCTCGGCGAGAGCGGCTTCGAGGTGCGAACGGCACCCGACGGTCCCGCCGGGCTCGCGCTCGTCAAAGAGTGGCGGCCCGACGCGATCGTGCTCGACGTCATGCTGCCGCAGATCAACGGCCTCGATCTCTTGCCGCTGATGCGGCGCGTCACCGAAGCGCCGATCCTGATGCTCTCGGCGAAAACCGACACGGACGACCGCGTGACGGGTCTGCGCCGCGGCGCGGACGACTACATCGCAAAGCCCTTCGAGGTCTCCGAACTCGTCGCGCGGCTGCACTCGGCGCTGCGCCGCCCGCGGCTCGAACATCCGGCCGTCGTCTCGTACGCCGATCTGACGATCGACCTCGACCGGCGGGAGGTCAAACGCGGTTCGACGCGGATCGATCTCTCCGCGCGCGAGTACGCGCTGCTGCTCACCTTCGTGCGCAACCCCGAGCGCGTGTTCACGCGCGATCAGCTGCTGGATTTGGTTTGGGGCAGCGATCGCGACGTCGGTCCGGGCGCGGTCGAGACCTACGTTTCCTATCTGCGCGCGAAGATCGATGCCAACTTCGATCCGAAGCTGATCCGCACGATCCGCGGCGCCGGCTACGCGCTCCGCGCGGGCTAGGAACTCGATGTTCGCGTCGGTCTCGCGCCGGCTGACGATCTGGTACGTCACCGCGGCCGTCGTCCTCGTCACGCTGGTCATGAGCGCGCTCGCGCTCGTCGTGTTGAATTTCTACGGCCGCGTGCTCGCGGAGTCGATCGAGGCGGATTCGGTCGAAGCGGCGGCCTTCGCGACACGTGCGACGGAGCGGCATGAGTCGTTTGCGAAGGCGGCGATCGAATTCGAGCAACGTTCGCGCCGCAGCGGCATTCATATCTTCGCCTTCGATCCGCGGCCGCACGGTGGCCGGAGTTTTGCCTTCTCGCGCACGTCCGCGCTGACCATCCCGTTGCGCTACGGCATGCCGCCGAGCCCGGATGCGACGACGACCGCGCTCGGGCGCAGCGGCGCGGCGTTCAACGTCATGGGGAGCGGACCGAATTACGCCGATGCGCGGCCGGCCGATCCGCGCGTTCGCGATCCGCGCCCGCCCCGGGCGGGCGATGTGCCACCCCCTCCGCCCGGAGAAGGCGGACCGGACCCGCGCTACGATCCCAACAACCAGACCGTGTACGCCGACGGAAACGTGATGCACGGCGCACCGACGAACTTGCGCAATCGCGGCAGCAAGATCGGCTTCATCGGCCTCGCGCTCTCGAATACCAGCGGGATCAACCGGCCGTTCGTGGGCGGCCGCATGGCGATCTTACCGGACGCCGACTACTACGGCGGCATCGTCGAGGCGCTCTTCGGAATCGTCGCGCTCTCGGCGCTGCTGGCCGCGGTCCTCGCTTGGACCGTGGGCCGTTTCATTACGGCCCAGGCGTTGCAGCCGCTGGTGGAAGTGACCGCGCGTCTGCAGCGCTTCGCGACGCGCGATTTTTCGCCGGAACCGATCGACGTCGGCGGCCGCAGCGAGTTCGCGGTCCTCGCGCACGCCTACAATGCTGCGGCCGCGCAGGTCGCGGGCGCGTTCGAGGAGCGCGAGGCGGCGGAGTTGCACATGCGTCAGTTCGTCGCCGATGCCGGACACGAACTGCGCACGCCGCTGACGATCTTGCTCGGGTATCTCGACGTCCTCAAACGGCGCGGCGACAACGAACGCAGCAACCGTGTCTACGAGACGATGACGATCGAAGGCCACCGGATGCGCACCCTGATCGACAATCTGATCCTGCTCGCGCGGCTCGATAGCGATGCCGCCCGGGTGGTCGAGCCGTTCGATCTGAGCGAGCTGTTGCGCGTCGACATCGTCGAAGCGCGGCGCATCATCGCGCCGGCCGTCGACTTCACGCTCGATCTCGCGGTCGATGCGATCGTGATCGCGGACCGCACGGAGATCTACGAAGCGATCGGCAACGTCGTCGACAACGCGCTCAAATACGCGCCGGGATCGCCGATCGCGATTCGCGTGCGTTCGGCAGGATCGATGGTCCAGATCGACGTCGAGGATCGTGGCCCGGGGATCGCGGAGAACGATCGCGCTGCGATCTTCGATCGCTTCTACCGCGGCGAGCGGCGCGGCGAGATCGAGGGTTCCGGGCTCGGTCTTGCGATCGCGAAGCGCGCGATCGAACGCGCCGGCGGCACGCTCACGCTCGCGCACACCTCGAGCGCCGGGACGACGTTCCGCTTCCTCCTGCGTGCCGATCGCTTGCGCGCGCCGGCCGCGAGACCCGTTCCGGTCTAACGCTCGCTCGAGGTTCCGTTCGCGCGGCCGAGTTCGACCATCTCGCGCATCCGCGGATGGTCTTTCGCCTGGCGCGTCATCCACTGCTCGAAGCGCGGCACGGGCGCGCCGGTGCGGAAAAGCCAGTAATAACAGTTGAGATCGCCGAGAAATTTGAAGCGCCCCTTCGCGTCGTTCCAAAGCGCGTCGTAGTCGGCGAAACGTGCCACGTACGCGGCGACGCTGCCGAATTCGCGCTCGATCGCGAGGAGCGCGGCGGCGTTGTGAATCGTCGCCTCGATCTTGCTGCGCGAGTGGACGATCCCGTCCGTCTCCATCAGGCGTTCCACGTCGCTCTCACCGTACGCGGAAACGCGCGCGACCGAGAACCCATCGAATGCGGCGACGAACTGCTCCCAGCGCGCGGCCATGAACGCCCACGACAGGCCGGCTTGGAAGATCGCGCGGGACAGGACGGCGAGCTGGTCGTCGAGCGTCGGCGCGGCGATGCGTTCCGGTATCTCGCCGGCGGGTGTCGCGCGTTTGGGTGTCTTGACCGGTGGTGCGCTGCGGGTGTTCGCGGGCGCGTTCGCCGGCGTGGTTTTCGCCGAGTGCTTCGGTGCGGGCATCGCCCGCTCTCGTTCGACGCACGGGGAAGCGGCGCTTGCGCGCTCACGCGGCCGCGGTTCGGGATCCCGAAACGGCCGGCCACCGTGCCACCCAGCGGGCACCCTCCTGCGATACCGTCGAAGACGTGAGCCCGAATATGACGATCGACGATCCCGCCCGCGCGTTTACCTGGTCGCCCACCGACCTCGTCGGCTTCGTGGCGTGCGAACGGCTGAGCTGGCTCGAGCGCGCCGCCGAACGCGGTGAGCGCGCGGCGCCGGCGCTTGACGATACGGCGCGGCTTGCGATCGAAAAGGGTCGCGAGCACGAAGCGGCTTACCGGCAATCCCTCGCGGCGCCGGGCCGCACGATCGTCGACATCGATCCCGGCCGTACGCCCGGCTCGCGTGCGCTCGCGGCGCAAGCGACGTTCGCCGCGATGCGGGCCGGCGCTGACGTCATCGCGAGCGCGACGTTCGTCGACGGCGATTTCGTCGGCATCGCGGATTTTCTGCTGCGCACGGACGGCCGCTCCGAGTTTGGGCCCTGGCAATACGACGTCGTCGACGTGAAACTCGCGGCGACGGCGAAGACCTCGGCGCTCCTGCAACTCTGCGCCTATGCGGAACGGGTGGCGTTGCTGCAAGGCGCACCGCCGGATCGCATCCACGTCGTGCTCGGTGACGGGCGCAGCGAGGCGTTTGCGTTCGATGATTTCTCAGCCTACTACCGCGCCGCGCGCGAGCGTTTCCTCACGACGCTCGACCGCCCCGATGAACCGTACCCCGAGAAAATCGGTCACTGCGGGAAGTGCCGCTGGAGTTCGTCGTGCGCGCAGGTGCGCCGGGCCGACGATCACCTCAGCGAGGTGGCGAACATCCTGCGTTCGCAGCGCCGCAAACTCGAGGCCGCGGGCGTGCGCACGATGCATGCGCTGGCCGCACGTGCCGACGATGCTCCCGTGCCGCGTCTCGCGCGCGAGACTTTCCTGCGCTTGCGCAATCAGGCACGGCTGCAGTGCGGCACGCGCGACGGCGGGCCGCTCGCGTACGACTTCCTCGACGCCGGGCCCGGGCGCGGCTTCGCGCTCCTACCCGACGCCGATCCGGCGGATTGCTTTTTCGACATGGAAGGCGATCCGTTTTTCAGCGGCGGCGGCGGCCTCGAGTATCTCTTCGGCGTGACGCTGCGCGAACGCGACACCGGTGGGCCGCGTTTTCTTTCGTTCTGGGGCGACGACCGGGCGGAAGAGAAGCGGGCGTTCGAGTCATTCGTGGATTTCATCGTCGCGCGCTGGGAAACCGCGCCCGCGATGCACGTGTACCACTATGCGAATTACGAAAAGGCGGCGATGATTCGCCTCGCCGGTCGCCATCAGACGCGCGGCGCCGAGATCGACGCACTCTTGACCGCAGGCGTGTTCGTCGATCTCTTCGACGTCACGCGGCAAGCGCTGCAGTGTTCGACCGACAGCTATTCGATCAAGGCGATCGAACGATTCTATCGCCCGGCGCGCGTCGCGGAAGTGCACGACGCGCTCGGGTCCGTGCTGGTATACGAGCGCTATCGCGCGAGCGGCGATCCCACCTTGCGCGAGCGTATTCTCGAATACAATCGCGACGATTGCGAGAGCACGCTCGATCTCGACGGCTGGCTGCGCGCGCGCCGGACGGAGTTTCTTGCGCGCGGCGGGACGATCGCGGCAGCACTGCCGGAACCGGCGCCCGACCCCAAACGCGTCGCCCGGCGGGCCGAAGAGCGGGCCGAACTCGCTGCGCTGGTCGCGGCGCTCGGCGACGGACCGGCCGAGCAGCGACTGGCGACCTTGCTCGAGTATCATCGCACGGAAGCCCGTCCCGCGTACCGCGAATTCTTTGCGCGCGGCGAAAGCGAGCCGGTCGATCTGATCGAGGATGACGAGGCGATCGCCGTCCTCGTGCCCAGCGGCGATCCGCAGCCGGTCGGGCGCGGATCGTGGCTGCTCCCGTTCGCGTTTCCGCCGCAGCCGACGAAGCGCAAAATCGGGGACAAATGCAGCGCCCCGGGATCGCGCGGTACCCTCGAGATCGTGGAGCTCGACCTCGCTGCCGGTACGGTCGTGCTCAAGCGCGGCAAGACCTATGCCCACGAACCGTTGCCGCCGGCGATCTACGGCGGCCGGCCGGTGCCGGACGACGTCTTGCGCGACGCGCTCAAGACGATCGCGCGCGGGCTTCCCGCGGGACGCTTCGCCGCCGTTCGCGCCTTGCTCGAGCGGCGGCGACCGCAGCTGCGGACGGGCGACTTCTGCGCGCCGGACGGCATCTCGACCGCGGCGATCGCCGAACTGGCCGATGCGCTCGCCGCCTCGGCGCTCGTCGTCCAGGGGCCGCCCGGTTCCGGGAAGACGTATACCGCGGCGCGCGTCGCGGCGGAGTTGCTGGCGCGCGGCCGCAAGATCGGCGTGATGGCGCGCAGTCACCGCGCGATCCATCATCTGCTCGCACAAATCGAGGAAGCCGTCGCGGAGCGCGGCGAGACGTTCGCCGGATACGTGCTCGTGCGCGAAGGCGAACGCTACGACTCCGTCCGCGGATTCATCGCGTGCGGGAGAGACGCCCTCGCTGTTGCCGGCACGCAGCTCGTTGCCGGGACCGCGTGGGCATTCACGGCCGAGGCGATGCGGGACGAGTCGCTCGACATGCTTCTCATCGACGAGGCGGGGCAGCTCGCACTTGCGGATGCGGTCGCCGTCGGCGCCAGCGCGCAGAACCTGATCCTCTTCGGCGACCCGCAGCAGCTCCCGCACGTCGCGCGGGCGACCCATGCGGAGGGGGCCGACGTCTCGGCGCTCGCGCACCTGCTGGGCGACGACCGGACGATCCCGCCCGAGCGCGGCGTCTTTCTCGCGCACACCTACCGGCTCGAACCGGCGATCTGCGGTTTCGTCTCGACGTTGATGTACGACGGCCGCCTCCAGCCGGCGCCCGGACGCGAGCACGGACGGCTCATCGGCGCCGACCCGCGCTGGTCGGGGAGCGGCTTGCGCGCGCTCGCGGTGACGCATGAGGATTGCGGTCGCGCGTCGACCGAAGAAGCGGATGCGATCGTGGCGGCGGTCGAATCGCTGCTGCGTACCGAACTCGAGCGCGGCGGCCGGCGGCGTCCCCTGTTGCAAAACGACATCATGGCCGTCGCGCCCTACAATCGGCAAGTCGATACGATCCGTGCGGCCCTCGATGCGCGCGGTCTGACGGCCGTCGAGGCCGGGACGGTCGATCTGTTTCAAGGTCGCGAGGCCGAAGTGGCGCTGTTCTCGCTGACCTCGTCGAGCCAAGACGATCTGCCGCGCGGGGTGGCGTTCGCCTTTAGTCGCAACCGGCTCAACGTCGCGATCAGCCGGGCCAAGACGATCGCGGCACTGGTCTACAATCCGCGCCTCATCAGCCTCGCGAGCGACGACGTCGACGATATTCGTATGGTCAATGCTGTCGCACTCTTTACCGAACTCGCCATTTCGTAAGAGGGCGGGCCAACTCTGATGCGAAGGGCGCATCGTGATCTTGGTAACGGGTTCGACCGGTCGGATCGGCCAGGACGTCGCTTTCGGTCTCGTGCTCGCGGATGTCCAATTCCGCGTCCTCATCCACAACGGCACCGGCGCCGAGTGGCTGCATTGGTCCAACATCGAAACGATGATGGGCGACTACGCCAAACCCGAGACGCTCGAACCGGCGCTCGACGGCGTGACGGCCGCGTTCCTCGTGTGCCGCCCCGGCCCCGACGGGGTCGCGCTCGAGACGAACTTCATCGATGCAGCCGTTCGCGCCGGCGTGAAGCATGTCGTGAAGGTCAGCATTCTCGGCGCCGCCGCGGACGCGACCTGCCGCTTTCAGACGCGGCACTTCGCAGCCGAATCGGTTTTGCATTCGAGCGGGATGCGAGCGACGATTCTGCGGCCGAATCTCTTCATGCAGAATCTGCTCAACCAGGGCTACTCCGTCGGGCCGCCGCGCAAACAGACGGCCACCAACCTCGATCCCGCGACGCGGATCAGCATCATCGATACGGCCGACATCGCGGAAATCGCGATCGCTGCGCTACAGAGCGAGGACGGGCCCAGCGAGACGCTCGATCTGACCGGTCCGGTCGCGATGACGCAGCCGGAGGTCTATGCGGCACTTTCGGCCCACCTCGGACGCACGATCGAATACGAACATCGCGCCGCGGCCGATCACCTTGCGGAACTGCGCGAAGCGGGCGTTCCGGTGGATCTCGCCGAGGGCCTCATCGAGTTTCATGCCTGGCAAAACGGCGGCGCGGCCGCCGGCGTGACCGGCGACGTCGAGGCCAAGACGGGTCACCCGGCCCGTTCGCTCGACGACTTCCTGAAGCGGCTGGCCAGAAAGTTCAATTAGCCCGTGGCCTACGTTCGGAACGGCGCGCTCTCCCTCGCGCTTGAAGAACGCGGCCACGGCCCGACGCAGGTGCTCTTCGCGCACGGCTGGATCTCGGCGCGCCGGATGTGGTTCGACGTCGCCGACCGGCTCGATCCGGAGCGCTTCACCGCCCATCTGCTGGATTTCCGCGGGGCGGGGCTCAGCGACCGGCCTGCCGAGGGTCACGACCTCGAGGGCTACGCCTCGGATCTGCGCGCGGCGCTCGCCGCGATCCCGGGCGAGGTCACGGTGGTCGCCCATTCGATGGGCGGCAAGGTGGCCCAGTACGTCGCGCTCGAGCCGCCGGCGAATTTCGTGCGGATGATTTTGGTCGCGCCCGGCAGCGCGCGGTCGTTCGCGATGGACCCCAAGCACCGGGCCCTCGCCGTCGCCGCGTTCGGATCGCGCGAGAAGATCGAGCGGTTCCAACGGAGCGCGATGACCCGCCCGGTGCCGCCCGCCACGATGGAACGGATCGTCAACGATGCCCTCGTCGCCCACCACGAGCACTGGTTCGGCTGGTACGACAAGGGCCGGACCGCGGATTTCTCGGCCCGCCTCGGCGAGATCCGGATGCCGACCTTCGTCCTCGGCGGCGACCGCGATCCGCTCGCGCCGGTCTCCCGCCTTGCGGCCGACGTGGCGAGCAAGATCGCTGGAGCCGTGTCGATCACCCTGCGTGGGGTCGGCCACAATTTGCCCGTGGAGGCTCCCGACGAAGTGGCGACCCTCATCAGTCGCGTCGCGTAACCGCAGGGCCCTCTCGAGCGATAGACAAATCATCGATGCTGGCCTATGCTGAGGCCTATGCAGCCTGATCCGCCGCCGCGGCACGTGAAGCTCTTTCAAAACGGCCGCAATCAAGCCGTGCGCATTCCACGCGAATTCGAACTGCCCGGCGAGGATGCGATCATGCGCAAGGAGGGACGAAGACTCATCATTGAGCCGGCCGCCCCAAAGTCGCTCACCGCGCTCCTGGCGACCCTCTCCCCCATCGAGGAT
>Ga0116230_10002147_pt1 | contig 18956 bp, 8 predicted proteins | sample S1TSphfallax_3_FD_88678 | JGI IMG/M metagenome (GOLD analysis project Ga0116230, IMG submission 88678) | Host-associated microbial communities from peat moss isolated from Minnesota, USA - S1T2_Fd - Sphagnum fallax MG | ecosystem: Host-associated > Plants > Peat moss > Unclassified | place: USA...
GGGCCCTGGTGTCCCGTGGAAACCAGCGCATCGTTTGCCTCGGCGTACAGATCGACGCCGCCGCTGTAGATGTTCTTAAAGCTGTCGGTGGAGACGATGGTGTTGTTGTAAACACCGCTGGACGAGTCGGCGTACACGCCATACTCGAACACATCGCTGGATGCGGTGTTGCTGGCTCCGTTGACGGTCAGATCCTCGATCGTGATGTTGCTACCGGCAATCTTGAAGGCGGATTGCGAATTTCCGCCGCCGACCTGCGGGACAACCGTGACACCGTTTTCGGTGTCGCCTTCAATGGTCAGCGCGTGGGGGACAGTCACGCTCCCGGCATAGGTTGCCGGTCCGCTCTGGATGTGCAGCGCGCCTGCCGACGTCGGCGACACGTTCACGCCCCGCTGGATTGCTCCTGGCGTAGTGGCTTCGCTGACCTGGGTGACATAGACATTGGCGGAATTCAGCTCGACGTACCCAAGGGTCGGTACATCAAGATAATCGGTAATCCTATTTTCGACCGCATAAGCCGTCGGGCTGCTGCCCGTGGGGGCCAGAGCGCTACCAGGCGTGCCATCGAATGATGCGCCCGTTGCGTTCAGCTGTGTTGGTGTTGGACCGCCCAGAGCACCGCTGCTCAGCGTGATATAGTTACCGGTTTGACCGGTGAAAGAAGTCGAGCTCAGCGTGTTGCCGCTGATAGCGGCAGCCGCACCATTGATTTGCAGGCCTGTGGTTCCTCCGGAAAGGGTCACACCGGTTCCGAAGGTAAACGACACCCCAAAAGAGGTGTAGGCGTTGGTGGCGTTCACTAATACGCCAGTGGTATTGCCAGCAAGCGTGACGCCGGACAATTCCCCGGCGGCAATCCCGGTGGGGTTATTGGGTTGAGTGCCGGTGCCGCCCAGTTGGGTGGTTGACACCGGATTGAACGGAACAATGTTGGTAAGGAAAACTCCGACGCCGTTGTTGGTGATGGTGTTGGTGCTGCCCACGGTGACGGTGTTGCTGGTGGTGGTGTTGAATAGCGTCACACCGTAGGCCATGCCGCTGATGTTGTTGCCGGTAAGCTGCACGCTAACCGCATCCTGGATGCTGACCAGCAGAACACCGATGGTGTGACCGTTGGAGTTTGCCAGTGCGGCGCTGTTGCTGGAGATATTCGGCACCGGCAGGGAAGTAATCGTGTTCTGGCTGATGGTGAGCGGGCTGGCCTGGTTGTATTGGAGATTGTCCCAGATGCCAGCGCCATACGCAGAGATGTTGTTCCCGCTGAATGCCCAACTGGAGGGTCCGACCGCGCCGGAGAAATTGTTGGTGTCGATTCCCGATTGAACGCGGGTCATCAGATTGTTGGTGACATTGGCATAGAAGTTGGACCGCAGGGTGACGGCGTAGCCGTAGTCGTACACGCCAATGCTGTCGAACCAGTTCTGATTGATGACGCTGCCCAGCGAGGTGCCGCTTCCGTAGAAGCCGACCGCGACATCCTTCACGACGTTGTTTGACACGTTGACGTTTGACTGAGCGCCGGAGACCTGCACGCCATAGGTTGCGTTGGCGTCGACTCCGCTGGTCAGAAACGCCCCAGTAACGGCCGGGTCGTTGCCTTCGATGTAGAAACCGTTGATGTTGACATTGCTGGACGAGACAGTGAACACCGAGGTTTGATTGCCGTTTGTGACGATCTGGGTTTCGCTTGTCAACAGGCGGGTCGGGTTGGTTCCGGAGGCGGCCGCACCGGCGGTGTCGGCATATGCCCCGCGGAGGGTGACCGGCTTGTTCACGGTCACATTCTCATGGAACGTGCCAGCCTGAACGTTGATCACATCATTTGCTACCGCCGCGTTCACACCGCGCTGGATGCTGTCGCTCGACTGGGTGACATACACGTTCCCCGCATTGATGCGGACGTAGCCCAGCGACGGATCATCGAGATAGTCGGTGATCTTGTTTTCGATGCCAAACGCCGTCGACAGGGTTCCCGACCCGGCGGTGGCCGCACCGAATGTTACTCCGGTGGCGTTGAGCGTCTGACCGGCCTCGGCGCCGTTGCTCAGTACGATGTAGTTGGTCTGGCCGGTGAAGGTGGTGTCATTCAGCGTGCCTCCGCCGACAGAAGAGAGCGATCCGGCCACCAGCAGGCCGGTGGGTCCGCCGGAGACGCTGGTGCCGTTCCCGATGCTGAGCGTCACCGCGTCGGTGGTGTCGGTTGTTCCCGAGGAACTCGCGCTGGTCGAGTCGATCCAGATTCCAGCAGTGGTTGAGCCGGTGATGGCCACGCCGCTCAGCGCTCCGGATGTATTGTAATTCGCGGAATAGAAGTAATCGTTGTTGGTCGCCCAGACGCCGTATGTGTTGTCGCTGAGGGTGCCGCCTTCGACGGTGACAGTTGCGCTGTTGCCGGCAAATTCCACGCCGTAAAGGAAGCCGGACACGTCATTTCCGCTGACCGTTGCCGAGACACTGCCTTGAATCGACTGGATGAGCAAACCGACGTTGTAGGCTGGAGAAACCGAAGGATCGGACTGCGTGATGGTGTTACCGCTGACAGTGAATGGCGTGGCATTGTCGTACTGCAGGTTGAAGTAGATTCCCTTCACCGAAGCCGACACCGAGTTATTGCTGATCGACGGAGCGAACGAACCGACGGACTGCCAGTTATTCCCTGTTTGGATGCCGGTGCGGACGCCGGTGATCACGTTGCCGTCGATGTTGGCGTAGAAGTCATCGTAGATGATGACGCCTTCCCCGATGTAACCCCCCTGCCCGTTGTTGGGCACATTGCTGATGGCATTGTACGAGATCGAGTTGTTGGCTGAGGGAACATCCGCAGCACTGTTGGTGTCGAAGTAAACCCCGGTCTGGGTGAATCCGCTGAGGATGTTGTTCTGCACCGTCACGCCCGACACGTTGACCACGGAGGACTGATCGTTGGTGTTGACAGCGTTGGAGATGCCGGTTGCCGCGTAAGTGACGGTCCCGCTGGTGAGCGTGAACCCGGCACTCTGCCCGCCGGTCGGGCTGGCGATTGTTCCAACCACGGTCAATCCCGCGATGGTCACGTTGTCAGCTTCCACGGTAATGACACTGCTGGTGTCATAGCTGGAAGAAAGTCCCGGCTGCACCACCGCCTCGGCAACTCGGGTGCCGGTGTTCGGATTGATGCTGGCGTTGGGACCCAGGATGGAGATCGATTTGTTGACGACAACATTTTCCGAATACGTTCCGGCATCGACATAAACCGTCCCGCCGGTTGCGACGAAATTGACGCCGTTCTGGATGGTCGCAAACGCGTCAATTCCGAAGTGATGCGTGCCCGAAGAATCGGTCACGGTCTGGTTCTGCGAATCGCCCGCCCAGGATGAATTAACGTAAACAGTGCTGGGAGAAGCGCCGACCGTAACGCTGGCGGTGAACGTCGCGTCGCTGAACGAATTGAGGTTCAGCGCGCTTGGGCCGGAGTTGGCAGTGGTGTCCGTACCGGCGCTGTTGTAGGCGTTGACAAAGCTGCCGTTGGCATACGCCTGTGTCTGATCGTACAGGCGCAGGCCGATCGACGCGGTTCCGGTCGCCGCTCCAGTCGGCACAAACCGAATCAGATTGCTGGCGGCGTTGGTCAGCACCAGCGCGTTGCTGTCACTCACGCCGGTGATCGCGGTCCATGAAGTTCCGCTGTTGGTGGAATACTCCCAGGTCCCGACGCCAGCCAGGGAGGTGATCGCGACACCGACGGTATCGCCGTCGGCATCGGTTGCTCCCAGTTGCGAAACCAGACTGGTCACGCTGTTACCGGGGCTTTGCGTTTCGCTCTGATCGATCGGATCGAATGTGGCAGTCGATCCAGACGGGGCAGTCGGGGCATTGTCGGTGACATAGCGTGCGACGGTGAACTCTTCGGGACTGCCCGCCAGGCCCACCGCTGCGGTGCCGGCAATGACTGCTTTTCCGGTGGAGTCGATCGCGACTGCGTTTGCCTCGGCGTCCACGGGCGTGCTCGCGGCGGTGTAAGCGGTGGTGGCGTAACCCCCGGTGCCGAAAGTTGTGTCGGCCGAAAGCGCAGTCGTGTTGCCACTGACAGTCTTCGTAATGCGCGCCAACTCGACGGCATCGGTGCTGGCGGTGTCGTTGTACCCGGTCAGGATGATCTTGCCGTTGTACTGGACCGCCAGGCCGTTGGCCTGGGCAAAACCGCTTCCCGAGGAGGCGATAAACGAAGCGATCAGCGATCCATTGGCGGTGTAGTTGGCGAGGGCGGCACTGCCCGAAGCCGAGCCGGCGGCATAGATCGTGGAGTCGGTGCCAATCGCGATCGACGTCGCGGATTCCGATCCGCCGCTGCCCAAAGCGGTTGACACGGTTCCACCGGTTCCAAAACTGTTATCCAAAACCAGCGAAGAGGAATATCGAGCCAATGCAAAATGGCTGGTCCCGCTCATGGTGGCATATCCGCCAACCACGTAATCCGAGCCCTGAATGACGATTGAATTGGCCTGATCGTTGCCCGAAATGCCGACAGCCGTCAGCGTCTTGGCAACCAGGGCGCCGGTGTTGTCGTTCAGGGTCGCAATCGCGATTTCCTCACGGTTGCCCGAGCTTGTGGTGCCATCGCCAGCGACGACCACGTTCCCGGTCGACGGATCGATCACGACCGCGTTCCCTGCATCGTTCTTATGCTGGAAGTCGATGGTGGCAATCCCGCCATTGCCGAATCCCGTCACCAGTTGCCCGGACGGGCTGTATTTCACAACGGCGATGTCGTAACCGTCACCGGTGACAATGGTGGTCCCGGTGACATACAGATTCCCGGAAGAGTCCATTGTGATGGCGTTGGCCTGGATGCCGTTGGCGACCGAGGTGGTGACCAGGCCATTGCTGCCGAAGCTGGTGTCCAGCGAACCATCGGGGTTGTACCGGGCGAGCTCGATGGTTTCATTGCTCGCGGAGTTGCCAGCGACCACGATTTTGTGGTCCGCCGATTGGATCGTCAGGCCCACTGCTTCATCATCAGCGCCGCTGATTGAGGTGCTGACCACACCCGGGGTGGGCCCTGCGGTGTTGAACGAGTTGTCCAGGGTACCGGCGGAAAAGCTCATCAGGGTTCGGTTTTCGAGCCGTTCAAACGTTGCCGGCCGGTTCAGCACCTGGTGGATGGCCGACGCCAGCCGCGCTGACGCGGTTTTGGGTTTCTCGGCTTGCGCTCCGGTTGCTGAGTTTGAATTGGACTTACGACCCGATGTGCTCTTCTCAAATTGCATGTGCATTTCTCTCTCTGGGATTCCACCCGTACAAAATAATGTCAGAGTTCCCTCGCGACAGAACGTGATCGCTCGCGCAAAAACCCCGTTCTGTTCAAGGCCAACATTCGCAACATTGCAGATGCGGCCTTGCTTGCGGTATCACCGATACGACGTCCACCCTTGACAGAAGATAAAGAAGCAGGAATGACTGATTAAAGCGGCTAAGCCGCCTCACATTTTGAAAGGCCCTTCATGCAGCCTCGCAAAATGTCCCGCCAATCTGTTGTTACTTGGTGCAAGATGCAAACCTACCGCACCCACCTTCGGCTAACGTCCAATACTGTAGACTATTCCGGATTTTGATTCCAGTTGAAAGATTTAATAATTTTTGTTCCGGATCAGCTTGATTGCCCAGTTTCACTGCCATCTCCATTCCGGTGAACGGACGGCAGCGATCGCGTCTCGAACCGGCATCGCCCGCATCGCGATCTCTTTGTATTGCAAACGCAGGGCGTCGAACTTTGCATGCTCCTGCAAGCTGATCGCGTGATCCACCCTCCATGGAACTTCCATGCCTGTGAGCAGTGTAATATACCCTCCGATCGCAAACTGGTCATAAGGCTGATCAATCGCAACCAATCCCCAGTACCCTTCGGGACCAAGTTCCTGGTAGCAGGAAACTATTTCCTCCGCCGCCGCCAAATTCGTTTCCTGCCGGCAATGTTCCCAGAAGGGAGTATTCACTCTGTTATTGAACTTGTAGTGAACGCCGAGGAATCCTCGCGTTGAATCCCAATTCACCGCGTTAAGCCGGTTAAAGAATCGGGCTTGTAACGGCCCGGGATTCAGATTGCTCAATGCCAGGGCTTCGGTCAGCGACCGACACTGCACCGCGATGTTCCCCAGCGCGGTCGCCTCCAGCGGTTCGACAAAACCGCTGGCGTTGCCGATCGCAACCACATTCTTCACCCACGCCCGCTCATACCGGCCCGAGATAAAACCAACGCCGCGGGTCATCGTCACCTTCGGATTCCTGGCTCGAAACTCCAATTCCGCCTGCTCATCCGAGACAAATGCCGAACTGTAGACATAGCCCCGGTTGATGCGGTTTTCATGCTCGATCTGCCAGCACCAGCCCGAGTCCATCGTTTCGCAGGTGGTGTAAGGCTTGATGGTTTGATCTTCGGGTCCGCTTCGCTGCCATCCTCCAATCACCGCCCGATCGCAGAAAAGCGTGTCCTTGAAACTGATGAATGGCTCGCCCAGCGTTTTTCCCAGAAGCTCAGACCGGAAACCGCTCGCGTCGACATACAGATCCGCCGTCAATGTCTTCCCATCTTCCAGAACCAGTCCGCTGATGCCGCTCTCATCCTGCAAAACGGTCTTTACGGTGGCATCCAGAATCTCGACCCCCGCAGCCGTCGAGATGCCCTGCAGATAGCTCACGAATTTTTCGTTCTCGAAATGATAAGCCACCACATCATGAATGACCGGTAGATTGTTCCGACGTTCAAAGACGGTGTTGCAGGTCATCAGGGCAGAATACGGATCGGTGTACTCAATATTATTCTGGCAATAGAACCCATTGGGCCGCTGCAGCGATGGAACCGACTTGACGTCCAGCCCGGGCCCGAATGTGTAATTAAAATAAGGGCGCTTTCCCCAGAGAAACTTGAGGCCCAGCTTCCACGTAGGCTGCGCCTGGGCAAAGAATGATTTGCGATCGACATTGAGAAACTTATGCAGGAAGCTGGTCAGCGCCCCGGTCGATCCTTCGCCGACTCCAATAATTCCAATCTCCGGCGAGCGAAGCACCTGAACCTTCACACTGGGCAATTTGCTCTTGAGCGACACCGCCGCCATGAATCCCGCGCTGCCACCGCCGAGAATGACGACCGATCGGATCATGATATGGAGTCTACCAATTGTTCCGCCGGCTGCTTTCAAACCTGGCCAAAACAACCGTGCGCGAATCAGCGGAGGCCCGCCCACGGGGGGCGGGCCGCCGCAAGCAGGCTAACAATCAGTGCGAACGCCGGCGTCTGCCCAGCAGCGCCAAAGCGCCCATAGCCGCCAGTCCGAGCGTTGCCGGTTCGGGAACCGCCGAGCCGCCAATTGACGCCGTTGGTGACGCCAACTGAGCGGCAAGGCTCGCGCCCTGCTGGTTGAACGCGTTATCGATCAGCGTGTAATCCGAGCCGTTGATGACACCGTCGTAGTTGAAATCACCGTTAAACCAGCCGGTCAAAGTGCCGGGGGACGTTTGGTCGGTGATGTAGGCGTTATCAATTCGGCTGTAATCGCTTCCGTTCACATACCCCTTCAGGGTCGTGTCGCCGTAATACGTGTACTTCACCAGCACGTCTGTGCTCGCCGGGTTGGCACCGTCGAACATCCCCAGCGTGCCGCTGCTTCCGTACAGTTGTGTTCCGCTGATGTTATTCACAATTACACCCACAGCCGTCAGGTGATTCGAGTCGGCTGCCGCTGCCGAACTGACGATCCCCGGACCGGTCCAGGTGCCATTGCTGTAACCGCTGGCGACCATTGCGGTGACCGTTGAAAGTGACTGGCTCGTGATATCCAGGGCATTCACTCCGATATCCACGTGCCCGCTGGTCGAGCTGGCAAAGGTTACCGACGGAGTCGTGAGCACGCCTCGCAAGACACCAGTGGCCGCATTCGATCCGATTGAAATCGCCAGCGTTCCGCCGGTCCCGATCGTGATCGGTCCAACCGCGCCATAGGAGTAGTTGGTCGTCCCTGCCAGCTGAATCACCGACGATGCCGCCGGTGAAACCTGAACCGCATTTGTGATGGTCGTCGCGGAGGTCGGCAGCGCAGTACCGGTGTTGCTGAAGGCGAAGTTTGAGATTCCCTGCAGGTCATTCAAACCCCCGGTCGCGGCGGTGAATCCAATCCATGCCGAGGCGGTACCGCCTGCGGTTCCACCAAGGTCGGCGGCCGCGTCGATGCCAGTGGTCACCAGGGTGAACGAACTGCCGTTGGTGTTGCTGGTGATCGTCTCGGTCAGGGTGCCGCCGTTGGAATTGTTGTAAACAACCAGCACATTGCTCGAAGTGTACTGCGAGATAAACGGCACACTGTTGAGCGCACTGGTGTTGGTGAACGCCCCGTTGACCCCGGCTTCGGCTTCGTCGAGGTACAGGTTGACGCCAGCCCCGACACTGTTCTGAATCCCGACAAAACCCTGCGCGCCGCCCGTTCCGCCGTAGGCGGTCGCGGCGACATTTTGAACGACAAAGACCACGCCATCAGCGGCGTTGCCCTGGGTGGTGGCATTGCCGTGGGTGAACGTAAAGCTGGCGACAAAACCCGTGGAGTCGCTGATCGTGTACTGATTGGGGCTGAAGAGCGACGTTGATTCGGAATTGGTCGGCGTGGTGAGCGTTGCGCTCAACCCGCTGGCGGAAATGGTCGGTGTGAACAGTCCGTTCCCACCGGGGTTAAAGTTCGACAGATTGATCACAGCTGGCAGCGCCGCCAGCGCCAGCGTGGTGTGGTTTCCCAGCACGGCCGAACCGCTTCCCAGTGCCGCTGAGTTTGCAATGCTCAGCGTCCCGGCATTCACCTGGGTGTTCCCCGTGTAAGCGTTGCTGCCTGACAAGGTCAGCGTTCCGGTTCCAATCTTAATCAACGGACCCGTACCGGTGATGGTGGCTGAGATGTTTGCGGTGTACGTCTGGGTGTCGATCGTCGACGCCGCGAGCAGTTGCACCTGCCCCGCCAGCGGCGCGGTCACAAAACTGCCGGTGTTTTCGCTTGCCTGCAAGGTTCCCCCGCTGAGATTCAGCATGGGTGTTCCCGCACCAAGCGTGACACCGCCGGTGCTGAGAACCCCGCCATTCAGGTTGATCGTGCCGGTCGAACCGATGTTCGCCGCGATCCCAACCGAGCTGGCATTGGCGGTTCCGCCATTGATGTTCCAGACACCCACCGACCCGCTGTTGACTCCGACGAGTGCAAGGCCGATGACAGTCAGATTGGCCGTGCCGCTCATGTTGACCGTGCCGTTCCCGCCCAGACCGGCATACATCGCACCATAGGTGGCCGTCCCGCCGCTGAAGTTGTAGACACCGTTGTCAGCCGCAGTGCCTAGCGTGGTATTCGCGCCGTTCTCGGCAACCCACAGAGAACTGCCCAGCGCGGTCACGGTTCCACCCGACTGGTTGAACACCGCATTTGCATTCGCGCCATCGCCGGCGATGTCGATGTTTCCATTGGAGTTGGCGACTTTGAGAATGGTCCCGCCGGTCAGATTGATGGTTCCCGTGCTGGTGTTCCCGCCACCGCCCTGATTGTTCCGACCCGGGGCGAGCCAGTTGTCGACGATCAAGGTGCCCCCGCTGACATTAAGCACGCCTGTACCGCCGGTGTCACCGAGAAACACCTGCCCGCTGCCGGCGTTGAAAGTGCCGCCCGTGATGTTGAGCACCCCGCTGGCGCCGTTGCCCTCGCCAAAGGAGATGTTTGCGCCCAGGTTGCTGAGGAATGTGCCGGTTCCACCAACCGAAATCGCGGAAGCTGTCGTGGTCGAGCTGACGATGTTCAGCTGGCTGCTGCTGTTGAAATTGAACGTCCCGCCGCTGATGTTCAAAGTCCCAGTTCCGTTGGCATTACCGATTCCAAGAGCGCCAACCGTCAGCGAGCCACCGTTTTGTACCACGGTCCCGGTGGAGGTGTTATTCGTGCCGATATACAGGGCGGCATTGGTGATGTTGTCGCTGGAGCCGATCGTCGCGGTTCCGCCATTGTTGACCTGGACAATCGCGTTCGCATCCGCGGCGGGCGAGAAACCAGCCTGGTAGCTCGAGGCCGCGTCGTATGCACCCGACGAGACATTGAACACGTATGACTCGCTGAACCCGCCATATTGCTGGGCAAGCGAGGCGCTGAGTGCCAGACCGTTGGTTGCGCCATTCGAATCGTTGTAGACCTGCACCAACCCGAGAATGCCATGATTGGGTGTCGACCCGAACTGACCTCCAAGGCCGAACGTACCCCCGTTTTCCGGCTGAATCGGTTGAATGGTTAACCCGGTGTCCTGAGCGACTTGAACACCATCAACATAGAGAGTCGCAACTCCAGCTCCGGCAGTACCGTTAGCCCCTTCGACGGAATAGACCACAGCGTGAACCGTGTTGATCGCCTCAGCCGGTGAAGTCAGCGTGTAGTCGCCGTTACCAATATTCCCACCACCGGCAACAAAGGATTGGCCTGAACCACCGCCGAACCCCAGCGCCATATCCGGGACGCCGGCTCCACCGATGTCAAACCCATAAATGGATTGAACCTGCCAGCCCGCGCCACCGGTGACATCAATTGCGGTCGGTTCATAGACAGCGGCAACGGTGAAGCTGGTCAAATTACCCGGCGGAGTCGCAACCGTGCTGGGGACCGAAAAACCGCCCCCCAATACGTTAATTCCCGCATGAGTTCCAAAAGCATTGGGAATGAGGGTGTTGTTGCCATGCGAAGTCGCAACCACTCCCCCAATGCTGTCGGTCCAATTCGAAGTTGTCCCCGCGAAGGTGTCGGCGCTCCATTGAGCCACCTCCACAGATTGAGCCCGAGCATGCCCCGCCGCTCCCAATACAATCGCCGCCGTCGATGCCGACAAAATCGCCGCTGTTGCTTTCGAGTTCCGCCGCATGTTTTCACTCCATCCGGACATTGCGTCCGGCTCCAGATATGTTTTGCCAGGAAACGAAAAGCTCGCCTCCCTGACGCTTCTCCTCACTCAACCCAAGGGACGACCGCTCGTGCCATCGGGTCTGGAACTGCCAGGTAATCCGCCGATTACGGCCAGTTCACGCTCACGCCCGGGGCCAGTTCACACCCACGCCCGGTGCCAGTTCACATCCCTGTCCTACGGCCAGTTCACGCCATTGTCGCGATTCCACAACTTCCGGTGCGCCTGCCAGCTCGGACCCGCCTGCCCATTGGGCCGGCGGTACTGAAGCGAGCCCCGGATCGTGTCATTGATGTCAACCAGATCCGTGTACAGCATCCAGGTCACATGCCCGTCGGCGAAGAGCACGTTGGAACCTCCGCGATGGATCTGCGACGGGGCTTCGGCACCGTTGGTGGGATCGACGTTGTATCGGTAAGCATAGTTTGCGAAGAGCGGTGTGTACCGAGTCCTGTCGCAAGCGACGATGAACTCCGCGGGCTTGAGCACATGGCCGTAACGGGCCCGGCCACCATTTGGCTTCACACCAATGTCCGGGCTTCCCTCGTCGATATCTCCACCCAGCCCCAAACCGATCTCCGAACCTGTTTCACCTGGATAATTAAATTCCTCGTTGGGATAAGGGGTTTGGCCGTAGGGATAGGCTCCAAACGTGCCCCAATCATTCCAGCCATAGGAAAAGTCGTGGATCGTCAGTTGGCTCGGAGAGGGAACCTGCGAACAAAGCAGGTCCTCCTGAACGCTGGCGTTCGGGTTATACTTATAGCCATACCCCGCATCATTCGGGCCGGTCTGAATTCCCGGCGGTCCATTGACGACGTTCCACTTCATGTCTGAGTCCGAAGCCGGACACCAGAAGGCACCGGTGTTGCCGTTCATATAGAGACGAAGGCACGGCGCCCAGACGCAGATAATCACCTGGCCGTTGCTTCCGCTCTGGTATCCCTGGGCACCGGGGAAGAAACCAGTAGCCTGGGCATACATCTGATTTGCGAGCCCGATCTGGCTCAGATTGCTGGCGCACGCGGTTTGCAGAGCGGACTGCCGTGCCTTATTGAGGGCCGGCAGAAGAATCGAAATCAGCAGCGCGATGATGCCAATGACGACAAGCAACTCCACAAGCGTGAATGCTGCGTCTTTACGACGACCATTATAACAGACCATTTTGACCTCCGCGGCAACGCATGCTGTTTGCAACCCCAGGAAGTGCCCAGTCGCAAACGTTTGGTGCCCTCCGCCAAGAGGCGCAACCTTCAAAGTGGACCTAACTATACACTCGTTTGGCAATCTCGTCTACAAAGAATCTCGCTGCTGAGCTGAAAATTACAGCCGCCCATTCTGTTGTGTCTGCCGCGAGTTTCTAAGACTAACCACAACAGCAGGCGAAGATCCTAAAACAACCAACTTGCCTGTATCTCATTGCGCCAGCATAGGTTAGAAGATTTCATTCACTGGCCAGACCTACCATTCTGGTAGGCAGACAAAAATCAGAGAGATCCTGGCCAACATCAAAATATTCACAAGTAGTTACATGTAATATACTTATGCACGATTAGATTCTCGCCCTCCGCCTTGGCACACCGTTCGTTGTGGGCCTCCAGAGTCCGCTGCATGTGGGAACTTTCCTTCGGCCAGTCACATTGCAGAGATTCCACTACATCCATGGGAGAGAGAATGTCGAGACGGTCTAATCAAGCCACGTTTGGGTCAACTTTCGCACGCGCCGCACGTTCGCGGTCGGGAATGGCATTGGTTGTCGCGGCAATCGCTGGAGGTGTCACTGCAACAGCCACAGCTGCCATCTCCGACATTACCAGCCTCACCTCAACAATCACCACCGCCCCCAGCGTCACCAAGACCGGTCTGAGCGGTTACGGTGCCAGCTACAGCATCTATCAACCCGCCGAAACTTACAGTTTGAATTACAACGGCGAGGACGATGCGGTGAAAACCGTCACCGCCGGGTCGCTTGGAACCTATATGGTCAGCAGCCTTGGCAACGTGGTCGTCCGTCGGGGAGCTACCGGCGGCAATAACGACACCGTCTGGTATGCCGGCTCCGGAAACGGCGCCAATGGTTCAACTGTCACGCTCGATGGGCCCCTCGTCAGCGGGTTCAATCAGGCATTAAGCTCCAACAACCTGCTCATGGGCGCGGATAACGTATTCAGCAACATGGGGAATGCAGTCGGTAACAATACCAACGTCGATCGCATCGATGTCATGTTCACGGCTGGGTTCGTTGCCTCCGCCAACCAGGCCTTTTCCATTATGGATCGCGGTCCCAGCAACGACCACGATGCGTTCAAAATAGCGGCCATCACCTCGCTCACCAACGGTGCCCCCTCTGGATACGGGCCCCTGATCAGCTTCAGCGACGGAACATGGGGCGAAACCAACCTGGTGCCAACTCAGGAAGAAAACATCGTTCGTGAGAGCGATTCGGTTTCCAATACAACATTCCATCCGTCGGATTCAACAGCCCAGTCGATCGGTGGCGTGCTTGTGCAAGCCAACAGCCTGGTCCCCGCAGGCACCACCATCTATGGCTATTCCCTCTTCGCCGCCAACGTCGCCGGGACCGGCAGTGAGTTGGTGAACTGGACCAACACCACCTACTTCCCCCCGGCAGATTCAACTTCAACTGGCGGAGGACTGGATCCCGTGGCAACGCTGGCCGCGCTCTACACACCAGCCCCGGTTCCCGAACCCGCAAGCTGCACACTGATCGCCGCTGCCCTCGGCGGCATGCTCGCCCGTCGGCCAAAACGTAACCAAAAACTGAACATCGCCTGAGCGTTTTGTGCCAGTCGAAAAAAGCCTGAAAACGAGTTGAGGGATGCCAGGTTGAACCTGGCATCCATCATTTTCCATTCATGAATTTCACGAGATTTCGCGGTCAATCGCCCTTTCGGCTTTCGACCTGCACAATCCGCCCGACCGTTGCCGCCCCCGCGGCAGCCACGAGCGCGGTGAGCACCGGGTGACGACGCGCGACGCCGTACAGGCTAATCTGTCGAACATGACGATCCCGGTCCACATCTCCCTCGGCTCGGTGGAACCCGCGGGATGCATGCAAGCCTTCATAGGTATGATCGGCAGGCCGATCCGCCAACTGCTGGGACACACCCAGCGTCGCCATCAGACGGTCATAGAGTTTGGGTAGATGACGGCCAAACGACGCCATCAATCGTCCGCCACCCCCCGCGTACAACTCGCGACCGCCATGCCGGGCTGCATGAAGAATCTGGTCCGCCACGACATCCACGTCGTAAACCGGCGCGGGAAGCGTCGCATCCCGATCCAGATTGTTCTTCGCATGCCGAGGGAATGGCGTGTTGATCGCCGCCGGTTTGATCAGTGTCACGCTGACTGGTAACCCATCCGCCAGCACCTCGTCGCGCAACGCATCGGTGAATCCCATGACCGCGTGCTTGCTGGTGGCGTACATGCCCTGGATAGGGATCGATACATCCGAAACTTCGCTGCCCAGGTTAATCAACGCTCCACCACCCGCCTGGATCAACAACGGGATCGCGATCCTTGAGCCGTTGACGATCCCCCAGAAGTTGGTTTCAAACAACCGACGGTCATCCGCAACATCGGTTTCCAGAATCTTGGTGTACATGCCTACACCGGCATTGTTCACCCAGGTGTCGATCCTGCCGAAGCGCCCAATTCCCGTCCCCGACGCTGCCTTGAACTGCTCAAAATCCGCGACATCTGCCGGAGCCGCAACTGCCTCACCGCCATCGCGTTCGATTTCCTCCACAAGCGATTGAAGCGCTTCCGCGCTTCGTGCCACCAGCACCAGCTTTGCGCCGGCGCTGGCGAATCGAACCGCCGACCGCCGGCCAATCCCACTGGAGGCTCCGGTAATCAAAACCACCTGCTCGCTCAACGGCTTATGTGTCATCGTTTCTCCAGGCAAAAAAATGGTCATTGGTGTACGACAGGTTCAGCCAAACCACGTTGACCCTCTGATGCCCTGCCGCGATTGGGAATCGCGTTGGTTCGCTCCACGTTCAACCGGGCTTTCTCAGCCACGTCGGTGGCGTGCTTCAGGTCATGCTGAACCCGCGCTGCAAACAGCAGATCGATCCCCGTGATGGCCAGGACAATGCTGCCGATCCAGACAATGCCATATTGATTCCGGCTCGACTTGGTAGCCAACGCCAGCGCGGCCAGGTCCACAGCATCCCCCGCAACCCGCGCCCAGAGCCCATTGGCCAGTGCCTGATTCAATCCCGGTTGAGCCAGAAGCGTCGCGCCCGCGGCAATCTCGCGAAGACCGAAAGAGCGGATCAACACCCCGCGGTTTTCGACCCCCAACTCATCCTCCAGCCATCGGGCCCCGACAAGCTCCGTCAAACCCACCGCCAGGCTCGTCCAGCCCAGCAATCTCGCTGCTTTTACATTGGAAAACATGGTGATCCTCACGGTGATGAAAAAAGTCTGGCTTGCAGATCAGTTGGGTTTCAAGACCACCTTGATGCACCCATCCTGTTTGTCACGGAACGTTTTATAAAGTGAAGGAGCCTCAACAAGCGGAGCCTTGTGCGTGATCACAAATGATGGATCAATATCGCCCTTTTGAATCTTCTCCGTCAACGGCTTGAGGTACCGATGCACATGCGTCTGCCCGCTCTTCAGGGTCAGTCCCTTGTTCACGAACGCCCCCATCGGCACCTTGTCAACAAACCCCAGGTAAACCCCCGGCACCGACACGGTTCCACCCTTGCGACAACAGTAAATCGCCTGCCGCAGCGCGTGAGGCCGGTCGGTTCCCAGAAACATTTTGACCTTGGCGGCATCAAGAACCGCGTCAAAGCTGCCGTGTGAATGGGCCTCGGCACCGACTGCATCAATGCACCTATCCGGTCCCCGGCCTTTGGTCATTTCCTGCAATGTGTCATAGACCGACTGCTTCATGAAATCGATCGTCTCCGCCCGCCCCTGCGTGCGGGCCATCTCAAGCCGTTCAGGCACCGTATCAATGGCAATCACCCGCCCCGCGCCAAGCATCCAGGCGCTTTGAATGGCGAACTGTGCCACAGGGCCGCAGCCCCATACCGCGACCGTGTCCCCCGGTTCGATGCCGGCATTTTCCGCGCCCATATACCCGGTTGGAAAAATATCGGTCAGGAACAAAACCTGCTCATCGGTCAGACCCTCCGGCACTTTGAAAGCGCCGAAATCGGCGAAGGGAACCCGCGCATATTGAGCCTGCCCGCCGGCAAATCCGCCCAGCATGTGCGAATACCCAAACAGCCCCGACGGCGAATGACCCATCATCTTTTCCGCCATCGCGTGATTCGGATTCGACCGGTCACAGCAGCTGGTCAGGCCCTTTTTGCAGAAAAAGCATTCCCCGCAGGCGATGGTAAACGGGATCACCACGCGGTCGCCGATCTTCAGATTCGTGACGGATTTCCCAAGCTCGACCACCTCCCCCATGAACTCATGACCCAGAACATCGCCCGACTCCATCGTCGGCATAAACCCGTCGAGCAGATGCAGGTCCGACCCGCAGATCGCGGTGCTTGTCACCTTCACAATGGCATCCCGCGGTTCCCTGATCTTCGGATCAGGAACGGTATCCACCCGCACATCGCCTTTTCCATGCCAGCATAATGCCTTCATCGCGTCGCTCCTTTCGGCGGGCAGCGATCCGGCAAGGGATATGCCAAAGACGTGTAAGGAAAAACTACTTCACCGGAAATTATCGTTGCCTGCATTTTTTCTTGCCAGGCTGCCGGCGATGCAAATTCGGTCGAAGAATGCGGCGCATCCGCTTTGTTCCCCGCAGGAAATAAGCTACCCTCGCAGTACGAAGTCGTAGGGTTTCAGGGCGTGCGACACCTGGTGTGGCTTTTTGGACCAGAGCCACAGGCGGGAGGAGAGGACCGCTGCCTGAAACCTGCGCGGAAAGAACTGACGGTGCGGCGGAATTCATGGATCTGCGTCTTGGCCTGGGCAATGAGCGCGGCCGCGCCGATCGCGGGATTTTTCGCCGCGGCTGGACCGGTAATGGCGGACGATGCGGATGCGCGCCAGAAATCGCTCCTCTCCACCGTCACCGACCCCCAATCCAACGACACCCAACGGCAGAATGCCGCCGCCGAACTGGTGACATCCGACACCGCCGACACCGGTGGCGCGGTCCTCACCGGGCTGCAGAAAAAGTCCAGCGCCGAAGGCCGGCTTGCCCTGATCAAAGCGATCGCGTCGGCATCCTCGCCCAACAGGAAATGGATCGACGCGCTGGGGAACCTTCTGGGGGCCGACCGGTCCCAAACCAGGGCCGCCGCCCAGGCGCTGGCGAATTATCCGGGAAACGCTGACGCCTTTCTGCGCCTGAAAAATTTCGCCGACTCCAACGATGTCTTACGTGCTGAAGCGATCCGGGCGATGGGCGCGCTGATCGACAAGGAACCGGCTGAGTATCTGGTGCATGTGCTCACCGCCGCGAACCAAACCGAGCCCGTTCGCGATGCCGCCGCCCGGGCGTTATCCCAAATGACCGGGATCAACTCGTACGGCAACAGCGTCGCGCAGTGGCAGCAATGGTGGACCAATGCCGCGGGCAAAACCCCCGAGCAGTTCCGCGCGATGCTGCTCGCCGGCCGGGCCGCCGACGTGCAGCGCATGCGGCAGCTTCAGGAGGACGCCGGCAAATTGATCAGCGAGCTTTACTATGGCGCACCCAACGCCGAGAAAAAGGCGGAGCTCGCGCTGAAGTATCTGAATGCCGACTCGGCGGTCGTCCGCCAGGACGTGATCGCGTTGATCGACGCCAACCTGCAGGCCAACTCCGCCACCGACGAGGTGAAAAACCGGCTGGTTGAGATGATCGACGACCCCGACGAGCAAGTTCGCCAGAGCGTGGTGAATGTGCTGATGACCGCCGTCAGCGATCCGGGAAAGCTGCCAAAGCTGGTGCCGGCATTGATCAATCGGTTGAAAATCGAGCCAAACCCGCAGGTGAAAGCGAAGATCGCCATCGCGCTGGGGAAATTCGCCGACGCCAAAGCCGTGCCGGTGCTGGTGGAACTGCTGAAGGACCCCGATCCGGACGTCGCGACCGCCGCCGCCAGGGCATTGTCCGGCACCTTGGGCAGCACGCTTCACCACGACGATCCTGCCGCCGCGCAGGCTGCCTCAGCCACCATTCGCAAACTGCTTGCCGATAATGCCAACCAACCGCCGGATCAGAAGTCAGCATTGGTGGCAGCGCTGGCGGCGCTTCAGGATCAGGCGTCGTTTGACGTCTTTATGAATCTGGTGTTGCCTGACCAGACCCCCGACGTCCGCCGCTCGGCCCTGCAGGGGCTGGCTTTGCTTGGCAATCACACGGCGATCGAGCGGTTGAAAACTCTGCTGGAGAATGGCCGAGACGCCTCGATCCGTCTGGAAGCGGCACGGACCCTGGGTGCGGTGGCAGATCCGGCCGACGCGGCGTACATCAAAATCGGAATGGTAAACGACCTCGATCCAAAAGTGCGCGCCGCCCTGCGCGAAGCGCTGCAGAAAGTCTTCGATAAGATGACCCCCGACGATCTCACCAGTTGGGCGAATACCTTCAACAACCCGCCGGATAAAGATCCCGAACTCCGGCTGGTGGCCCTGCTCAAGAAGGGGAATGCGCTCAAGGCGCGGGGAGGCAATACCGCCGACGACGACATCGCGGGAAATCAGGAGGATCTGGCTGAAGCAATGATGGCCGTCACACCGCCGCGACGGCAGGAGGCGATCGATAACCTCAAGGCATCGCTGGAACACCGGCGCGCCACCGTACCCCGCGCGCCGGGGTGGGAAGAAGGATCGATACCCATGGTGCAGCTGATTCAAGAACTCCTCGATGCTGAGTTGTCAGCACGGCAATACAAGGAGGCGACTGATTTCGGTGCCGCGCAGCTTGCGATCAAGCAGGAATATCAAAAGCCCGTCGGATCAACCATCAAGAACGAAGCGGATCGGCTGCGCACGGTGGATCGTGACGCGGCAAAGAC
>Ga0116230_10002148_pt1 | contig 18947 bp, 14 predicted proteins | sample S1TSphfallax_3_FD_88678 | JGI IMG/M metagenome (GOLD analysis project Ga0116230, IMG submission 88678) | Host-associated microbial communities from peat moss isolated from Minnesota, USA - S1T2_Fd - Sphagnum fallax MG | ecosystem: Host-associated > Plants > Peat moss > Unclassified | place...
CCAGCGGAATCGAGGCTGACCGCTCCACCCGGCTCTGGGAAGCCTGGTATGACCAAAAGCTCCTCGAGGAAGACCGGCTGGACGTGAAGATCGGTCAGCAGAGCCTGGACCAGGAGTTCATGGTCTCCAGCAACGCCCTGCTCTTCGTCAACACCATGTTCGGCTGGCCCATGCTGCCCTCGGCTGATCTGCCGGGCGGCGGCCCCGCCTATCCCCTCTCGGCCCTCGGCGTGCGCGTCAGGTATCGGCCCATCGAGACGGTGAATATCCTCCTCGGAGCCTTCAGCGGCAGTCCGGCCGAGAACCCGGATATCGATCCCCAGGTCAGCGACGCCCATGGGGTCAGCTTTCCGGTCAACCGCGGCGCCCTCTATATCGCCGAGCTGCAATATGCCTATCCGGCGCTCGGCAGCATGGTTTCGCCCGGCCAGGCGACGCCCCTGGCGCGGACGTTCAGGCTCGGGGCCTGGTACGACACCGAGGGCTTTGATGATGAGCTTTATGACAGTCAGGGCCGCCTGCTCACCGATCCTTTGAGCGACGGCGCGGCTCGGCGCCACCGGGGCGACTACGCCATCTACGCCGTGGCGGACCAGATGATCTGGCGGGGGACGAGCGATCCGAACCGGACCCTGAATCTCTTCGCCCGGGTGATGGGCACGCCCCTCGATGACCGCAATCTCATCGATTTCAGCATGAATGCGGGCATCGTGCTGCACGACCCCTTCACCTATCGCACGGACGACTCGGTGGGCCTGGGCGTGGGCTATACCCATGTGAGCGGCCAGGTCGCCGCCTATGACCGGGATCTGGCCATCGCGACCAGCAGCTTCGTCCCACCCCAGACCGGCGAGGCCTATGTGGAGGCCACCTATCAGTATGAGGTGACGCCCTGGCTCCAGCTCCAGCCGGACGTTCAATACGTCTTCAATCCCGGCGGCGGCCTCGCCAATCCGAGCAACCCGACCCAGCGTATCCGGAACGAGCTCGTTTTCGGCGCCCGTACAAATATCGCGTTCTAAAGGATCCGCCCATGACGCCATCGCGCCTGACGCTAACACGGTTCGCCGCCTGCGTGGGACTGGCCGCCGCCCCCCTCGCTCATGCGGCGCCGACCCAGGGGTTCCTGGAGACGATCCACAAGCACGTCACCCTCGCCTCCACGGTGACGGATAATGGCGATCTCAACCCCTATGCGGTGGTCATCGCGCCGGTCTCGGCGGGAAAGATCGCCAAGGACGACGTCCTGGTGGACAATTTCAACGATATCTCGAATCTCCAGGGCACGGGCACGACCATCGTCGATTATAATCCGGCGACCAAGAAGACGACGCAGTTTGCCGAGATCCCCCGAAAGCTCGCCCAGTGCCCGGGCGGTGTGGGTCTCAGCACGGCCATGACCATGCTGAAGAGCGGCTGGGTTATCGTGGGCAGTACGCCGAGCCTGGATGGCACCACCAAGACCAAGGGGGACGGTTGCCTGCTGGTGCTGGATCCCAACGGCACGCTGGTCGCCACTTGGTCGGGCCCGACCATCAATGATCCCTGGGGCAATATGGCGGTGATCGACAAGGGCGATTCCGCGACTCTGTTCATCAGCATGTCGGGCTTTGGCCTGCTTGGTCCCGACGTGCTGGATCCCAAGACCCATTATCCGGTGATCGTGCGCAAGGCGACGGTGCTGCGGTTGGAGCTGTCCATTCCTGACGGCAAGCCGCCCGTTCTCCTCAGCCAGACGGTGGTGGGGGACGGCTTCGCCCAGCGGGCGGACCGGGACAATTTCCTCTTCGGCCCCACGGGCTTGGCGCTGGACAAGGACGGCACGCTCTATGTCACCGATGGCCTGGATGATGTGATCACCGCCATTCCAAACGCGGTCGCCCGGACCGACAGCGCCGGGACGGGCCGGGTGGTCACCCAGGGCCAGCTTCTCCAATGGCCGCTCGCCATGGCCTGGAGCCCGCAGGGTCACCTCCTTGTCTGCAACGGCAAAAATGGCCAGGTGGTGGAGGTTGATCCCGCCAGCGGCAAGCAGATCTACGCCCAGTGGATCGATTCCGATCAGGCCCAGTCGCCGCCGGGCAATGGGGATCTCTTCGGCCTCGCCATGACGCCGGACGGCAGCGGTTTCTATTATGTGGAGGACGACATGAACACGCTGGTGAAGGCGGCGCCGCGATGACCTCGCGCCGGGGATTTCTCACCGGGGCGGCAGGGCTGGCGGGGGCCGCGGGGGTTCTCGCCGCCGCGCGGCCGGGCGTGGCGAAGCCGCAGCCTATGCCGCAGGACTTCGCATTCTTCGGCGATCATCAGGCGGGGATCGTCACGCCCCAGCAGCAACATGCCTATTTCGCGGCCTTCGACCTGATCACCGACACGCGCGAGGACGTGGCGGCGCTGCTGCGCGGCTGGACCGAGGCTGCGGCGAAGATGAGTCTGGGCATGGCCGAACCCAGCGCGAACCCCGACCAGCCGCCCGCGGACTCAGGCGAGGCGCTGGGCCTACACCCCGCGCGCCTGACGATCACCTTCGGCTTTGGGCCGGGCCTCTTCGTGAAAGACGGCCAGGATCGTTACGGCCTTGCGGCCCGGCGCCCGGAGGCGCTGATCGATCTGCCGCGGTTCAATGGCGACCAACCGATCCCCGCGCGCACGGGCGGCGATCTCGCTGTTCAGGCCTGCGCTGACGACCCACAGGTCGCGTTCCACGCGGTGAGGGTTTTGGCGCGCCTTGCCGATGGCGTCGCCCAGTTCCGCTGGGTTCAGGCCGGCTTCACTTCAGGGGGCAAGCCGGGCGAGACGCCCCGCAATCTCATGGGCTTCAAGGATGGCACAATGAACCCGGCCTCGCGCGATCCCGCGCTCATGGACGCCACGGTCTGGGTTGGGGATGAGGGCGGCTGGATGCGGGGCGGCAGCTATATGGTCGCCCGTCCGATCCGCATCGCCCTGGAGCACTGGGACCGGATGAAGCTCGCCTTCCAGGAACAGACCGTGGGCCGCCACAAGCTTTCCGGCGCGCCGCTGGGCAAGACCCACGAGTTCGACGCCCTGGATCTCGACGCGGTCGACGCGGACGGTAACCCGGTCATCCCCGAAAATTCCCACGTCCGCCTCGGCGCCCCTGCCGCGAACGACGGCGCTCAGGTTCTCCGCCGGGCCTATTCCTACGACAATGGCCTGGCCTTCATCGCCGAGCGCTGGCCGCCCTGGCGCCAGGGGATGCAGATCGACGCGGGCCTGCTCTTCATCTGCTACCAGCGCGATCCGCGCACGGGCTTTGTGAAGATCTTCGAGAACATGGCCAAGTTCGACATGATGAATCAGTTCGTCACCCACATCGGCGGCGGCCTTTTCGCCTGCCCGCCAGGCGCCAAGGCGGGACGCTTCGTGGGCCAGGGGCTGTTTGAGGCTTAGAGACGGCTCATCCCACATAAACCGGGCCGCCCGCCGCGATCCATGCGTCGATCTTGGCTTCGAGGATGGCCAGGGGCATGGCGCCGGTCATGAGCACCTGATCGTGGAAATCGCGGATATTGTAGCGGGCGCCAAGCTGCGTCTCGGCACGGGCGCGGAGTTCCAGGATCTTCAGCTCGCCGACCTTATAGGCGCAGGCTTGGCCGGGGTCGGCGATGTAGCGGTCGATCTCCACGCGGATGTCCTTGGCGGCCATGGAGGTGTTGTCGGTCATGAAGGCGATCGCCCGGTCGCGGGACCAGCCCTTCGCGTGCATGCCGGTATCCACCACCAGGCGCACGGCCCGGAGCATCTCGAAATCCAGATGGCCGAACCACTGATAGGGATCGGTGAACATGCCCAGCGCCTTGCCCAGGGATTCTGAATAGAGGCCCCAGCCCTCCAGATAGGCGGTGAAGCCGTCACCGCCGAACCTAAGGATATCAGGCAGGCGCGTATTCTCCTGCGCCAAAGAACCCTGGAAATGGTGACCGGGAATGCCCTCATGCAGGGTGAGCGTCTCCAGGGTCGGGATCGGCCGGGTGCTGAGCATGGACATGTTGAAATAGAGGACGCCCGGAGCGACGCCGTCCGGGGGGCCAAGACTGTAATAGCCGGTGCCCCGCGCCTCCCCCATGGCGGGGAGGGGGCGAACCTCGAAGGGCGCCTTGGGCTTTCGGTTGAAGACCCGGGGAATGCCCAGCCACATGCGCGCCTCGATGGCCTTGAAGCGGTCCAGCAGGTCCTGAGGCTTGTCATAATAGAACCGCCGGTCCGTGCGGACATATTGGAAGAGGCCCGGCAGATTGCCGCCATAGCCGAGGGTGGCGCTCACGACGTCCAGTTCGCCCCGGATGCGGGCGACTTCCGAAAGGCCCAGCTGGTGAATCTGGTCGGCGGTGAGGTCGGTGGTGGTGTGATGGCGAAGGGCGGCGGCATAGAGCCTCGCCCCATCCGTCTGGGCCCAAAGGCCGGGCGCCTGGCGGGCGGCCGGGAGATAGGTTTCCGTCAGATAGGTTTTCCACAGACGATAGCCGGGCAGAACGTCCGCGGTGATGACCTCCAGATAGGCGGCCTTTAGGCGCGCCTGCTCGGCCGGCGCAATTTCTGGGGGCATGGCCGTGACGGGCTTGAAGAAGGGGGTGTCTTCAGGCGCGAGGGCCAGCATGACATCCACCTGGGCCAAGACATTGACGACGAGGATCCTGGGCTGGACATAACCCTTGGCGAGGCCCTCCTTCAGGCGGCTGACAGTACCGCGCAAATAGCCGGCAAAGCCCCGCAGGCGCTCTACCCCCACCTGGTAATCGTGGGCCGTCTTGAAGCTCGCCCCCGCGCCCGAGGCGGCGTCGGGAAAGCCCACCTGGAGGCCGAAGGAGGGATCCAGCGGCGTGAGACGACGGATGGCGAAGAGCCCCGAGTCGAAGTCTTCCAGGGTCTCCACGAGGGTGTAGTGGAAGACGTCATAGGCGATCTTTCCCGTGGGCCCGAGGCTGGCGCGGTCGATGGCGGCGAGGCGGGCCATGGCCGAACGCACGTTCCGGAGCTTCGCCGCCGCATAGGCGTCGGAGAGGGGATCGACGAAGGGCGCGTCGCCGCCCAGACGCGTGAAACCTAAGGCGTCCAGGGCGCGGTCGGCCTTGCCGCTTTCGGCAATGAGCTGGTTTAGGGCCGCCTCGGGCGCCGGCGTGTCGGCCAGAACACGGCTGGCGCCGGCCGCGGCCATGCCGCCCGCCAGGACAAGACGGCGCGAGAGTATCAGACTGTCCATTGGGCGATGGTCCTCTGCAGAACGCTCATGGGCATGGGGCCGGAGTTCAGGACGATGTCATGAAAGACGCGGACATCGAACCGGTCGCCCAGCCTGCGGCGGGCCGTCTCGCGGGCGGCGACGAGAGTGTTGGCGCCGGCCTTGAAGCTGCAGGCCTGCCCTGGATAGACGCAGTAGCGGTTGATCTCGCGACGCGTCTCGTTCGGGGTTTCGCCGATCCGGCTGACCATGAAATCGACCGCCTGATCGCGGGTCCAGCGTTTGTGGTGGAGGCCCGTATCGACCACGATACGGGCGGCGCGGAAGAGCTCCGATTGGAGATAACCGATGCGCCCAAAGGGGTCATTTTCATAGCAGCCGATCTCGTCGGCCACCTGCTCGGCATACAGGGCCCAGCCCTCGGTATAGGCGGAGAACTGTAGCAGCCGGGAGAACAGAGGCAGGTCGCCGGCGTGGCGCACGATGCTGAATTGGAAGTGATGCCCGGGGATACCCTCGTGGTGGGTTAGGGTCGGCAGGCGCCAGGTCGCGAGGTCGGCGGGATGTTGCAGATTGAGGTCATAGACACCGGGCTCACCCTTCCCGCCCTCCTGGTAAAAGGCGCCCGGCGATCCAGCCTCCGTGGCGACGGGCATCCGGCGCACGACGATGGGATCGACCCGCGGACTATTGAAGGCGCGGGGCAGGCGGGCGATGACATCCGCCAACTCATTCTGAGCAAGGGCCATAAGCCGGGTGCGGCCGGCGTCGTCGTCCGACACGCGAAAGCGGGGATCGCGGTTCAGGGCGCTGAGGCGTTGGCCCACCGAGCCAAGGGTCAAGCCCTGGGCCTTCAGGTTCTCATCGATCTCGCTGAGCAGGGCCTCCACCTGGGCCTGGCCGGCGTCATGGAGATCGCCCGGCGCCACGTCCAGTGTCGTATTGGCGCGCAGGGCGGCGGCGTAATAGGCCTCACCCTGCGGCAGGCGCCAGACACCCGCCGTGTCGACGGCCGTGGGGCGCAGGGCCGCGAGGGCGGCGATCTGGCGGGTCAGGGCGGGGGCGATGACATCGCGAAAGATTGCCTCCCCGCGTGGGCCGATATCGCCGAGGCCCGCCTTGGCGGCGCGGGCGATCGCCGGCGCCAGCAGCGCCGAGGTCAGGGGCGGGGGATCGCGAAGCGCCGCGATCTGGGGAAGCGTCGCGTCGATGACAAAAGCGGGCGGGGCGACGCCCCGCGCCGCGTCCTCGGCGATGCGGTCGCTCTCCTGGTCCAGAGCGAGGCCCAGGGCGTTCAGGCGGCCATACCAAGCCTCCGCATCGGCGCGGCTTTCCAGGGGCTGGCCGCCGATTGTTTCGGGTAGCCAGTAATAGGCCCCGTTCATCTGGCTGACCACATAGGGGCTCGGCCGCAGATTGAGGTCGATATAGCCGTAGCGCCCGAGCAGGTCGCTCAAAGTCGCATAGACGAAGAGGGCCACATCCCGCTGCCGCGCCGCCCCCTTCGAGAGCGCGCGGGGATCGATCCGCAAAAGCGCCGCGCGCATGGCCTCCGCGCTGACCCTTAGGGCGTCCTGCCCCGCCGCCGAGCGATCATCCAGCGCCGCACGGAGCCCGGCATGGGCGCCGACATCGAAGTCCATCCGCGTGGCGTCCTGCGGCCACTGGATGAGGAACCGCTCCGCGCCCTCTTGCAGAAGCGCGGCGAGGGTTTGGTCGCCCTCCGCCGCCGCCGCGGAGCCAGCGGCCAGGACGGCGGCGCTGGAGGCCTGCAGAAAGAGCCGACGATCCATCACCCCATCGGCCGCATCTTCAGGTCGGCCAGAAAGGCCTCATCCGCCTCCCGCGCGGGATTTGAGGTGGTCAGAAGCCGGTCGCCCACAAAGATGGAATTGGCCCCGGCCAGAAAGCAGAGGGCCTGAAGCTCGCGGCTCATCCGCTCGCGGCCGGCCGAAAGGCGCACCACGGCCATCGGGCAGACCAGGCGCGCCACGGCGATCATGCGCACAAACTCCAGGCCCTCCACGGGCTCCGAGTCGCCCAGCGGCGTGCCGGGGATGGGCACGAGATCATTGATGGGCAGGCTCTCGGGATGGGCGGGCAGCGTGGCCAACTGATGCAGCAGCCCGGCGCGATCACGGCGTGTCTCGCCCATGCCGATGATGCCGCCGCAACAGGTCGAAAGGCCAGCGTCGCGGACCGCGCTCAAGGTGTCCAGGCGATCCTGATAGACGCGGGTGGTGACGACGGTGTCGTAATAGCCGGGCCCCGTATCCAGATTGTGATTGTAATAGTCGAGGCCCGCCTCTTTCAGACTGACGGCCTGAAAGGGCGTAAGCATGCCGAGCGTGGCGCAGGTCTCCAGACCCAGCGCCTTCACCCTGGAAATCATGGCGGCGACCTTGGGCAGATCCCGGGGTTTCACATCCCGCCAAGCCGCGCCCATGCAGAACCGCTGCGCTCCGCCGGCCTTGGCGGCCGTGGCCTGAGCGATCACCTCAGCCAGGGGCATGAGGGCGCTAGCCGGAACACCCGTGTCGAAGGCCTGGGACTGGCTGCAATAGCCGCAGTTCTCGGGGCAGCCACCGGTCTTGATGGAGAGGAGCTGCGAGCGTTGCAGTTCATTGGGATCAAAGTGCTGGCGGTGGACCTGCGCGGCCCGGAACACCAGGTCCATGAACGGAAGCTCAAAGAGGGCCTCGACCTCCTCCGGCGTCCAGTCGTGGCGCGGGATGGCGGGGTCGCGAGAGGGGCAGGTGGCGAAACGAAGGGAAGCGGACATGCTTTTGGGAACCGGCCTCTAATCGGATGATGCGGCGACCTATGCCACCGGCGCCCGTAGCGAGCCAGACCCCCCGCGCAGGCGCCAGAACGCCGCGAGGGCCGTGAGGGCGTAACCGGTCGCGACCGTCAGGGTGATGGCGGACCCCAGGCCCTGGCTGGGGAACACATGAGCGGCCGCCAGGGCCACGAGGGTCGGTCCAGCGCCCGCCCCGATGGCGACATTGAGGAAAAAGCTGACCGACATGGCCAGCGCGCGGTTCTGAGGCGGGGTGATGTCGAGGAGAGCGGAAAACCCCGCGGCCGTCACGATCCCTGAGAGGGCGAAATAGACCGGCACGCACATCAGAACCCAGGCCGCGCTGGCCGCGCTGATCAGGAGCGAGAGGGGCAGAATGGCGAGGCTGGCCGCCAGACAGACCCCCAGCTTGGCCGGCCATCCGCCCCGAAGGCCAACCTTGTCCGCCAGAATTCCGCCGGCCAGAACCCCGCCGCCATAGCCGATGGCGAGAAACAGGCCGAGCTCCAGACCGACCCGCGCGGCGTTCATGGCGAAGGACCGGATGAGGAGGGACGGGGCCCAGGCGCCGACGGCGTTGTCCACCAGGGATGCCAGGGCCAGGACGACATAAACCGGCGCCGCGCGGCGCCAGTCGCTTAAGGCGCCACGTCCCGGAACCGCCTCGGCATCAGCGTGCGCCGCGCGCCGGCGAGGCTCGCGGATCATGAGGATCACGAACACCCAGATCAGGCCCGGCGCGCCGGTGAGGAGGAGGACAAGCCGCCAGGGCGCCAGGACATGCAGGGGCGTGGCGCTGAGCAGACCCAACTCGACGACCCGCAGCACCGCGCCCCCGATCAGGATCGAGACCCCGACGCCCACGGCGATGCCGCTCAGGAAAAGACCCACGGCGGCGCCGCGCTTCTGGGGCGGGAAACAGTCACTGATCAGGGCGATGGCGGCGGGGGAGAGCGCCGCTTCGCCGAGCCCCACCAGAACCCGGCTCCCCATGATCTGACCAAAGCCGTGGGAGAGGCCGCTTGAGACAGTGCCAAGGCTCCAGACCAAAACGCCCGCGGCGATGAGGCCCCGGCGCGAAACCCGGTCCGCCAGCCAGCCAAGCGGCACGCCCGCGACCCCATAGACCAGGGCGAAGGCGGTTCCCAAGAGGAGGCTGACCTGGGTGTCCGAGATATGAAGGTCGGCGCGAAGCGGGTCGACAAGCAGGCTCAGCACCTGGCGGTCGGTATAGGAAAGGATGGCGGTGGCCGTGAGGATCAGCACCGCCCCCCAAGCGCGCCAGGGGCGGGGATAGGCGTCGGACGGCGGGACCGCCTCTTCAGGCATTCAGCTCATATTTCATGATCGCCCCGTGTCGCCCATCGCGGTCGCGCTCCAGGTCATAGACATCGCCTTCGGGGCCCTGGCGGCGGCTGAGAACCTGGTCGATGCCTGCGTGGTCGCCGGCGTCCAGCTCAAGTGCGAAGAGCCCTAAGTGCTCCTCAAGATGCGCCGTACTGGTCGCGCCAATAATCACGGCGGCGACGGTGGGCTTATCGAGAACAAGGCGCGCGGCGACCTGAGCGATCGTGGCGCCGTGCCTACGGGCCACGCGATCGAGGGCGCGAAGGAGTTCCTGGAAAAGGTCCCAGCCGCCGAGATCATCAATGATCAGCTTGTATTTGATCAGGGAGCGGTTGGTGAGGCCCGCCGGCTCGGAGGCTCCCAGCCATCGGCCCGAGAAAAAGCCGCCCGCCAGAGCGCCATAACAGAGGAGGCTGACGCCGTTCTGCGCGCACAGCGGGGCCATGGCATCGGCGGGTCTGTTGTCGATAAGCGAATACTGAACCTGGTGGCTGAGGACACGCACCCCGGCGGCAAGGATTTCCTTCACGCGCGGCGTGTCGAAATTGGTGACGCTCACATGGGCGATCTTGCCGGCGGCGCGAAGGCGGTCGAGCGTGAGGGCCGCCTCCACATAGCCGGGCGCGGCATAGTCCCACCAGTGAAACTGCACCACGTCGAGGCGCTCGACGCCCAGACGCTTCAGCGAGCGATCAATGCCCCGCGCCACATCCTCGGGCGTCAGGCCGCTCAGGACCGAAAGGTCGGGCACATATTTGGTGTGGATCTGGATCTGGCGCGCCAGGGACGGGTGGGCGCGGCGGAAGGCGCCGATCAGCTCTTCCACGCCGGTATAGATATCGGCGCAGTCGAAGGTGGTGATTCCCGCCTCCACGAAGCGCGCCATGTCGGCGATGGCCTCATCCGGATCGATCTCGCCATGACCGCCGGCCAGATGCCAGCCGCCCTTGATCACTCGCGAGATCGAATAGTCGGCGGTGAGCTGGATCCTGGGGACCACGGCCTCAACCTTCCGGGGGCGGCGTGGCTGTCGTGTCCGATCGCACAAAGCCGCGCAGGCCCTGGCGGGTGATGCGCAGGCGGGTCTTGCAGTTGGGGTCCGGGCAGGCGACCTCGGCGTCGCTGGTCATCCAGTCGAGGCGATCGCTCGGCCTCTGCTTGGCGGCTAGCAGCGGCAAGACTGCGGCCAGGGAATAGATGGAAAAGCCCTGGCCCTCGGGCAGGTGGAGCATTTCGCCCTTCAGCTCAAAATAGTCCCCCGCTTTTGCCCCGCAATAGATGGGGGTGAGGCCATCATGAACGACCTCGACGCGGAGATCATAGAGGTGGAAGTCGGGGTCGGGCGGAGTGTCGCCCTCTGATGAAAGGCCTTCTACTGACAGGCGAGGCATTCCTCGTAATCGGTGCGGGCCTCCATGGCCTTGCCGGCGGTCTCCGTCGCCATATCGGCGCCGGCGAAGGCGGCGCGCTGCACGGACTTGGAGCGCAGATAATAGAGGCTCTTCATGCCCCGCTCCCAGGCCTGGAAGTGCAGCATGTGGAGATCCCACTTATCCACGTCGCCCGGCAGGAAGACGTTCACCGACTGGGACTGGCAGACATCGGGCGTACGGTCGGCGGCCAGGTCGATGATCCAGCGCTGATCGATCTCAAAGGCGGTCTTGAAGATGTCCTTTTCCAGATCACTGAGGAAATCCAGGTGCTGCACCGAGCCCTCATTCTCCAGGATCGAGGCCCAGACGCGGGGCGTGTCCTGGCCCTTTTCCGCCAGCACCTTCTCCAGATAGGGATTGCGCACGGCGAAGGAGCCCGAGAGGGTCTTGTGGGTATAGACATTGGCCGGGATCGGCTCGATGCCGGCGCTGGTCCCTCCGCAGATGATCGAGATCGAGGCCGTCGGCGCGATGGCGAGCTTGTGGGAGAACCGCTCCATGACCCCGCGCTCGGCGGCGTCGGGGCAGGCGCCGCGCTCCTGCGCCAAAACCACGCTGGCGGCGTCGCTGGCCCGGCGCAGGTGCTTGAAGATGCGCATGTTCCAGGATTTGGCGAGCGCGCTTTCAAAGGGTACGCCCTGTCCTTGCAGGAAGCTGTGGAAGCCCATGAGGCCCAGGCCCACCGAGCGTTCGCGCATGGCGGCATAGGTGGCCGCTTCCATCTCCGGCGGGGCGCGATCGATGAAATCCTGCAGCACATTGTCGAGGAACCGCATGATGTCCTCGATGAAGGTGGGGTGGTCGCGCCACTCCATGAACATCTCGGCATTGACCGAGGAGAGGCAGCAGACCGCCGTGCGCTCGACCCCATGATGGTCGGGGCCGGAGTGCAGCATGATCTCCGAGCAGAGGTTCGACTGGCGAACCCTGAGCCCCAGATCCTTCTGATGCTGGGGCATAGCCTTGTTCACGGCATCGGAGAAGATCAGATAAGGCTCGCCCGTCTGAAGCCGCAACTCGAGCACCTTCTGCCAGAGGGATCGGGCGTCCACCATGCGCACGGCGTCGCCCGTCTTGGGCGAGCGAAGCGCGAAAGCTTCCCCATCGCGCACAGCCTCCATGAACTCATCAGTGATGGATATGCCGTGATGCAGATTAAGGGACTTGCGGTTGAAGTCGCCAGAGGGTTTGCGGATCTCAAGGAATTCTTCGATCTCGGGATGGTGGATGTCCACATAGACCGCCGCCGAACCCCGGCGCAGGGACCCCTGGCTGATGGCGAGGGTGAGGCTGTCCATGACCCGGATGAAGGGGATGATGCCGCTCGTTTGCCCCGAGCCCTTCACCTTCTCGCCGATGGAGCGCACACCGCCCCAATAGGTGCCGATGCCCCCACCATTGGCGGCGAGCCAGACATTCTGATTCCAGGTGCTGACGATGCTTTCCAGCGAATCGCCCACGGCGTTCAGAAAGCAGGAGATCGGCAGGCCCCGGCTGGCCCCACCATTGGAGAGGACGGGGGTCGAGGGCATGAACCAGAGCTGGGAAATATAGTCATAGATGCGCTGGGCATGGTCGGAATCATCGGCGAAGGCCGTGGCCACGCGGGCGAACATGTCTTGATAGGATTCGCCCGCCAGCAGATACCGATCCTCCAGGGTCGTGCGCCCGAAATCGGTGAGCAGGGCGTCCCGGGAGCGGTCGATCTCCACCTTGCGCACCAGATGCAGGTTCGGACGCTCGGATTTCCGGGGCTCCACGCGGCGCGGCGCGGGAAGAGAGGTCTTGATCGCCTGACCTGAATTCATACCAGTCCCCACGGATGCACGGCGATAAAGGGAATGCTCCATCGCCATCTAAATCTAGTGGCCGAAGCAGCGGCGCACCCCACATATGGGGACACAAGGGACTCGCAGCGTCAACCGGTTCGCGCCCTCCCGCCCAGGTATTTTTCGCTAAGAAAAGCTTAACAAGGTGCGGTGTAGGCGGATCATGTGCGGGGCTGGGCTCTGGTGCTAGAAGAGCCGCCCTCAAGTGTCCCTTCAGGAGCGTTACGTGGTGATGTCCGACGTCGTTATTCCCGCCGGCGCGGACCTGGGCATCCCGATCCGCCCCGTGACGTCCGCTGACTGGGCCGACCTGGCGGAGCGCCTCCCGCCCAAGAGCCGCGCGGCCGCGACGCTCGGGAAATTCACCGGCAAGGCGGGGGAGATCGTGCTGGTTCCCGACGCCGCGGGGGCGGTGGCGGAAGTGCTGTTCGGTCTTGGCGACGACGGCGCCTCGTCAAAACCTTGGCGCGGCCTCTCCTCCCGGCTGCCCGCGGGGGATTACCGCATCCAGGGCGCGCTCACCGCCGACCCCCTCCTGGTGGCGCTCGCCTGGGCCTTGGGCGCCTATCGCTTCGGGCGTTATCGCCTGGACAGGCCCGGAGGCCCCGCGCGGCTGATCGCCCCCGCGCGGGCGGATCTCGACCGAGTCAGTCTCCTGGCGGCCGCCTGCGCCCTGGCCAAGGACATGGTCAATACGCCCGCCAATGACATGGGACCGGTGGAGATGGAGGCCATCGCGCGCGATCTCGCCGCGGCCCATGGGGCCAAGATCATCGTGGTCGCAAGCGATGATCTGATCGCGGCCGGTTATCCCGCCGTCCACGCCGTGGGCCGGGCCGCCGATCCGGCGCGGGGGCCGCGCATGGTGGAGATCAGCTGGGGCGACCCTGAGCGCCCTGTGGTGGTCGTGGTGGGCAAGGGCGTCGCCTTCGACACTGGCGGCCTCGATATCAAGCCCGGCGGCTCCATGCGTCTGATGAAAAAGGATATGGGCGGCGCCGCCCACGCCCTGGCGCTGGGCCAAATGATCATGGGGGCGGACCTTCCGGTACGCCTCCATATCCTCGCCCCCCTGGTGGAGAACGCCATTTCCGGCGACGCCATGCGACCGGGCGATGTCCTGGCGTCGCGCAAGGGGCTCTCCATCGAGGTGGGCAATACCGACGCCGAAGGGCGCCTGATTCTGGCCGACGCCCTGACCCGCGCGGCCGAGCTTGAACCGGCCCTGACCCTCGATCTGGCCACCCTCACCGGCGCGGCGCGGGTCGCCCTGGGACCGCAGGTGATCCCCTTCTATACCGACGACGAGCCCCTCGCCGCCGCGATCGCCCGGGCGTCAAAGGCCACCGAGGATCCCCTTTGGCGCATGCCGCTGTGGGGCGGCTACGCGGCCTCCCTGGACAGCGACATCGCCGATCTGAAGAACGATCCGGACGGCTGGGCCCAGGCCGGCTCCATCACCGCCGCCCTGTTTCTGAAGCGCTTCGCCCCGCCCGGGCCGTGGGTCCATTTCGATATCTATGCCTGGAATCCGAAGGCCCGCCCGGGTTTCCCCGTCGGCGCCGAGGCGCAGGCGATTCTGGCGCTTTTCGCCATGCTGGAAGCCAGGTTCCCAAAAGGGTGAGTACGGAAGCCTTGAGTAGGGATCATCGCCTGATCGCGGCCCGGTCCGACCTCGCCAGCCTGCAGCTGGAGGGCGTGGTTCGCGCCCCGCGGTTCGTCGCGCCAGCGCCCCGGCGGGTGATCGCGCCCCGAGCGTCGCTGCGGGCCGGCCCCGCCGACGACGCCGAACAGGTCAGCCAGCTCATCTTTGGCGAGACTTTCGACGTCCTGGACGCGCGCGACGGTTATGTCTGGGGCCAGGCCCGGCGGGATGGCTATGTGGGCTGGACGCTGGCCGACGCCCTCTCGCCTGAGATGATCGACGCGACCCACAGGGTGATCGCGCCGCGCACCTTCGCCTTCGCCGGACCCTCCATCAAGACGCCCGCCTTTAACCCGATCAGCCTGAACGCCCTGGTGCGCATCGCCGATGAAAAGGGCGAGTTATCCTATGCTGATGGCGCCGGCTGGATCCCCACGCGCCATATGGCCCCCATAGGTCAGGCCTTCGCCGAGCCCGCCGCCACGGCGGAGCGGTTCGCGGGAACACCCTATCTCTGGGGCGGGCGCGACAGCCTAGGCCTGGACTGTTCGGGCCTCATTCAGCAAGCGCTTTGGGCCGGCGGCCTCGCCTGCCCCCGGGATTCCGATCAGCAACAGGCCCTGGGCGTCGCCGCCGATCCCGCCCAGCTGGAACGTGGCGATCTCGTCTTCTGGCGCGGCCATGTGGGAATGATGCTGGACGCCGCCCGCCTCATCCACGCCAACGCCTACCACATGGCCGTGGCCATCGAGCTGCTGAGCGAAGCCGTCTCTCGGATCAGCGCCCGGGGCGGCGGCGACCCCCTCGCCTATCGCCGCCCACGCCTATCCCCTGGGCGCCTATAAGCCGCGTCACGCTCTAGGCGTAGCTGCGGCTGACGAACCAGTAGACGCCGAGCCCCACCAGGAACGCCGCGGAGACGTCCACCACGATGGGGCGGGGCAGCGTCCATTTCACCTTGGACAGCCCGATGACCAGGAGGGTCACGGCCAGGACCAGGGTCAACTGACCAATTTCCACGCCCAGATTGAAGCCCACCAGGAGCTCCGCCAGGCGCAGGGTCGGGATCTGCATCTGCAACAGATCGGCCGCGAACCCAAAGCCGTGGATCAGGCCGAAGACCAGAGTGATCACCATCCTTAAGCGGCCGGCGTCCCGCATGTGGCCGGAGATCATCAGGTAATTACAGGCGAAGAGCCCAATCCCCAGCAGCAGCAGACTGGGCAGTCCGCCCAGGCCCAGCAGTTTGAGCCCCACCATGGCGAGCAGGAACACGCCCAGCCCGGCGGCCACGGCCAGTGGCCTTTCGGTCTGAACCGCGATATTCTCCGCCCCGATAAGGGCGATGGTCAGGGCGACCAGGGCGTCGATATATTCCGCATGGGGCCGGATGACCCCGGTGACCGCCAGGGCCAGGGTCAGGCTGTGGCCGATGGTGAAGCCGGTGACGACGAACACCAGATCCTTCAGCCGCCGGGAGATCAGCACCAATCCCAGCAGGAACGACATGTGATCGACGCCTGTGAAGATGTGCATGATCCCCATGCCGATAAAGTCGAGGAAGCTGGCGCTTTGCAGCTTGCCGCTCTCCCCGCCGGTCACTTCCACGCTCTGGCGATCCCGCGTGATCAGTTGCTCGGTGAACTCGCCGGTGGCGGCGTTCTGGATCTGGGCGAAGTTGGTGTGGCTGGGGACCAGATCGAAGAAGGCGCCCGAGGTGATGGCGATGTCTCCGCCGCCTGGGCAGCGAAAGGTGAAGTCATATTTGCGGAAACCTGACGTGGCCGACAGCGTCTCCACAGGCGGCGTGAGGGCGCAGCGCTTGCCACCTGCGGTCGGATAGACCCGCGCCGTCAGATAGGCCTTGAGCGCATCGTCGCTGGGCGGCGGACCGGAGGGCGCCAGCCGCCGCGACTCAAGCTCAGGGATGGTCATGACCAGATCGACATTGGCGCCGCTAAATTCCCAGACCGAATGGGATTCGCTGCGGGTATGGGCCCCGGCTGGCCCACTCAGGGCGAAGGCGCACCAGGCCACGGCGAGCGCGGCAAGGACGCGCCTCAAGGCTTGAGGTCCCGCGCTATCAGGATATTGGCGCGCTTGCGAAAGAAGGCTTCATCGCCGACACGTAGGCGGGCGATCGCGTCGGCGCGGTAGTCGGCCAGCACCTGGTCGCGCGCCTGGGTGAAATCCATGGGAACGGGCGGCTTGTTCTGGGCGACATAGAGCAGGTGCGTCCCATCCGCCTCGGCCAGGGGCGTGGAGACGCCGCCGCCGGGTAAGGCGCGCGCCATGGCGAAATCGCGGTCGCCCAGGTGGATCTTGGCGGCGAAATAGAACTCCGTGTCGCGTGTTCGCCTGGAGTCATGGCCGCCAAAGCGGGCCAGAACCGCGTTCGCCGGGGCGCCGGCCTTAAGCGCGGTGGCGGCCTCGCTCGCCCGATCGGCTGGAAACACCAGGTCGCGGACCGTCATGGTCCCCTCGCTGGCGTAGCGGGACCGGTTCGCCTGGTAGAAGGCGCGCAGCTTTTCGTCGCTGGGTTGGCTGGTGATGGCGTCGGCGGCGATTTCCTGTTCAACAGCATTCACCATGGCCGCGCGGACGTCGGGATCGGCGCCCGCCACGTCCAGCTCCTTGGCCCGCTGCACGAACAGCTCCTCGCGGATCATGTCGTTGAGCACCTTCTGGCGTTCGGCCGGGCTAGAATGGGCGAGGTCGACGCTGAACAAGGACTGGAGCTGTATCAGAAAGTCGCTGCGCGAGATGGGCTGCTGATTGACGAGCGCCACATCCTCAGGAGGCACCACAAGGGTCGAGGTGCCCTTGGCGGTGAAGAGGGCGTAACCCGCGACGCCGAGGCCAATTATCGCGCCCAGCGCCATCAAGACCAGCGACCGGCGTGGGCTGACTTTTCGGATATCGCGCCAATCGGAGGCCATGTCGGGCGTTGGAGGCGTCATCAGTCAGTTAAGTTTGCGCGCCGCGCGGGCGGCGGACAGCGAATGGACATAGACCGCCACCTCTCGAATCTGGGCTGGGCTCAGGAGTTTGATCCAGGCCGGGCACATACCGTGACGCCCGCGGGCAATGGACCGGAAGATCGCTTTGCGACCTCCATCGCCATAGAGCCAGATGTGGTCAGCGAGGTTCGGCGCCCCGATGGCTGAATCGCCGCCCGCGTCGGCGCCATGGCAGTCATAGCAGGCGCCGCGCGTCTGATAGATGACCTCGCCCCGCGCGGCGGCGGCCTTGTCATGCGGGCGATGTTCCAACTGCATCAGGTAGTCGATCACGTCGTCGATATCGCCGGGCGAGAGGGGCTGCAGCCCCTTTTCGCCGCCAGGATTGGGCGTCGCTAGCGCCGGCATGACGGCCATATTCCAGCTCTTGGGGCCCGGCGCCCTGATGCCGTAATCGACCACGCGCTCGATGTCGCTGACCTGGCCCTCGCCATAGAGCCAATCATGGTCGCTCAGATTGGGAACGCCGCGGGACGGATCACCCTCGCCATGATCGCCGTGACAACTGGCGCAGCGGGCGTGAAAGATCGGAGCGCCATGATCGGCGGCGAACCGGCTGAGGCTGGCGTCGCCAGCGATGGCGTCAGGGTCGGCGCGGAGCAGGCGCGCATCGATCAGATTTTTCCGGATGAAGAGGGCCGCGATCACAAAGACCCCGGCCATAACGACCAGACCCCAGGCGAGGCGTCGCCGAGGTCTGGACGGCGCGCCTTCTTCGGCGCGCCCTATAGCGTGGCCGCCAAGACCCGGCTGAAGAGCTCGGGATCCACATTGCCGCCGGAGAGGATGATCACGGTGACGCCAAGCACGCTGACCTGCGCCTTGCCCGCGAGCAGGGCGGCCAGTGCCACGGACCCGCCGGGTTCAACCACCAGCTTCAGCTCCGCGAAGGCGTAGCGCATGGCCTCCGCCACCTCCGCGTCGCTCACCGTGAGTACCCCGGCCAGATTCTCCTTGAGCACCGGAAAGGTCAGTTCGCCGGGCATGGGCGATTCCAGGGAGTCGCAGAGAGAGCGGCGCGCCGGCGGGGCGCCCATGCGCTTGCCGGCCTCCAGGGAGCGGCGCGTGTCGTCAAAGCCTTCCGGCTCGACGCCATAGATCCGGGCCTGGGGCGCCAGGGCCTGTAGCGCGATGCTGGTTCCCGCCATGAGACCGCCGCCGCCCACGGGGCCGAGCACCTGCATCAGCAGTTCATGGAGCCCCCGAATCTGCTCGCAGATCTCCAGGCCCACGGTGCCTTGCCCGGCGATGATGTCAGGATCGTCAAAGGCCGGGACCACCACGGCGCCGCGCTGGGCGGCGAGTTCGGCGGCGATAGCCTCGCGGTTCTCGGTGGCCCGGTCATAGAGCCGGATCTCCGCGCCATAGTTGCGCGTGGCGTCGACCTTCACCTTGGGCGCGTCGGAGGGCATGACGATCAGTACGGGCATGCCCAATGCCCGGCCGGCCAGGGCCACCCCCTGGGCGTGATTGCCGGAGGAAAAGGCCACCACGCCGCGCTCGCGCTCAGCCTCATCAAGCTGGCTCAGGCGATTATAGGCGCCGCGGAACTTGAAGGCGCCCACCCGTTGCAGGGTCTCGGCCTTGATCAACACCCGTCCGCCCAGCCGCGCGTTCAGGGCCGGGCTTTCCAGCAACGGCGTGCGCACCGCCAGGCCCTCCAGGCG
>Ga0116230_10002151_pt1 | contig 18935 bp, 9 predicted proteins | sample S1TSphfallax_3_FD_88678 | JGI IMG/M metagenome (GOLD analysis project Ga0116230, IMG submission 88678) | Host-associated microbial communities from peat moss isolated from Minnesota, USA - S1T2_Fd - Sphagnum fallax MG | ecosystem: Host-associated > Plants > Peat moss > Unclassified | place: USA...
AATTAATTAATTAATTTAGACTTTACAAAAGTTTTTAAATGCCAAAACAAAATTTTAAATGTTTTTTTGTTTAGTTTTTCAATTTATAAATGACCTTGTGGACACTATGGGAGGTTTTTTAATAAAAAACAAAGAAAGAATTTGGAGGATGTGAATTTAATGACTTATAATTTACAAATATCAAACATACATGATTGGATTGAATCCAATTGAACCTTGAGGTGTGATGGCCACTAGGCCTATAATAAAAGGAAAAAAAGTTGTAGCATAATGAAACTTTAGATTACATAATAAGTCTACTTAAAGAAGGGAAGAAGTTGCAAAATTTGGGAAAAATTTAGTACATAGTAGCTAAACAAACTTTATTAAATGTTTTAGATACAAATTGAACCTAGTGGCCACCAGGTTGTCAAAACACCTCATATAATTTCTTCAACAATCTTGAAACAAAAATCCACTATGAAATTATTATTATTTTTATGAACCTTAATAAGGATAACCTAAATTGGAAGCATAATTTGAGATAACTTGAACCTAATGGTCACCAGGTTGTCAAAACACTTGAACTAATTTCTCCAAGACTCATGGAATGAAAACCTCACTATTAAAAAATATTTTTTCAAAAAAATCGTAAACGAAAGTTTTTAAAAAAAAATGAATGATAATATCAAATCCTTCGAGTCTTGTGATTGTCCATGCTCAAATATGTAACAACATCAACATCATTTTGGAATAAAAAATTGAGTGGTGAACATTTTTTTCTCCCCTTCAAAGTTGCAAATGATGTTGCGCAATTTGCGAACAACAATCCAAATCAACTCCAAACAAAAATTAATATTAGAAAACAAGGGCCTATGAAAAGATATAACCATGTAAAAAGTTATGCTTAAAACCCTAACTTACAAAATGAGAATAAAATGATTTGAAATATTTAATACCTAAAGAGGGTAGGACATTGCGTACATACATAACCATTATCACTACCCATATATTGGAAGAACCAATAATAATTCTTCGAAGATAAACTTAATCAAGGCTTAGAATACTTGACCACAAAATCATTATGAAGTTTAATTGTTTTGGCCAATAATAGTATATGGTCACAAATGAGATGCAAGGTCCAGCCATTGCACCTTACTTTTTGACAACATTTGTCCCTTGAATGATTATAAAAAAAACCATTCAATTTGGAATTTTGCAATGCCTTGCTAGGTTTATGGGCAAAAGCACATTAGGATGTCACAATGTTGGCAAATTAGAGTCCCTTTTCAAAATCATTTTCTAGTGTTGTTGAAAACTAGTTTAAAATATGAATATTTAGATGATATTGAAAATAACATTTTTTTCCATTTCCAATTTCAAATCATGATGCTATAAGACATATAAAAAAAATCACAAAAGAATTTTCTTAAACTAATTATTTTTAAATGCCTCAAAAAGTTTTTAAAATAATTACAATTTTTGGGATTTTAAAAAGTTCGTAACATAATAAATTAAAATCACATTCCATTCATTCAATGGATCTTTAGTTTCTTAAACATGATTCATCCAATATCCCAAAGTTTCAAACACGTAAGATTAACACATTGTAAGATAAAAGTTTGGATATCCATGAGTTTTGCAAGTGTGGCAAAAAATGTGGGCAAAATTCAAAAGTCCATTACATATTGGTTATCCATGATTTTGATTTGATTTTTTCATTCTTGGAAGGTTGATTATGATAACTTTAAATAAATGAATCCCTTTTTAAAATTATTTCAATGAATTTTATTTTATTTATTTTCTTGTATCTAAGGAATATAGGAAAAACTACCATTGTGACGTTGTAGTGTGCAAACACTTTCATTGTCAATGAGTAATGTTTGATCCTTTGTCCCATAAGGCAATCCATGACAACCATAATAAATGTGTTTCAAATCCTTCAAATAATAATGGGACCCAAGTGAAATTTGACTAACCATCTTGGAACATTATTCACATCCCCAAATGAAAACAAACTGATCCATGAAATTTTTTGGCATGAGCATTGGAAAAACCTCTAGCACATCTTGAAGTTTCATACAAGACCAAATTGTGACGTAAATTTTTTCATTTTCTTTCACAAGAAAATCTTCCACTTTAGTTTTAACTTCCACTTTGGCCTTGTCAACATTTCTTCCAAACTTTCTAACATTCCTTTTTGGAACAGACGAAGGTGGGAAATAACACAACACACCATTAACATTAAGAATCAACAATTTTTTCGATCCAAGAGGTGATGAAAGTACACACGAACATGTTGAACTGTCTTTGGTCGTTGCTATAAGGCCTGAGGGCACATTTAATAAAACCAACAATAAAAATTTGTAAGCAAAAAAATTACACATGCACGAAATGATAATGTGTTATCCAAATTTTAAAAATCAATTTATGTGCTAAGAATATTAATTAGTTTTTTGGTTAAATATGAAATACTAAAAAACTTAAGTGTATCTAGGCAATTGTTAAGTGGCCACCTAATGCCCACCAAAAGACACAACTTTACTACAAATAAAGGAAACAAAATAAGGCATATATTCAACTATGTGCACAAGGCGCTTAGTGGCCACCAAGCCACATGTGAACAAAATTGTGGAATGGAATATGGTAGCCTACAAACATGTTTAAAAAATCCGTAATTTTCAAATGAAAAGGTCCAATTTGCATTTGAGAACAGTTAAGTCATATGCACAAACACATTAAATTCGATTGGAGTTAATTAGCCTTGAAAAAATAAAATGAAAACAAAACATGCCCCATGTTAATTCAACATATTAAACTATTAACGCATAATAATTTAAAAATTAAAAAAAATTCACCTCTTTTTATTTACAAATCTAGATTTAATTATTTTGTTATAAAAGTTTCATCACATTTTGCAGAATAACGAACATTCAATTTTTCATATTGGGGGTTGTCGGTACGCATGTCCATAATGTTATCGAGAGGATACAGTTATAACAATTTATAAACCCACATTTTGGATGAATGCAACAATTCTAAGTATGGGAAAATAATGCTGAACAAGTAATTACCATTAATGGGAAACCCATAAAAAGTCTCAAAGAAAATGGCACTACAAGGAAGATAAAAAATACTTTTATGAAGTGTGTCATCATTACAAGAAATCTAGGTTGTTTTGACTAGGAATTTTAGTCAAAAAACCCCCCCTTGTGGATTTTTCGCCCCCATGTCCAACTTGACCAAAGTGCCATTTTGGACATGTCAATTTGGACCTGACCATTTTGACTAGGTTTTTTTTTACTAGGTTCTTTTTATTGAACCATCGTGACAATAATATAATTTGGGCATCAACCAAAAATATATATTATTTAATATTAATATTAAAATATTAATTAATTACCCTACCTAACTTACCTTACATACCTACCTATATAATTAATAAACCTAATAATATTGCCAAATTATATTTATTTATTTACCTACCAACCCTATGTCCTGACCCTAGGTTAAGCTAAACCCTCTAGGCTAAGCCAAGTAGCCTAGGTTATGTGATGTAGTAGGCTTTGCAACCTAGACTATTTAATTAGGTCACCTAAGTAGCCAAGGTAGTTTAGGTTGCAAGTGTGGGGACTTGAACTATTCACCTCCACATTGAGAAGTTAAGTCCTTAACCATTACACTCCAACCCCATAAAATGATGTTTTTGGACAACATATTGTAATGAACATGATTTTGGACCACCATATTGTGATCAATTTTCATGAGTATTTTTTCAACATATTGCACTAGATGAACTTGAATGTTTTTACATTATTTTACATAAATAAGTAGGTTATAGGTAGGTTAGCCTAGGTAGGTAGGAGGTAGCTATTAATAAATGCATGTACATAGGTAACATGTAGGTTATAGTTTATTAAACCTTATAGGTACCTATTAGGTTTATGCTTATGCCTACCTATGCTTATGCTATTTAGTAAGCTATGTAGGTACCTAGTAGCTTATAATTAATAAATCTAGCCTAAGCACACTAAATAGGTAGCCTAGCCTATTAAGTAGGTCTAAGCTTCAATTACCTACCTATATTACTAGGTTAGGCTACCTACCTAGTAACCTAGGTGGCCTAGGTTAAGTTACGTACCTATTTAGTAGGCCTAGGTTAGGCTAACCTTAGCTACTTACGTTAGGTTACATATCTACCTAATAGGCATAAATAATTTAGGTTAGGCTATGTACTTACTTAGGCTACCTAAGTTTGGTTACATAAATACTTAGTAGGCCTAGGTGGCTTGAATTAGGTTACATATGTACTTAGTAGGCCTAAGTGGCCTAGGTTAAACTACCTACCTTGAAGGTGTAGGTGGCCTATGTTGTGTATGTAATTATTAAATAGATTCGATAACCTAGGATAAGCTACCTTATACCTAGTAGGCCTAGGTGGCTTCAATTATTTACTTAGCTAGTAGGATGGGTTATGTACCTACTAGGTTGAAATGGCCTATGTTATTTACCTAGTAGGCTTAAGTTACATACCTATAATAGGCCTAATACCCATGTTGCCACCAACTTCATTAAGATAATGCCATTTTCTTATAAGTTTTGCCTAGTATGATATGAGGAGTATTCCTTCCATTTTCTTTTTGGTATGAGCCTAATAGTTTTGGTCCAGAGCTATTGATTGTAACATGTAAGTAATGCCGAGTTCTTAATGAAAAAACTTTCATATATGCTTATTAGGTCAAATGTTGTTAACCAAAATTCTTTTTGAACCGGTATTTTAACTAGTAATAACTGAACTGGTGACACATTGACACACTCCCAAGTTCCTTAATGGACTCAAATGTGAATCTAAACTAAAAACAACAAAAGAGTAAGGAATCGAGGCATGTTCCTTGGCTCTGAAACCCCTAAAAATTCAAGAGTCCACTAAGACTTCAATTCCCAAAGTGGAAGCTCCCTTGGAAGTGTGAGGGTTCAATCCTTTACACTTTCTTACATTCTTGGGAGCATGCGGTGTGACTCCCGAGCTTCCTTTTTGGCCTGCAACCTTGCAAGCCCTTGTTCTGGTCATGAGCTTAAGGTTAAGGTTGCAACACACATGTTAAACTAGTAGTAACAATGTAATCAATAGTAACTACATCGGTGATAGCTATTGAATAGGTAGTTTGTAGAACGTGTAATTAACAAAATAGGTAGTTGGCAAAACATGTAGTCTATAAAACTTGTAGTTGGCAAAATAAGTAGTCTATAAAACTTGCATTTGGTAAAATAGATAGTTAATAGAACAAATAGCAAATAAATTTTTTTTTGAACGTTTATAATATTTTTATTAGCTAATTTTTATTAGTTGGTTAGAACAAGGAGTTTCATTAGTAATTATGATTGTTTATTATAGTTTTATAGGATAATTTCTATTAGTTGATTATAATAAGAAGTTTAATGAATTAGTTATTATTTAGGTGATTTGCAAGAGGCATTTCAAAGTTCAAATTTAAAATATAAAGGAAGGATGTTAGAAAATGAAAGACATTAAATCTTACTTTCTAAAATCTTTAATGTACAAACCCTAATTTTTTAATATAGTTTATATTTCCATTACAAGTTGAAATACTTGTTAGCATTGAGTAGTTTGTACTTATTCAAAATTTAAGAAAGGAGATTTCCATCAAGTGGGAAACTTTTGATGTTAATTTGATTTTGTGTTTTTTTTTCATTAAAAACATGAAAACAGTTTTGTTTCAATAATATCTTTCTTAAAACTATGTGCAAATTGACTACATGTTAGTTTAGGAATTGTAAATAGTTCTAGTTTATTTAGTTTAAATGTAGTTGTTTGCTATTATAAGAACTTGTTGCTAGAAAAATAGAAGTTGAACAACCTTAATGAGAATAGAAAAAATTGTTAACAAATGTGCACATGAATAATCCATAATTCTCTTTTCAACCAATCAAAAATTGGCATTATTTCTAAACTGCAATCTCCTATTGTCCACCAAAATACTAATATCAATAAACTCTTAGAAAAGTAAAAGAATCAGTAATAAAAATAAATAGAATTTATAATAACGATCATGAAAGAGTGGCCGTTTCATAAAGTCATTATGCAGGAAAAAGAAAAAAAGGAAAAAGAGAAAAAGATGGTGGTCCACATTTGAGTCTTTCTAATTTGATTTAGGTCAAGAAAAGGTGGCCAGTCTAATCGGTAATATATATAAATATTATGTATATATTCAAAGTCACTTATTTGTAGCATGACTTCTAAATGATTTTGAGAAAAAGAGGAAATCAGGGGGCAAGGATTTAGTTGGGGGCAGAGGGGTTGAATACTTTTTGGAAGGCAGTGGTCAGGGGGTCAGATTTTGACCTTTCCCAAGAATCACAAGATTCTTGGGGGCCCCCAAGTGAGTGCTTTAGTTTTTTTTCTTTTGGCCGGGTACTCTTGAATGTTGAACAAACTATTCAAGGAAGATGGTGACTCTCAAATTCATATAATTTACTTATGTGTAGATTATGTGAAAAGAAGTGGAAGTCCTTTCACCCTAATAAGTTGAGCTGCAAAGGATCCATGAGTTTGTTTAGAGAAATCTTTATAGGCTAGTTGTGTAGCAGATCTAATGAATTGATCGTCTTGAACTGTTGATTGAAGAGCAAAAAAAAACTAGGGGATTTGAATGCAATGCACAAATATAATGGAGTGAAACAAAAAGACAAATTCTTTGTCGAAGTTTCCTGATTTGTTAAGGTGTTATGATTAAAGAAAAAGGTAGTTGTAGAGTCTTGAATTGAGCCTTGGATATAGTACCCATTTCAGTTTTGGACTAGATGATGCCTGGAATGTAGCAGTTGAACTAAAAATGAGCTTTCATGCTTTTTGACCAGAAAAAAATTCATTCCGAAACTCTACCAAAAAATACCCTTCAAGTTGTTGCAAAAGGCTAACAGACAAGGAAAAACATTTTGAAAATCATGGGGTTTCCACAATATGTTTCTGGACTGTTGTGATCATTAGTGAATTGATGGTCAAGATCAGAACGCTAGTGAGACTATTAGGAAGGAATCCAGCATTGTTAAGTTTTGACAAAGGGTGTCACATTGTCTTTTGACAGACAATAATTTTTGACAAAGGGTCTCACCTCTCTTTTGATGGACAGTATTTTGTTTACCAGTCTTTGATGGGTTGGTACAACTTCAAATTGTCTTTTGAAAGGTGAGAATAAAAAGTGACAAGTAATGATAATTCACCAATTTTGAATAATAAAAAGGCAGATTCAACTTGAAGATTAGTACACAAAATCAAAGCACATGTTGCAAACAAAAACATTACCTTGCAATTCTCAAAATCACAAACAAAACTAATATCAAAAAAGTATTGGAAAAAAGGTGCAATTTAAGTGCATAGGAAAAAATCATAAAAAATCATTATCTCCCTTTAAAGGAAAGAGTCAATCCAAGACTAGGATTCATCTATCTTGCACATTCTTCCATTCTTGAAATGCAGCTGACCAATCAATATCGATTGCAATGATATCACACAATGACAAACACATCAATACAGCCAAAGTATTCATTATAAGTGTCATGGGAGCAGGGAGCTTGACAACCTGAATCTTGACATACAAAAATCCAATTCCATGACTTCTTATTCGTCAAGCCATGAACTGCCCTTTTCGTCTGAGGGTTACCTGTTTTTACTCAATGCCATTTGTGAGTTGCCAAGCCGAAGGCATTTTGCCACTGATCTGAAATATTTCTCTTCTTTGTATTAATAACTCTCGTGACTACCTCAACCCTCACCACCAGGGCGACTCAATGTCCCCACATAGCTTGAGCAGATTGGGGTCCAGTTGGGGTTGGAACTCTCAACTGCCTGGCTACACAGCCTTTGCCCACAATAGGGTAGCTAGAGTAGCTGAATGTCCTCACAGATTTGTATGTTTGCTTATAATGTGCCAGGGTGAAGCATCAGCTACACTTGCCCATTCACCTTCTTCATTGAGAGGCCTCTATGAGACTATTTCTAACACAAGAAGCCTTTAATTTGGACTCAGAGAACCTTTTTTAGAGTACTAGTACAGGACATTTATTCCATTTGCAAGCGACATGAAAACCTTTCTGATTTTTACTGTGGTACTAGTGTAGGTGCTGGTTCATCCAAACCACTTACAATATGGGGAAAAATAACATGAAAGCCATGACTGGTATTATTTTTTTCATATGTCTTTGAACTGGCAATATTTATGCCATTTATCTTTTGACAGGTTTGAGAATATTCAACCATGTCTTTTTGACAGGTTTTCATTGTTTTTTAATGCAAATACAAGTGCAAAAATCAACCCTGGCATCCAGACATGAGTTTGGAAAAGTCTGAAACTTGCAATTATAGGTCGTGAAGAAATTTCCTAGTCTATTTGGAAGGGTACCTTACACACGAATTAGTAATGCCTATTCAAAATTAAGAGACACGTTAAACATACAGAAGGCTCCTAACAAATATGAGACACCTTACACCACGATAAGGCTTCTTGTAAGGGTATAATGTACCTCTTGCTCCTCCTACCTCATGAGTCATGATACACCCATGATAATGTTCACCTCATGCTTTACAATGGTGTCTTCAGATATACTTAAAATAAAATTTCCCTCTTGCTTTACATGTTCACCTGACTTAAGATAATGTTTGCCTCTTGCTTTGCAATGGGCAAGTTCTGTTAGTGGGGCATATGAGTGGGGGACACTCAGGAGGGAGCTATGGCCTTTATTTAAGAGGAATGCTCCTGCCCTGGAGGCTTACCTTATTGTCTGAACCACAACCAAAGAGTTTCAAATTTCAAACCTATATTTGGGGCAAAGTGCAATGTTTGAAACATCCAATGACCACAATTTGGTTTGATTTAGCACCAAATAAAAAATGCACATCACCACATCATAATTAACTACTAAATCTATGATCATACTAATACAACATTAATTACTATTTGTGTCCTTAAGTGGTCGATTTGTGGTTTGTACTGTTTACAGCACCATCACAGTTTTGACTACTTATACTTTGGATCACAAGCCTGAACCTAGTACATTCAACTTCGAGCAAGTGGATCCATGTGTTTTTGTCTTCAATTTTGTGACCTTGCTCAAGTGGTCATGCATTAAGTAAATTTAGCCAAATTTGGCAATATTCAAAATGTGAAAGTTGAAAAAATATCAACCTTCCATATTGTAGGCAATTGCGACAATTTTTGGAATTTTTTAATTTAAAATTCGTTTTAAATCACCTTTTAAAAATCAGGAATTTATGACAAAAAAATTTTTTTACAAAATATTTGACGAAAATTCATCACCAAAAAAATCACTGTATGGCACCATGTTCTAAGCAACTTTATAAGGTGTCTCTTGTGGAACCATGTTCAAAAGACTCCGTAAAGTGTGTCTTGTTTTTGAGAGGCATTGTTAATGTGTATAAGCTGTCCTCCACATTAGCCTTTTTTTAAACTATTGAAATTTAATAATGTGCAGAGTTTCAATTGCTAGAAGCGAGAAAAAATAAAAATTGTCAAATATGTATATTTGGTTTTGAGTGTGTAACCAAAAATATATAAGGCTGATTAAAGATTTATACTTCATATCTGGTTTTAAACTTTGTGGCCTGATTTGGTCAGATCTTCTTAGGGATGATGATAATTTGTCTTACATCTTCCTACTAATGAAGGTCATCTGGAGTTCATAAAAAATTCCTAAGAAAAACAATGCCCCAAATCAGTGTTTGTATTTGGCAAATTTTCATCACATGGCTACCGAAAAAGAAATCTAGTTAGATTCATACAGATGAATTCTTTTGATAAGAACTGCACAAAAGTTATGCGATTTTTTGGGTATTGCCATATTTAGACAATGGGTTCCAGATCTCAAAGTACAGCAGGATTCCGATATTTTTCCACTCTCCTCTCCACTTGTAGTCAAATTTGGCTAATTCCTATTGTGATGATCACCAATGTGATTACAGAAGCAACCATCCTCATAGTACCAACTAAATTAAGAAATTTCCTTTTGGGGAGTGAGTTTTAGAAGTCCAGGTGGGGCCGCTTCCGAAGACAAAAAATATAGTGATGCATAACCAGGTTCGACCCATTCCTCCTGCAAATTAATGTACTTATTACACTGGAAATTGACACTGGGGGATGGCAGGGAGGGGACGGGACTTTATTGGACTGATTATTAGTGGAAAAATAGGTATCCTGCATTATATTCCTGCAACAGAAATCTGGACGGGTTCCCGTAGCGGGCGGCGTCCTTCTGCTGCTGCAGCTGCTGTTCAAAGCTAGAACTAGTAGACAAGGATTTGACGCACTGGAGATGAGGGAAAATTATTGTTGATTGGATATGGAGCTTCAATCATCTCTAGTTCTGTCAGGAAGTTGGACGCAACTGGCCATCGTGGAAATATAAATGATCATGGGTTGCAACATGAACCAACGAGATCTTTCCATTAGGTGGCTGTTGTGATAGGTTCTGTCATAACAGTCCCTTTCGATTAATGTGTTAGTGATGTACTGATTGTTATGTTCTTTCCTGACTTGTGTTCTTTTGCTTTTATTAATCTTGTACTTATTGTGGATGAGTTCTCATCCCTGCATTTCTTTTATATACAGCGTTTTTGTTTTTGATTACATTTTTCCACTTAACAAAGCTCATAGTCGCTCACAGCTCTCATAACCCCAAATGCAAGAGCTGTTAGTCAAGGTGTAACTCATCATCTTTAAGGTGACATTTTTCACATAGAACCTATGTCTATCTAGAAAGTAGTTAAAACTAGCTAGCTTGTCAAGCTATTAGCATTTATTAGTTTGGTAAGTTATTAGCCCATTGCAACTGTTACAACAGCGCCCATGTCAGTGGCTTTCCTTTAGCTTGCTGTGATCACAGCTGCTGTGTGTAGCGGTGATCAGGGCAGCCCAATGAAAAGAGACCCTAATTAAAAAGACAATAGATAGCTAGATGAACTGTAGGAACCTTCGACCTGCACATTTAGTTCAACCAATCGTGTACCTGCCAATCAGTTCATTAAAATCCACGCACTAATTATACGTTGGTATACTCTAAACTAGATCTTTGAAACAGATTATATGTAATTACCCCATGCTCCTGAGAAAGAAATGTAGAAACTGTTAAGACTTTTCGATCTGATGTTGAATATTGTCGTTTACCATAACAGTGCCGACCACGGTTTTCATACATGCTCATGCGCCTTGTTGCAAGTGACAGATTAACTGTAGCCAATTATATACATGATTATTAGCCAGGCCCCTGTACCATCGAATGGTCAAAAGCCCCTGCGGCTCCACCATGTTGTGTAAGGCGTAGGGCGAGCTAGGTGAGCGTCGCACGACATGATGGGCAATGCAAAGAGCACTCCATGACATAATTAAGGTCTGGGGTGGCAAATTCAACAATTTTTTATTTCAATTTTCAACAAAGAATTTGGTGACTAGTGACAGTGTATGATTATCACCTGAAGATCATGCCATATAATATGGTCAAGAACATGTGATGTTGCCATAATCTGCAACGGTCCCACCTTGATCAGTAGGACATTGACATTCTAGGATCATTGTCAGATGCGCATCCAGAAGGTCAACAATTAGCATCTATATAATGACAGAACTTTTCACGTATCTATTCTACATCCTGTGCAGCAGCCAATCAGCTAAACTGTAGGTACTAATTCGTTATTCATGATCATTGCAGGTGCAGCTTCGGTTCATAGGCTTGCAGGGAACTAAGTTGCAATTACGTTTTGTTCATATTAAAAATCAGAATCGGTGTGTTTTGCTTGTTTGGATTTTCACTTTGTTGCTAGGGACTTCAAGCGTTTTCCCCTGAGTCGAGTTTCTTACCGTGAAGAAAACCTCCTTTTCCCAGGGTTACGAGATGACAGAGGCACAAAAAAAGAGTAGAGAGGAGATTTGCATTTCCCCTCCGACTAGCAAGGGGATTCCTTCATGTATCCTCAGCTTTCCACAAAGGGGAACCTCAAAAAGTTTCTTGTGCTGAATTTCTACATTACGTTCCCATCAACGCTCCTGAACATAACGTAATTTGAGAAGAAGGGCTGATGCCCTGGTGCGACTTTAGCTTCTCGATCGAGTATGCTCTCCTTGAATCGAGAAAAGTAGCTAGACAAGCTGATAGTACTCGCTAGCTATTGCTCTACGTTGAAAGCAAGCTTGTAACTAGCGAAGAAGTTGATAGCATACAAGGGAGGAGTATTTTCCTCAGGGCCCGCATAATTTGTGATCAAACTCTGATCCGTACTTGCAGATCAATATGATCGAGACTTCCACAGCTCTACACCTGATTCTGCAACTGTTTCGACTCAGCAAACTATTTGTCGAGTAGCGGCTGTACAAAAGCTCGTGTTCTTTCTAAAACTTTTTCTTTAAGGGTTTCTCAGCTGCGCAGACCAAAACTTGAATATACACGTCGAGCAACTGCGCACATAGCTGCCGATTGATAAAAAGTACATGATGCAGTGATCTCCCTTAAATCTACAAATTCTGCGCTAGTAAATGATCAGTTGCTCAACCTGCGTTAGCTAAAATATCTTCAGCGTCGCGATGTTGAGACGCATCTCTAGCTGCTGCTGCTGCTGCTCCTAAATCTCCTGCAGCCAGCAGGAAAATCTGATCCTGGCGAGCTATCCAATCGACAATCAAACATTCAATCAACCGCAGTTCAGGGTCGACCATGGACAAGGCTACGGTTTTGTGTCTTGCCTATGGGGACTCATTATGGCAGCTAAGTGCGCCATCTATGTTAGCAAGCACGAATCTAGACAAGTGAGTCTGTACTCGACCTCATTCTGTCCACCTCTGCTAGCTTCCCTGAGATTGAGAATGGTCAGTGCTGGTTCTAGGATTCTTAGAAGTACTGGGAGCTTGTACAGTCATGCTAGTTGCAAAAGTTGCAATAGTAGGCACACTGGCTTCTAAAAACTCACAACTAGACCTACCTTCTCCTGCATCGCTTGCTCCGCTACCTACTGACCAGCTCCTGCATGTTGATGGCTCTCCTATCATGTGGGAAAAGAGCCTAGTAGGGTTAGGCTCATTATAACTGCTGTAACTGGGACTCGGCTCCGACGTATTTTCTCGAGTGGTAAGATAGTTTACAAGACCTGTTCTAGTGTTGACTTCGTTCGGAGCATTAATTTGCGAAGGGCGGATCTTGTGATCCGCGGTCGACTCGGGCCACGAGCCAACGCGAGATGGCATCATCATCGGCGTTCGGTTTGTGGACTGGTGTAAACCTAAAGCCAAGTCCCTGCCCACGGGTACTGATTTGCACACTTCACAGATGTAATTACTTGACATCTGTAAGTTGTGATCACGGGAGCTCACCCTCATCGCGGCGTCATGCAAGGGACTATGTAATGATTCGCGCGATTGCTGATCTTTGAGAAGTCGCGATTTCTCGATCTCAGCTTGAGCATGTTCACGTATTCTTTTAGCATCTGCAAGCTCGGCCTCTGCGATATCCATCTGCCGTTTGGCCATGTCTCGGGCGTGGTCTGCTAATGCTTTCTCCACCGAGGCTTGCTGAAGCTGCTCTCTGGCTTCTCGCTTTAGAAGCTCTGCTCTTGCTATCTCGTTTTGTGCTTCAGTGCTCTCCAGGCGGGCCTGCTCCTTGGTGCGCCTCGCTGCTGCTAGGTCTGACCACGCCGTGTTCATTTCTGTCCTCGCCTGGAGTTGCCCACCAGTTATAGCGATTATGTCAACAGTGAATAACTGGACTATAATGAGAGTAAACCGTACACATACGCAAGCCTAATCAAATCTAGAGGATCTGTTTCAACTTGAACCCATTGAAATTTCGGCAGCGCTTCAACAGGATCTAGTATTATTGGCGACGTGAAGGTTGCCGCAGATAATGAAGGTGAGTCTGGGTCGAGGAGACTTAGAATGCCAAAGAATGAGAAAAAGTAGAAGCAGAGTCGATCTTATCAAGAGCCCGGTATGTAGCCGAAATCGGCAAGTGCAGCTATATGCTTCTATGGCATTGATAGTCTGATCGAACTTTGTCATTCATTCATTCGGTTTCCAAGGGTAAAGCCTTCTGCAGTGGCGGTGGAAAGTACATATGTGAAATCCAGATATATATTTCGTACGTCTAATTGCCTACTTAAGACTTGCCTCAATCAGAATCGCAAGGTGCGGACAGGTTATAAGCGCTAGAGATAAATACTTACTTGTTCTCTTGTCTTGCTTGCTTCAGCAAAAGCTGTTGCAGTTAATTCCTTCTGAGCGGAAGGCTCTTCAAGAGTGCGCGCTACAATAAGAAACTCAGAAGGGGAGAAATCCTGCCGCAGATTGTCACGTGAATGCTTGTGTACGGGATCACCGGCTGCATTATTGTGAGGTTCTTGTGTTGAACCCTGCGCCGCTTGCAGAGCCGACTGCTGCACTATACTTCTCCTCTGATCCGAAATGAAATTCTCGCGCACAGTTTCTGTCGTTAATACAAGAACCAGTTCAAGTTTTCGCACAAGGCGACCTAAGTTCGATCAGATAAAATCGCACATCTATAACTGCTGCAAGCCGATTTAGAGATATATACATAAGGACTCTGGTTAAGTTTATCTCGATCGATCTCAACTGGTTCTCATTTGATGATCGCGGTAAACTGCTTCGACAGAACTGAAGGAATTTCCTGGGAATATATCTCCAATCCACCGGCCAGCTACTATGTACCAAGAAAGGACAGTTTCGATTATCTTGTTACGTACATGCTCAGCTGAGGGCCTTGAGCGCGGACATGTTTCGATTGTTTCTAACTAACATTCGGATCGAAAGGAAAACAATTTAAGGATATGGTAATTTGTTCCCACCACAACGATTCGCACCTTCCGTCCTTGTGGACGTTGGATTGAACCGCCGCAGGACTTTGGAACTAGTCAGACATGATCCGAGGTTCGGCACCGGTCTAAAATAAATTGCGAAACTACTTACACGAGCAACCCGCAGATGTATATTGTGTCGATTCAAAAGCGGAAAAGCTGTTTTTCAAGGAAGAGGTTCAACAGAATATAGATCTATGCACTATGATCTAGTCTTGTCTCGTACACGCATTGTGATTATAAAAACGTTTGGATATCGCTAGTACGTACTGACACTCTTGAGCTGCTTCCTTCTGGATGTGAACACACTAACAACGAATGTAAATGTACCAAGGATATCACGTGATCATACAGCTGATCGCCGCATTGCTAGAAGTAGTACCTGATTCATTCCGCTCACGAAGATCGCCCTGAGATGTCAAACCGCCGCTTCCATATGGAGTATGATAGCTGGGGCTTGCGGACGCGATCCTGATACCAGGACAATCTGAGCTCCTTACTCGTGCTGCAAGCTCCTGTTGACTGAAAGCGATATTATTGCTTGGTCCTTGCGCCCTCGATGTTTCTTCACACCTCCTTGCAAGTCCGAATCTTTCGGTGGTTCGAAAGTCATTGATCATGGTAGCTTTTGCGGAAGCTTTTCTAATTTTCCCGTCTCCAGTCATATCGTTATTGACAGCTACCTGAACTGAAGTCGACATTGGGAATGACAGAGGCAAATCTACGCTCGTTGCTGTGTTAGAACCGGTCGTGGTGACTGCTACCTCAACAACAGCTGAACCAGCTCGCAACTGTTTGAAGTTTGATATTGCAACTGGCTGTACATGTAGTTTGTCCACTGTGTTTCGATGCGGTTTTGTGTCGATAGTTCCTTCGGGGGTTACGTATTGGACTCGATGCTCGCTTGATATCACCTCTGTAGACTTGGTACTGCAGCCTGGACCAATTGTCAACTGCAGGGAGGGTGTGTTGAGCTCGTCGATGCTCAAGCATCTCGGAGCCTGGAGAGATTTGCATTCTGAAATAGAGACCTCTGGGCATATAATTCCGGAGTTTTTAGAACTACAACGCGTGATCTGGGACCTGGAACCCGAGACCCCCTGGAGTCTCATCGTGCCTTGCGCGGTGCTTGCCAAAGCGGCCTCTGATGAGTACGATTCTAGTCTCTGCGCCTGCGTCGTTGTCGACGGTAAGAGCTGCTGCAATTCATTGCGTCGTTCCGGAAGCCAAGGCGGAATCACGTTCGTGGCAGCATGACTTGTAGAGCTGTCCAACCTGGTACTGACTTGCTCATTTAATCTGGAGGAATGATCCGTGGAAGGAGCTGTATTATCCGAGATCCCCGAAAGTGTGAATAGAGCAGGAGCAGAAGTGTCAGCGCTGGACTGGCTGGGGCTCTCGGTGCTAGACACATTTCTACGGGAGGTAGTCGTAGTACTACGCTGCAAGGTCGACTTGCTGTCATTTCCACTCTGCATGCTGCCTTTCTGTATGGCAGCAGCGCACGTATCCTGGTGCTCGATGAAACTCTCTACCCTGTTGCACGGACCAGGATCAGTTGCACCGTTCAAATTTCAATGGAGTCTGTGACTACCCCAATGATCAACGAAACTGACGGCAAGCGCCCTGCGCATGCCTAAGTTACTCTTGAATACGAGTTCGTCATGATTGTCGTCATTGTTTGAAGTCCTAACTATTCAATTGGAGCCAAGAATTGCTAGACTAAGCTTCTTATGTCCATTCACATAAACGAAGGAGCTTACGTAGACTGCACTATATATATGTTATTGCAATCTCGAAGACAACCTGTATGTAAGATTAAGACATCCTGTTAAGAAGCTTTTGACACTAGCTTATCTAGGATTCTGCACTTCGAGAATACTTGATCTGTGCACGTGATTGCGCAATCTTCGTTTGCTAACTGAGTTATGAATTCGTGATTGATTAGTTATCATCTTAATAATTGTGCGGGAGGTAAAGGAGGAACCACCAGCAGAGGTTTGAATTCGCGAGTAATTGAGGACATGTACCTTGAAAAAACCTTTCCGCAATCACAACAATGGCCGCGTGTGCCACAGGTCTTCAAGTGGGCTTTGTAATCCGATTGTACAGCATAACCTTTGGAGCATTTGTCACATACCCATTGCTTTTCGGTGCAATGCTTTCTACGGAAGTGTTTTTTGATACCAACTAGGTCGCCTAGGGCATGTGCAGGGTCGTGGTGCAGGCACGTCAACTCGGGGCATACATACACGCGCTTGTGAGTGGCCAACCTAGCCTTCTTGAGCAGCTTCCATGGTACCTGCAGCGGCCAATCACGTAGAAAACCATCAAGCCTAACACAAACGCTCGTCCTTCTAGGTGCTTCGAAGTGCAAAGATGCATCGACCTTGATTGGTCAGTCGACTACTCTATATCCAGTAGATCCTGAAGAATCCACTCGTCATGATCAACAACCATAAGGACACGAACCTTGTGGCGGCGTCTGTGCATCTGCAGGTTTTGATCCCTTTGGAAGCCCTGATTGCAAATCTCACAGATGTATCTGTCCGATTCCATCAAGGTTTTTGGAGACAGTGCCACCACCTCTGCATCTGGATCTGCATATAAATTTGGCATCCGACCCGTGTGCGTGTCAAACGGGTCACATGACGCCATCGACCAGATCACACTAAGTACTCTACGATTCCAGAAGTTTTAGGATCGACCAAACTTTAAATAACCTCAACACGCAAATTAGTAGCGATCATCAAATTCGTTATACATGACGTATGCACTCTTCTAATGTCCTCTGATGTGCACAACATTCATCGGTCACGTTCTGGCACCGTCAAACCCATAGTACTTGATCAACGTGTGCTCCCCAGAATGCTATGTTGATGGTTGCTCAGGATTGGGTATCTGATCATCGATTCGTGGCCGGTTTACAGATTGAACTCAGCTAGGTATAATGTGAATTCAACAACAATCACTAGAAGGCTTCTCATGTGAATGTTGATCTCAGCTGGGTCACCTTGCAAGTCATCACACTGTCATGACATGCCTGGATCTCCAGCAAGATGTGCACGTTTAGTATAACGAACACAGTAACCTTTTCACTCTAGAGAAGGATGGCGCAGGATGATCACTTTCAGGACTGACTTTCTTCAAAATTCGCACTTCTCTGTTTAACGACCGCACGGCGCATATCGAGAAGTTGGGTCCTTCCTTTAAATGCACATAATATACGACAGCGACGACGTATTTATGCTCTACATAGCGTTTGACGAAGAAGGCCTTCCTAAATTCGATCACGGCATCTCACACCCAGGAGTAGAATTCGAGGGTTGATCTCTAGCCGCGGCGCTAGCTACGCTTTTCACGATTGTACATCTGACATCTACAACAGGCTCTGGTCGATCAGCCCGATAGTGCACCTCGCTCGACCGTTAGATTTTATCGTCTCTACCTTTGCTGAGTCCAACGGAAAATCCTTTAACATCCAAAGTTCCGTCGACCTGCTCGCTAGAAGCGTAGACCAAGTGGCTAGACAGTTTAGTCTTTGAGAGCAGCTTGCTTTGAGGCTTGAGCCCGCGTGCAACTGAACCGTCAAGGATTGTGATGTCAAGCTACTTAACGTAAATTGTTTTCGTGGCCAAACATTTCAGTACGAATCGAGGTACTGGTAAACCACTAGACTCTATTTCCAGGATTCATCAAGCGTTGTCTAGATTCTTACCAGACAAACAATCTTCAAACTCTCAATTTAGGAATTAAGAATTCTGTTGAAATCAAGGTCTGAGTTTTGCGGGCGGGTATTGTTTCGTAGGAGTTAGAAGTTCAGATTTGGTGGTTTCTAATCAGTTAGGTTCTACCTAGGAGACGTAGCAGTTCTCTAACGACGAGACGATGTCAACCATCACAAGCAGCTTATCTTGTTGGAGATGAGGTGCAACAAATCTATCCTGGCATCCTACACAGTCCTGTTGTGAGCATGTTATTGTGTCGGCAAAACCTGACACCATGCACTTCAGAACAGTGGAACTTAACGTCCCTTGAACCTTCACATAACCTGGAGAATTCACGGATG
>Ga0116230_10002153_pt1 | contig 18931 bp, 12 predicted proteins | sample S1TSphfallax_3_FD_88678 | JGI IMG/M metagenome (GOLD analysis project Ga0116230, IMG submission 88678) | Host-associated microbial communities from peat moss isolated from Minnesota, USA - S1T2_Fd - Sphagnum fallax MG | ecosystem: Host-associated > Plants > Peat moss > Unclassified | place...
GAGAAAGAACACATTGTAATATTATGTTGGGGAACACATTGAGAACCAAAGAAAAATGAAAAGAAACCTTCCCCCCCACCCTCCCTTGGCCCTCCTCCCAAAATTAAAAAAAAATAAAAGCAAGACACCTTGAATGCACCCTTGGGCCTTCCATTGGCTACATGAAATTTCTATTCCCAAAAGAGTTCGTCACCGTTTAGAACCGGAGTGGAGAATGCGAAGGACCGGGTGGGGGATCGATGGGGTGCATTATGCACCGGGTTCACACTAGTCTCAATGAAAACAATAACCGTGTTCAATCCGGGGTTAGTGTTTTCATTAAAAGATCTAGTTTTTAAATGCTAAGGTAGGGTAGTCAACCCTACCAAATTAAGATCAAAGACTAAATGTGGTGGAATTTTTTCAAAATTAAAAAAAAAATTCTGATGATTTAAAATATGGGAATATTATGATAAAATGTTCTCTCTTTGTTTTATTGTTTGCAAAATGGCAAGAATTCTCTACAAAGAAGTAGTCATAATTCCCAAGTGGTAATTTGTGTTGAGAGTCTCTTGAGTACCTCTGTTTTATTTCCAAACATTTTTACTCTGTCTCGAGGTGAATATTGCACTCTTCTTGGCTCACCATGTCTTGGACTTGCATGTGGTTCAATTCTTTATCAAATTTTCAACTCAATTTCAATCCAAGAAGGAGAGTTCCTTCTCATTACCAAGAGTTAGTGACTGAATCAAAAATTAAGCTTGCAACATGAAGACCTTTTTGAATTCTTACATTTTTAATAAATGGTGTCAAGTCAAAAATGTGCTTCATTTATTACTTTTGAATTGACTAATAAACTTTTCAAAATTAATTTAAACCCCCAAAAGTTTAAAATAATCTAAAAATAATCAAAGATGTTGATTTGTTCTTTTGTACACCATCTTTCATTATAGTGTAAGCATTCCTTTTACATCTTAGAACTACAATGACTGCACATGATCAAACTACTTGTCCAAAATAAGTTGAAGTGATATTTATTTTTTATTTGACACCTTCATTCAAAGTAAGTACATCTACCATGACTCAATCCACTCATTGTTATAAGTGAAGACAACTATTTATAGGCAAACTATGTGATGCATATGTGAAATCAACATGAATATAATGGTGTGACAAATTTAAGTCATTCTAAATGTGACATGGTTTGTGATGGGTACATGTGCAAGAATTAGGTCATAATTCTACTTTAGGGAAAACTTAATTAGGTCTTTTAGTGATGTTGTAAAGGTTTTGAACACAAGTGAAACAATATGGGATAAGAATGAGGTAGTGTTGGAAACACTTAGGGAACACATTAGGAACAGACATGAAACACAAAATCACCCCTTCCCAAAGAAAAAAACTAAGCCCCTGCTCCCCCCCCCGGCCCCTTCTAATTGGTTCCATAGAATTTTTATATCCAAAATAGTTTGTCACCATTTTCAACCTGGACCAATATCCTCATTGTAAGTTAGGGGCATTAATTCTGTTGTGTATTTGAGAGGGTCTGAAATTTGAATAGGTACTCACGCTTGTGAAGGAGGATATTAGTGTAGGCAAAAGTGTATAGTGCTGCTGAGTTTGTGGAATGCAACCATCGTGTGTCTACATGATGCCCATCACTGGTGAATTGTGTTTGATTTTAATACTTGGTTTAATGATTATACATTCTTCAACGCATTCATTCATTACCTGGGTTATTATGCATTTAAGTCCCTGTTGTCGTGTCAAAAAAGCACTGGGTGGACGCCCCCCCCCCACGGGGATCCGCCTCGGCAACTTACGCCGTAAATCCCTGTGTGGACGCCGGGATCCATCAATCCCTGATATGTACCCTGTACGGGTACGGAATTTCAAAAAGTGGAATGTTGTCTGTCCACAAGGACACACAATATTTTACTTTAAGTCCAAACCTACTCCTTTTCAGCGCAAAACACGGCCGCGACCACCGCCGTCCAGCTCATTCAAGCAGATGTCTTTTTGACCTGACAACGAACCGACTTTCCATTTTTTTTTCATCATTTCATTGACACTGGTAGCCCAAGTTATTTATTATTTAGATCTAGATCATTTTCTATCCATAGGAAGTCGTTGAACAATTTTTTGGTTACACATAACATCTACATAATATACAAAGAAGCTTCTATGGACACCTTTGCAATGTTTCTCAAAACACAGGTTCAATTTTAATTTGATAAAAATTGCAACAAAAAAAAAAGTTTGAACATACAAAATTTATGCCATTCTTCCAAATTTTTTGTACAGTTATCCATAAATTCCCCTCTTTGAGTGCCTCCCACAAAGTAAGGAAATTTGATTAAATCTCAGTGTAAAATGCTGAAATCTCAGCATTTAATGCACAAGGTTCGAAAGTCATTATAGTAGTTTTACCTGGCATTTAATGCACAAGGTTCGAAAGCCATTGTAGTAGTTGTACAGATAAGAGCAGTGAAAATATATGTAGCGGTAGTGGAGGCGCTCAGGAAAAAGGAAAGAGGGGATGAAACTCAGTTTACTACCAAAATTGGTGGAAAAATGGAAAAACTAGTTTGGGTCCTAGTTATTTCGTTTTGTTAAATTTCATTCCCAGTTGAGCATTTGATGCGCTCTTATGCCAAATTTGGCCGCTATCTAAAATATTAAATAAAATTTGGAATTGTCATCTTCCTATTATTGTGGTTCTTCTTCTACATGGCTTCTACTCATTGCAATTAAAATATTTATCTAACAAGAGTTTCTATAAGATGTGTATTTAATTACTTGTTCAAATGAAATATTCATGGATGGTTTTTGTTGTTGTAAACCATACTATGTGTATCAACAAGGAGTGGTCTGATTGAAATTGGATCAATTGATATAATGAGTGCCATCACCAAGCTAATCAGATTGTGAGGAATGGATCAATGAATAGTCTTTCTTGGTTTGATTATTTTCTTGAAATTATTATTTAAATTCCAGTTACAATGATTCATTGGAATTGGTTTAGGTAAGATGATTATAAGGTCTCATAGTTTTTCATCCTACCAAATTCTAGCCCAAAATCTATTTAGCCCATTCACAAGAAAAGAGGCATGGAAAGGTGTCATTTTATATTTTAAGTTTTTAAGAAAAAATTCCAACACCATATTCATTAGCAGATTTTCAATGCCTTTCCCACCAATTTTCATCTCACTTCTTTTCAATTGAATCTTAATCCAATGTGGAATTGAATTCAGTTCAACTAATGAAACTCAATTCAACTCAATTCAAGGCATGTAATGGAAGTGGGGTATGTTATAAATGAATATTAGAACAAAGTTGTAAATCTTTTTTTTCCTTTTTTTCCAACAATGTTTTTAATTTTAGTGCAAATAAGGAAGATTTATTGCATGTTACACATTGGCAATTGCATCATATCATTATTACCCTTTGACCAAAATTCATTTATATCAAAGTTATTTCAACATGTCATGTCATTAACATATGAACACCTATGTTTTTTAATTAGCTTTCATGTCGATATGCCAACATTGTTCAAAGGATTGTTAACAAAGGAACAAATGTCAATGTTAAAAGTGAATGAAAAATAAATTGCATTTAGCATGTGGAAACAACTATGATGGAGTCATTTTGATATCATACATGGTACTTAATCTCTTCTTTTTTTTATTTCATAGATCTTAAATTGTATAAATTTGTGTGATTTTTTCCAATTATGTAAATATTATGTGGGAGTTAATTATATGAGCAAAAAGAAAGAAGGAACAAATGTGAAAGCAGATTATGAGTTTGACAATGATCGGTGAAAATATGTTTTGAACATAAAACAAGAATGTCACATGGATCTTGTGATTTTTATGGAACTTCTTTATTCATGATTTTCCTATGTTTGGGGATGCACATATTTTTTCATCTTTCATTGTGATTTGCACTCACTTAAAATGTTACACAACAAGTGATGTTCAGCTCATCACATGTGCATTATGTGAAAAGAAAAGATTGAAAGAATTAATGGACCAAAAAATGAAAAAAATACTATTATCCTCAATGTTTTTCCTATGTTTTTTTTTTGGGTTAAAAATTATTTTGATGTGTTTTGATAAATTAATTAAGTTCTATGCCCATCATTACTATGTAGAATTTTGAACCATATGATATAAAACCATTTATATTTTTATGAACATGTTTTAAATGATATGGATATTTATGTTTCAAAAGAGAGCGAAAAAAACCTAAACATTTAGACCCACATATTTGTCAAAGTATTTAAACAAGATGAAGTGAAAGATAATTTTTTTTGAAAATGCAACACACAAAAATAAATGATCAAATAATGATTGAGGATGCAAACACTCAATCATGAACCACACCCACCCCCTTAAATCATTGTTTATTTTCAAAAATATTCTTGACATCTTTTAGAAAAAAAATTTAATATTTAAAAATTTTAAAAACTTTCTTTAGACTATTATGTTAAAGTCAATATTAAAATTTTGCCCAAAAAAGTTAGGTGTGAATCTTTTTACATTGTAAAAAAACTGTTACAAGTGTCTTGAAAGTTGTTTTGGGTATTTTTTATTCATTAGATTGAATTCTATTTTAAAAAATATAGATCAATATATTGAAAATAACATTGTATAAAATAATTCCATTTGTAGTGTTTTTTTAAATGTTAAATATGCAAAATTAAGCAATGGTTTCAATTACTTTGATACTTGTTTACAAAATTGCACCCTCAAAGAGGTATATTTGTGAATAATATCATCTTTAAAATCCACATTTGACATTTTTGTTATCTCATAATATCAATCTTCAAAAAAATTGAATAAAAGATTACATACATAATATGAATAAATAAATAAAATAAACTTTGTGCATGTCTTGTGACAAATCAATGGTTACTAAAACTCTATTGGGGTAGTGGCATGTTTGACAATCCAAAATTTTCTATCACAAATATATATACAAAGATCTTTGCATGAATCTTATATTCAATAAAAATGATCCCTTTATGTATTTCATGATTGATTAAATTTGTGATCTTTTCAAAACAAAATTTGAGGATTCATTAATTAAAATGTCAATTTGGAAATTCATTAATTATACGGGCAAATCACCAACAATTTTCCTAATTACAAATTATGTCATTGCTTGATGATAAATCCTAATAAACTTACAATATAAGAATTAATGGTTTCCTATTATATGAATCTAAAATATCATTGCAACTTATGGGAACCATTAGAATTGTTATTGACATTGTAGGAAAGCACAAAAGATGGAAAGGTTGCCATAAAACAAACATGACTTGATGAGATCAAATGATTTTTATGTTCTTTAAAACTTATTTGGTGATCATTGTTTTTTATGCAAACATGACCTACTAGAAAACAAAAATCCATCTTGTTCATTTCATAATTTATTATACATAAATGTGATTTTTATATTTACAATTTATTTATTACCATCATACCTTGGCATCTTTGCCATTAATTATATTATTTGTAATTTTCAATTTTACTTGTTAAAATTTTTTGAAGGAAAATACATAATCTTTTGGAATATTCAGGAATAATTTATTCTTGACATGAAAATTTCAAATTTCATTAATTATTATACAATCATATGTTGAAACTGTCATTGTACTACATTAATCAAATGTATTTGAACAATCTTGAAAATATTAAAATTTGTTAAATCATTGGTGATTTCTACATCCCATGAATATCTTATAAGGGTTACAATTTTCTTTCAATGTGTGTCATTAGTTGAATTAAATCCATGGGAACATGAATGACTTGTTGTCATACAAGCTTTACAATAAGGAAAAATGAAAACAAAAAAATCGACAAAAAAGGGGAAGAAGAAAAGAAAAAGTGTCTAGTTTGTGGGCAATACACCAATGCTTGCAAATTGGGTACAAATTTAAAAGGGTAAAAACCCATAAAAGTTGATCACAACAATTTTTGTTTTTTTTTAACTATAAAATTTTCCAATTTTTTATGTACTTAAAACATGTTCACAGTTTAGTTCTTGATTTCAAATTGTATTTTACTCAAAATTTTAATATCTTGGTTAAAATCACGTGTCTTTCAACCTATTATCAATATATATGTGTCACACCAAGGTCTTGAAAACTTTAAAGTTCCTTTGCACATGTTATTATTTAAAAGTGTGTAATTCACATTCAAGTCCATTTTTATTTTAGCTTTTCATTCAACTACCATATTTTAAAGCTTTATGGCCTATGAAATAAGACATTATTTATGTTTTGAAACATGAATCTTAAATTATAATCAAAGCTGACAAGTCTTTGATAAAAATACATGTAGACTTTGAATAAAACTAATGTAGAATTGTCAACTTTGATAATAATAAAAAATTCATCAAAACATTTTATCAAAGTTGACAATTTTACATTATTTTTATCAATGTTATGTTTATGAAATTAGTGAGATTTAATAGATTCATTCTAAACATCAAAGTCATTAATATTTAATGGAAAGTGGCATCTAACAATCTTGTATTATCACCTCCACACGTGACTTGGGGAAGGACAAATTTTTCCCCTTTTTAATTATTTTTCTTTCCAAATAAATATAATACATTTCCCCCTTCAATTTAAAACTCTTTTAGAATTAATAAAGACTCAACCTAACTACCATTTTCAAAGTTTTTTGAGCTTTTAAACCATTATAATTGTTGCTAGGCCAAAGTTTAAAGACATCCCAAGATGGGACATCAATTTAGAAAATGTTCACAAATCTGAATGTCTTTAGTAAAAGTTCATCATTATTTATGTCAATGTCAATTTTAACTTGGGCTCCACACTACTATGCAATACGAGTGACTATGAATTGATGAAAGAAATAATTTGATTTTGTAAACATTAAATTCCATTTGAATGGTTTAATATGGAATGAATTTGCATAATGCATTCAATGCAACTCAATTTGGATTTGAATTGAATTGAAATACAATGAATGAAATTTATAAATTGAAGTTAATTGAACTAAGTACAATATTCTTCTCCTTTGGTTACTGTTCTCATTGAAATTTCAATTAAATTGAATTTGGTTGAATTAAATCAAATGCAATTCAATTCATTCCTTTTGAACATAATTTTGTTGAGTTGAATTGAATCAAATTATGAAATGGCACATCTTAATTTGTCTTTTCATATCCATGTAGGTGGGTTGGTGAAAGGAATGAGGTAGTTAGGTAATTATGAAATGTTTTCATAATTGTCAAGTGGAAGACATCCATAATTATCATGGGTTATAACCATGAATGGACATTATACCTTTTTCACCTAAACCAATTCCAATTATCATTGTCATTAGAATTTTACTATGTAACATGGACATGGTAATGTTTTTTTTCATGTCAAGTGGCTATGGTAAAATAATGAGGTAGTTATTAGGAAAGGATAAAGGTACTCCATGGAAAAACAAATGTTATTGTGTCATTTCATGTTTTTCTGAAAAAGTATTGAAATAATATATTTTTGAATTACATACATATTGACCACTTGAAACCATAAACTCCTAATAAATCCAAATAGTTTCCATTTTCTACATTGAAAGTGAATCATAATAAGCTTGCTACATTTGCCAAATTATTCACTTGATAATGGGTCTTTTCAAATGTTTTTGACTTTTTGTATGTGCACAAATTCAAGCATTTAAAATTAGCCCATTGATTTTTTTTTGTTTTTAAATTTTTTGCTAGTGATGATGGACACATTGAAGCTAGTATAGGGGTGCACCTTTAGGGACAATAGTTTTATCTTATCCAAATAAATTTTGGTTTGGAATCTATTCTCAATGGAATTGAAAGATGTTTTTTCAAATTTTTGTTTTGTGGTACCTTTTTTTTTCAACACCATAGTCACAAATGATAAAACATATTTCAATATCTTCTTACACCAATTTTCATCTCATTTCATTTTAATTGAATTTGGATTCAATTCAATTCACGTTTAGTTTGAATTCAATTGAACATGAATTCAATTGAATTTGGATTGAAACAAATTAAATTAAAGTTGCACGCAAATCCATTCAATATTTTCATTTAGATGGAACTTAATTTACATTTTCTTCATTGTTTCATTGTTATTGGTAATGCATAGACACATGGAGCCCAAGTTATTTATTATTATTATTTACACCTAGATCATTTTCTATTGATAGGAAGTGATTGTGCAAATTTTTTATACACATAACATGTACATATTGTATACACATGTCTAGTAGTATTCATCACACCTTTAAAATTGTTTCTCAAAACAAAGGGTTGGTTTTAATTCAATAAAAGTTGCAACAAACAAAACAATTGAACATATATACAAAATATATCGCATTCTAGCACTATATTGGGTTGATGACAAGGTGGTAGCAAACATAATGAAATATGACAAACCAAATATATTTTCCTTTTTTAATGGCAAAAGGATACCTCCTTATACAAAATTATTAACATTTATGAAAGGATAATGACATGAATTTGCACTAGCAATTATTGTTGATTTTTAAATCATTTCTATTATAATTAAAAACTACTTACTTCAATATTTTCAATGGTGGACAAGTTTAATCCATAGAGTAAGGTCTTATACATTATATGCTTACTCATTTATTTTTCTTTACCTAGTTCCCAGAAGTTTTGAATTGCACATGACCATACTATGATTTCTTTCTCAACTAGGAAAGTTATTTGTAAAGTCACCTTCTCTTTCACCCCCTATCCCATCTTTCAATGGTATCTACAAAATAAGGAAGTTTGATTAAATCTCAATATGAAATGTTGAATTCAACAAAAAAATCATGATGGCTTGTGCATGCATAGGGCTATCAACACTCGTTGCCTATAATGAGATATAAGCATCGAAGGTACCAAGGAGGTTTACTAATGGCAAGTTCTACATGCATGTACACAAGAAGTCAAAAAAGAATCAAAACAAAAATGGAGACAATTGTAAGTCTCCATGGCAAGGGGAATGAAATCATTTCTTGATGTTCATTTTGTGTAGGATCTTGCCTTGTTTTGAACAGTAACTGTCCCTGCATGTGTTGTTGTTATTGAAGTATATATGTTGCACCAAATTTGTACAAGCTGGATCAACAATGACAATGTTTGTTAAAGTTTGAAAATTGTTTCTAGTGATGACAATATCAATTCATTTTCGTGTGTGGCAAGGGAAAAAGTGAAAAACCTTTGTTTGTACATGAATTCCACTTTTTGATGCGATAACTACAATGGTATCTTGAAACGTATCATGGGTTGCAATGCGTTCACTCTTGCATGGGAAACATAATAAATGGATACCCAAATCATCAATGGTATGACCACAGTAGCATCATGAAATATGTAGAACTATAAAATGTTGTATACTTTGAATACATAATGTTGTAAGAAAATGGGTGGAGGATAAACAGAATGAAGGGGTGTTAAGACGAACTAATAACTAAGCCCCTGTTGTTGGACCTACATGGGAGCAAAGACATGTTCACACAACATCCCAAGGAACATTTGTTAAAAGCGAAATAAATATTTGCTTGTGTAGTTGGTCCATAAAAAAAAACTACGTTTAAGGATAAGATTGCATTACTAGACTCTTAAAATACAATACATGTAATTGAACAACCTTAAATAACATTGGACATGTATCCCATAGTGTAACATGGAAGGGATAAGTATTGGTCTTTACATGTGCCACTACATCAAGAAGAGTAAGGTGGTCATCATACTAGAAGCGAGAAATTAATGCAAGAACGATCAAAGCCCAAAATCCTAAAAAGGTGGGGGCAACATGTTGGACCACTAAGGGAAGGCTTAACCCCCTTGGAGAAGTAGGAAGAATTACCTGACAATGAGCCAAATGGCCCACTATGGTGCCAAAGGATCTTGACCCCAATAGCTTTTCTAACATAACTATGGTAGGAACATCAAACTCAATATTGTTGCAAGACACTTAGTGATGGAAATACAATGCAATGTAAGTAACTTGGTTTTTCCTTTGACTGTCAAACCTCTAGTTATCATTTTATTTTTTTAAAGAACTTTTGTTTGTACCCAAAGTGGCTATCATCCATATGAAAATATAAAAAAAGTGGCAATCATTTTTGCTAAGTTTAGTCCAATATGACTATAAATCAAATATGAAATACAAATCCTTAATCATATTTCTATATTTTTGCTACACATTAAAAACCAAGTTTTAAAATCTAGCGATTCTTTTTTTTTCCCCTCACTTTTGGCAATTGGAAAACTCCAAAGTTGCTTGATTTTTTATTCTTTAATTTCGTTTTTTGATGAAATTTCACTAATAAAAAAATCCATTTCAGTGGTTATAACATCAGTGGAAATCAACATTTGCGTAAAGCTTTTGTTGATGAGATTATTGGACCAATCTAATCCACAAAAAATGACCTCAAGGAGGTCTTTTTTAATTGGCATTGATCTCTTGGAGGGTTTTTTGACACTTTATCTTTCATTAAAAAAACATTCTTGGTTGACATAAACAATAAAATAAACGATTAATATGTAGAAAGGGCATCAAAGTTAAATGCAAATACCTAGGCTCATTGGCAACAAGGTTCCTAATTATTTTAATTTTTTCATTTGTGTTCAGTAGTTGAAATAATGTTATTTTACAATTTGACATTGTATTAAATAATAAAGTTAGTGTGCTTGAGAACTTGTTTCAAATTTTTGGCATGGCAAGCACAACATTTTCAAAATTGTCCACAATTCCAAAAACAATTAATTAGTGCCTCTAACCAGGTTAGGAACTAAAGTACTCTTCTTTCAGCTAAGATTCAATTTGAATATCCTTCTCTTTGGACACCAAATGTGCCTCCAAAATAAAGGACTCTTCTCTAAAAAATGATAGGAGAGCCTAGATAGTAATACACTTTGGGGCCAAATGTTTTTTCAAAAATTAAACAAAATATACTAACTTGAACATTCTACACTTTGCATAAACAACTGAACTTCCATGATTGTTTTGGGTCTTTTCTGAAGATTGTTTGTTCTTAAATTTATTTTAGCAAGGTTGCATCATCATCCGATCGTTAATTTATGTGAAGATGTTTAAATTTGCTAAACAAATTAAATGAAATCAATGAAAAAATTATTGCCGCCATTTTTTCCCCTAGTTTGCATTTTGCTCCAAATGTTTTCACCTTATGGCACCTAACCATGGTTTTGGTCCCTGTTATGCATGTTTTGGACATGTTATGGGTATAAGGGGTATGTAAGCTATCACTTACATGCCTTGTGAAACATCCATAACATGAAAGGTTATGAGCGCAAAATGTGCCTACGAATGACCCAATTTTTTTATATTAAAAAATGTGTGGGACAAAGGGTAGACTAGGGGGAAAAATTGAAGCAATATATTTTTTGTACTTGTTATGACATGTAATGTCGTGACATTTGGTGTCGTAAGGGTGTAAATCCATAATAAACTCTATTGAACGAAAAGACTAAAACCAATCAAAGGCAGAAACTAATCAAACAAAAAGAGATGCACACACACATATATATACAATGCACAAAAGAAGGTTGAGATGAAATTCTCATGTATTAAATTGTAAAAAAAGAAAGAAAATGTAGTGTATGTAAATAGTGGTTGTGTAACAATCGTCGTGAGCATCTAGAAATCCAACTTGACTATGGAAGAAACTCTCTGACTGTGGAGGAAACTTTCGCTGACAAAGGAATTTAAGAAAAACTAACAAGAGGAAGGAAGAGCTTGACCTTTTATATGGCCGCTAACAAGTTGAAACCCTACACACCAAATAACATACAGTAATCTAAGAATGTACATTAACTTTAAGAGCATACATTAACTCTAAAAGCATAATTGGCATGCCCATAACCGTTCGTCATGTATGAGGCCATGCATACGAACATGACATATTGACTACATTTAGAAATTTCCCTTGGGAGGCTGGCAAAACGCTAATCAAATGATGGTTGAATCTAGTCAAATGATGGCTAAATCTTGCGACCTAATCCATGATTCATTGCCCAACAAATATTCTATGTGGTACTTACTACTTCTATGTATGGGGAGAAAGGGGAGTGTTTCCTGGCTTTTTCTCCTCAGATCTAACTGTATTCTCCTTTAGGTGAGACACCCCTTGTTTCATTAGCCTACTTTTTGTTTGACCTCTCATGTGGTGAAATTCATATTTTTCAAAAAGAAAAGAGGTATTATGGAATTGATCACATGGCTATCGGGGCAGGAAAATCAGCTGCTATGGCTATTATGGCCAGTGTATTTAATAGTGATCCCCAAAACCAAGCTTGCTGGATTCATTCGGTCATTATGCCATTCACATTAAAAAGTATCTTAAGGTGAAAAAAGAATTATGGAAATTCAATTATTTCACCATGCAAAAATATAATCTTCAAAAAAACTCTTAAAAGAAACCAAAATCCTTCAAGATATTGTAACTTTATAACTAATCTCAAGTTTCAACACAAGCCAAAATATCATCTTTCAAAAGTCCTCATATCAAAATAGACCTACTACCTAGGGGCCAAAATCCATTGAACTACTGGATTCTATGATGAATCTAAACACAATATCCTTGCCTACCAAGGCAAGGCCAGCAAAGGGCCATGAAGTGGCAGTTGTTGTTATCACCATGGATGCCCTAACATTACATATGCGCAAAGTTTTTAATGCAGTCAGTACAAGAGCAGCAATTGTTTCTGGGCAGTCTGCCCTTTTCAGCTGTTTTGATCCTCCTTGACATGCTTTGCACCCAAAGCTCCCATGTTAGACATACCCCTTACTAACCAACTTTCAAGGCGAATGTAACATGCCAAGTAGCATGTGCCAAGGGTCTTGTAAAATGTTACATGCCCCCAAGAACCTGTAACATATTCAAAACATGTATGACATGGACCCAAAACATGTCTAGAAATGCCAAGGTGAGCAAAAAAAAATGAGGCAAAGGGCAGACTGGGGGATAAAATTTGCAGCAATATTCTTGTACTGAGTATGTACTGACTGCATTAACCCTTAAACGTCAGTGTGGACCAGAATCGTTCACCTCCTCCCTATTACTCCTACCTATATTATCTCAGGTCAAAAACTGGCACCTTTATATTATAGGGACTCCTTCCTTGTTCTCTATTGCCCCTCTGATGTGCCATTTGTCTCTCAAGGTCATTTCTTTAAAAATTGAGCTTGAAAATGGAGAAAAATCTTCAAGCATCTCAAGTTTTGCTATCTGCCCATAATATGAAAAGTCCAGTTTTGAACGTGGAGTTGAAAGCGTTCTGGGAGGCGCTGGGCCTCAACAATATCCCCTCCTAGAACAGTAAGAATAGCTTGCTTTTTTTCTTTTTTTTTGGCTTGTGTGTGTAAATAATCATTGTATGTGCAAACTTGACCACTCATTTCTACCTCATCTCAAGTCCACATGTTGAATTTCTTTTTCCACGGACCTCATATGCCCACCTTCCATTTACTATAAAAGTTTTAGGATCATTGAACTATGGTATTTTCATCACCCTGAAAGTTTGGTTGAAAACCATCATCTTTTTTTGGGGGGCTGGGGGGGAAGTTCCTACTTTGACAAGTACATTACTTTCCTAAATTCCATTAAGATGATCCCAGCTTCCCAAGTCATCGCCTGTAAGAAGATGTATGTACCTGAAGGCAAAATATGATGTACCCATATTGGCAATTGAAGAACTTGTTGAGGTTTTCACTTTCTCGAAGAACTGAAGAACAGTTAAAACCGGGTTGCATGGCTTGTTGCATAACTGTGCAAAGCCGAAAAAGGTGTGCAAAAAGACAAGCGAAACCAGCGCCAGACAGCGATCGTTAGTGGGTGTTTAGCTCCTCACATTTGATGGCTAGAGAGCTGTCGTACTACTCTGACCTTCAACTTGTAACAGCGGTTTGAGTAAGTACAGCCCCTGGAGGTGGGTGCAAGTGTCTGACTCTTGGCTTGTGTTGTTAGCTGCTAGCGCAGCCATACCAGTCACCATTAAGAGAGCTTTTGAGAATCCCATTAAAAATATATATGATGTGAACCTGCAACACTCTTATAGAATCCCATTAAATATATATATGATGTGAACCTGCAACACTCTTATTACTCAAGAAAACAGAGGTGAGTGATTAAATAAGAGAAAGAAAATGTGAAGTAAGATCATGTCCACCACACACAGCATAACACGTTTTGGATGATGATGAGGAAAAGTTTGCCTGATAAGCCCAAAACCCTGATTAGGTATTTGGAGCATCTCCAGCGGTGCTCAGTATGGGACCCTGAAAATGTCTCCAGAGGTGTCCCCTAATGGACCCTACAAACTTATTTTTTTCACATTCGAGTTTAATTGTTTACTGTTTTTCAACCTCACCCATAAAATTGAAACTAGGAGAGCAAATAGGTGGGGGGCTATTAATAGCAAATCGCCTGAAGCAATCACTATGATTGGCCAATCGCCGAGTAGCTGTTCTGCTGGTGCACAGCATTGCAACGCCATTTACCAAACATTGCAAATTATGCTGTTATGCTCAGCCAAAACCAGTTTCCTCAGCCAAACTCGCACTTAAAATAAAATTCTTCATCCAATTTTAGTGTGCAGAGCCACATATCGAGCATCACTCGAGATGCTCTTAGGCCTTCTACAGTATATGTCTATTCAAGATTATTTACTAAATCTTTCCCGCGCCCGGCCCCTTAACATGGAACTGAGATTGTACAATATGGCTTTTGCCAGCCTCTGCATCTTGTGCAGATATGCCAGCCCCAAGTCAGTTTTTCAATATAACAGGTAAGTTTTTCTTGTGCATTATACAGTTGACTGCCACACGGTTCATTGGTGGAGCTGCTCAGTAAAATGACTCTGGCTCGGCATTTTTGCTGAATATGCTCAGGTTGGCAAAAGTCACTGCACAGTCTACACCTACTCTTGATTGGTTTAGGTGGTTAGCTGAGTTTGCACCTCCCAGTGCGAAGTTGTAAAAGATGCTTTTTTACAATTTCTGAGAGTCATCATCCTGATAATCTGTTTGAATCCAACATCTATTTTGGGGTGTTCAGATGTGTGGTATAGACAAAAATGAGTCATAATGTTGGAGGGAACATTTTAAAGGTGACTTTCTAAGTATTTGAAAAAGATTTTGTGATATAAATGTGGAATCAAAGATGAGTCACATCATCAACTCTCATTATGTTATTACATTGGTGTACATTTGAACAATTCAATGGTTGATTAAAATACATTTTAAACTTGCAAGAACTTGTTACAAAAACTATAATTTAATTAAAAGGACTTTAAAATATTAATTTAAAAAAATTTGTCTATGAAATTTTGCACATACAAAAAAACAACCCTAATGAACAATTTTTATCATAAATTTTTTAAGTTTGTTTTAAAGTAACGATGTTCATATTAAATGATAAATAAACACTCAATATTACATCATATTATGATAACACTAATGATTATGATTTTTTAAGTTGTAAAATGTTTTACCATTAAAGCTGCAAATGGGTAAAATGTTTTTTTAATAATTCTAGAAAGATAAAATGAAAATTTTTAATTAATGAAAATTGATTTAAAATTTTATGTTCATTACTTTCTAGATTCATATTTTGTGAAAGTTCATTTCCAATGTGTTTGAAAATATTTAAATTTAAAAAAAAATGATTGAAATTAACATTTTCTTTTTCATCTCCAATTTCAAATCATTTGAAACCAAGATGCTATAAGACATTTTTTAATTGATTTAAAATTTTATGTTCATTACTTTCTAGATTCATATTTTGTGAAAGTTCATTTCCAATATAGATATAGAGTTGAACAACTAATTAAAAATTAATATTCAAGTTTAAAGTTGAGTCTACTTGTCAAATTTTCCAAAAAAATCAACTTGTCGACTTAAAGAATCTGTCCCTCTTTATAAGAGTTTTGTTTTCGTAGTTTCGAATTTGAGTCCAGATCTAACAACAGACTAATTTCAATCTCCAGTTCTTGTGCCAGTCCCCACGAAATGAAGTGAGCTCAACTCCAGGTCACAAAAAACCTGACCCTCAACCCCCCATTTTAACACTGAAATCTGAATACCATCACAACACTGGTCTGAACTCGGAGAACATATTTCCTTTTGAGGCAACGACTTCTGAAGTTTGAACTTATTTTGAAGAAATTCAAGAAACAAGCGTGCATGTCAAGGTAGAACAGGGCTACCTTCTTTCATCCTGCCACAGTGAACCAGCACTCACTGGTGCCCCATGAAGGATGAATGGTAAAGTGATCAGGAAACAGTTTTCTGTTGGGTTCAAGTTCCCTAGCTAACCATCCTGGTTAGCTCAATTGCTTTTTTCTTTTCTACCTACGTACTAACAACCCAAAAGCAGGTTGTTAGTAGGTAGGTAAGAAAAAGGGCCCTCACCTGTGTATTTAGGCTTCTACATTCCGGAGTGCCCCAAGCTCCAAAAATATTGATACGCCAATACAATGGCACCTTTTAATTTTTTTTAAAAACCTAAGTAACTGTTGGCGCACCCACCCTCTCACTAATTAAATAGAACTATGAGTAAGTGCCCCCAGTTTATAATGGAGGTCAGTTTGTTCAACAGAACTCATGCAAGATGACTTCCCCTGAGCAACGCCAAAGGCCATTAATCTACTCCTAAAAACCTGCTGGTCCATCAAATACTACCCATAACAAATTGTGTAGGGTATAGCACCAGGGGAAAAAGATTAGGGGCCCGGGCCCTACATGCATCTATTAGTGCCCACAACAATTTGTGTAAGATAATGCGCCAAGGTGGGGGCATTCCCTAACTAAGGGACCAAGGATGATGTGGTAGCCAAGTGTAGCCTCACATTTTAGGAATGTTCCCTCACATATGGGCTTTACCTATTGTAAGGCACCATGTGACAGTTACCATGGACTTGAGCCTATGTAGTTCACAAGGCATGGGAAGAGTAGGGTTCTTAGATTGTAAGCATAAGATTCCTAAATTCATGTAAGATCCCTCCCACTCTTAAAGAATAGGCGCATGAAACCTTGAATTTTCATGGATACAAGGTGCCATGTGAATTCACTAGGAATTTTTCTCTAAGTTCTTTATGACTCTCAAAATTAATTTCAAATATGACTCTGAACGTTCATTTTGAAACCAACATTGCTTTTGTCCAGAATATAACTTTGAGAGCTGCAATAACATGTAAAGCACTGGAAGGTCATGTTCTAACATATTTGAAGAGCATGTAGGGTTTCCAAGTTCTTGTTTATCCACTCAACATGCCCAATCCATGCTTAAATGGTTTAATATTAATGGAATTTATTTCCTATAGAAAAAGAAACTAAAAAATAGGGCTTGCTTTTTTGTGATATCCAAAACTTGGACAGAGATTTTGCAAAGTTAGTCGAATTTACACTAGAAAATAAAAGAATTCAAAAAGAATTCCAAGTATCTCTTTTGAAAAAATGACAAATTTTTCTGGGAAAAAGGAGATTCTCCCAAACGTAGACCGAGGGTTTAGCTGCACTTGCTGAAATTCTCATAGTGGCCAATGTCCAATGCATTTGCGGGCGGATTGTGTTTTGTGTTGGGAATGTACCATTCCATAGCACTTTTCTTTTTTGGGGGATGGCGGGGCAAGGGGTGCGAAACTTGTGTGTTGGGATAGGACCCTTACTTGCTTGCTCACACCACGAGCAAGCAAGCAGGAAGGCTCTAGCAAGCAAAGCAAGCAGGAAACGAGTTACCAAAAGGTGATCGACCATGAGGGGACCTACAAAAAGCAACTCAGACAACTCAGACACGAAGTATTTGGAACACAACCATCACTGCCAGCAAGTGCAACGTTTTTTTTTGTACAACGTGCCTAGAAAGTCACATCAACTGTTGCAATCAAAGAAGAGATAAAAAGAAACAAGCAGCAGTTGTGGTCATTAGTTTTTGGAAATGGAAAGTTACTGCACAATGCTCAAAAATCGTGTGCCCGGCTGCTCCTCAGATCCCTGCACAATGTCACAGGCTGCTCCTCCGATCCCTGCACAATGTCACCCGAATCGTACCTTTTTTTGCGCAGAAGCAGATTGGGCTTCTCCAGTTGTCTACTTTGTGGCCAGAGTTTCAGCAGAGAGAACAGTTGAGTTGAGAGATTTTATTAGGGGGAGTTGAAAAGTTTGCCCTATTTTTATGTGTGCCAGCAGGCCTAATGGACCACAATAACAGACGATGCACACAATCTCTCTCTCTCTCTCTTTCATGTACCATTGCCTCCCCCCAATCTGTCCAAGCACTCATTGATTGATTGCCTCATACAGCTGCTATGCTAACCCAAAGTCTGTTGACTTAGTTATAGATAAAAGCATAACATTGCTTTTACTTAGTGCCTAGAAGTAGGCTAATAGTAGGTAATCGTCAGTCTTTTCCCAGAAATAACAGGACATTTTTTAAAAAGGCAGATTAACATGTGCATTTTTGTAATTGAATTTCATAATGTGATTGAATTCAACCCAACAAAATTATTAAAGGAATTGAATTGAATTTGATTAAATCCAATCAAATTCAATTTAATTGAAATTTCAATGAGAAGAATATTGTGTTTAGTTCAATTAACTTCAATTTATGAATTTCATTCAATGTATTTGAATTCAATTCCAATCCAATTGAGTTGCGTTGAATCAAATTGCATTATGCAAATTCAAGTATTTCACTACACAATTTAAATATACCTTCAAACAATCCTCTTAAAGAAACCAAAATGGCTTGTGTTGAAACTTGAGATTGGTTATCAGAGTTATAATATTTTGAAGGATTTTGGTTTCTTTTGAAAGATTTTTTGAAGATTATATTTTTGCATGGTGAAATTATATTTGAGTTTCCATAATTCTTCTTTTTGTCTTAAGATACAATTTAATGTAAATGGCAAGGCC
>Ga0116230_10002154_pt1 | contig 18931 bp, 13 predicted proteins | sample S1TSphfallax_3_FD_88678 | JGI IMG/M metagenome (GOLD analysis project Ga0116230, IMG submission 88678) | Host-associated microbial communities from peat moss isolated from Minnesota, USA - S1T2_Fd - Sphagnum fallax MG | ecosystem: Host-associated > Plants > Peat moss > Unclassified | place...
AAAAATGGTTTCATATTTAGTTTTGTGGATTATGAATTGGTGACAAAGTCACTTGGGGCCAGATGCACATTTGAGGAGGTGGCAGAGAAAAACAAAATGTCAAAAGATGAATGTGAATTTTTTACAACTAAATTAGGATGAATCATGTCACCTAGTTGATAGGGGGCAAAATCACTTGAAGCTACTATACTCTATAATGATTCTCAACACAATATCCCTGCTTTACAAGGCAGGGCCAACAAATTATGATCTCACATTGCCAATTATTTTGAAGAATTGAACCCTGCACCTATAGAGTATAATTGACAGACCAAAACACTAATATGCCCCCCAATAAGGAATACAGCATATATACCTATGCAGACCTAGCGTGGTGCAGTATATATATATAGAATGCACATGCATTATAATTGCTTGCCCATAACCGATGGCCCAAACATTACCCTAGGTCAAATAATGTGACCACACACAACTAAGAATAGAAATAATTCTCAACCAATGAGGTGGGGCAACATGCACCCCAAAGGTCCATTTTTTTTCCTTTTGGGGATGGGATGAGATGAGGTGGGGGAGAGGGAGTAGAGCTTTTGAGTTTTTTTTTTCCTTTTTTTTTTGGGATGTTGGGTGCATGCCAAACTTCTCTTGTCATTTTGTTGGGGGTGTCTTTATGGATTGCTTCTTTCCTTTCCTATCACTTTTTTTTTTCTTTGTTTGTTCCTTTTTGAGAATTGTTGTTCTTTTTTCTTTCTTCTTTGTGTGCTTGTAGTTGAAAATCATGTCTACTTCTAGTGCGGTAAGAAAAGAGAAAGGTAAGAATTTATTTTTTTCAAATTGACAACATTTTTAAAAAGTTATCCTCACAATTAGTGTTGGGTGTTTTAACATTTTTTTAAGATGTTTGCCATGATGGAAAATTTGCTAAAGCAGAAATGTGTGTCAGATTTGTGTGCTCTAGAGAGAGGAGGGACTCTCTCATGATTTTATTTAGTAAGATTTACAATTTTAATCTTGTAGTGTTGAACAAATTTTCTTTTTATTTTTCAAGGTTGAGATGTTGTTAATAATGTTTCACAAGCAAATCATGTGCATTGCAAAGTGTTGAGAAGTTGGCATCCACACCTACATTGGCATGAGGAAGGTATTGTTTGAAAGACCAAGGGGAAGCACATTTTCAATTTTGTGACACAAATATTAGTTCTCAAGAGAAGCAAGAGAGAATTGATGAATATGTGAAATATGAAGCTTGTTTTCCCAAAAACAGAGTTTGCTATACACATAGCAACATTGTGGAGAGAGCTCCAACAATCTTCACACAAGTGAGCAAGTTGTTCCCAAAGAATGCTTTTTAAAATGCATGGTGGATGCCGTGTTGTAAATAAAACTAATCTTTAGGATGAGTATGCATGAACTTTTTTGTGGTGGTTGTGGAGCTTTACAAAGAGTTATTTGCAATTATTTCACTTACCTCATTGGGCCATGTGGATAGGTTTTAATTGAAGATTTTGTCAAGACTGGGTTTTTTTGGTTTTGGGGCGGTGGACCAATCAATGGCCTCATTACCAAACGATATCCAACCCAGTCCAACCTCAACTAATTCATAGCCATCACACTATACCACTAAAGGGCAACTTCAGCACATGCTTGTGGATTAATTAATTAATTTTGAAGATTTCATTCGGAAAGCTAGAATATTTCAGAATATTCCAAAATATTTTTTATTTTTCTCCACAGAATTTTATTTTTCTTTGAAAATTTCAGCATTTCTAAAAATAAAATAATTTCTGCCAAACCCCCTGGTACTATGGTATATCAATATATTTCTTCCCAGCTAAAGTGAACCAGCACAAGCGCCACAAGTGGAGGATGGTGGATCAGAAACAGTTTTTCATTGTATTCCTATCCCATAACTATGGTAACCACAGTGGCTAGTTATGTACTAACCATTCACATCCATCAACCCACCTATGTAGTAGCCACATAAATTTCCCACCTACTTACCCATGGCATGTACCCACCTACATAATAGGTAGTTGCTAGTTACCTAGGTAGGTCATGGGAGAAGTAGCCAGGTTTATAGCATAGGTTAGAAAGGTAGAACACACAATCAAAACTTGATCAATGTAAACTATAACACAATCAAAGCTTGATCAATGTAAACTATAACACACAATCAAAGCTTGGGTATTATACCCCTTCCTACCCACATTGGGGCCCCCATCCCATAGAGGTGTACCACCTATGCTCATTTTACCATGATGTGATTGGTTGGTTTTTATCTATGAGTAGACCCCTGCACTAGAGAATTTGGCATATGGCTTGTTGTCATCCAAACCCACTTTAAACTAACATGGAATTCTCCAATCAACATGCCATTTGAAGCTGCCACCACACTCCACATGGCCCAACAATGTTTTCAGAAAAGACATTTATGCTTGCTAGATTGATTTTAATTTCTTTTAAATTCTAATCTAGCGCCACAATTATATGTTGATTTGATTTTGATCTCTACATGTTGGCTATGCATGCTTGGTGTGTAATTTTTTGCAAGTTGGAATTTTGATGTTGGGAAAGTACCATTGCGCCTTGGGGGAGAAGCTTTTGGTGGATGGCAAAGGCAAATTTATTTTAGTTTTTGGATGGGCAGGTGAGTAAGAACAGAAATGTGTGCAGTGTGTTGAGGAAGCCTTGTGAACTACTGCATATTGTTACACACATGTCAAGTGTGCAAACTTCTTAGATCTATTCAATTTTTTATCTAATAGACGCATTGTTCTTTTTGGAATATGCTAAAAAATCTCACATGTTTGGTGAACAGAGTAAATAATTGTCTATGGATACGTACATGAGTTACGTGGTTAATAGGTATTTCTTTTGTACTTATGTTGCACAATTTGAAAGGTACCACCCAATGTGTGATGCACGACATGCATCAAAGAAGGAACTAACTTGGGATCCTATGTAAGACTAAGAAATTGATTCTTTATTCTAAACTAGAGCCAATGTGTGTGTGCAAAGCCATGTGTGTATGGCAAAGGTAATGATCATTCATATGAGAGTAAATTATAAAAACATAACCTCATTTGAGACATGTTCAATTTTTGATTGGTTAGAAGTTTATTAGCATCATGAGGTAAGGAGGCACAAATGCTTGACTGATTATAACGTCTATCTCCCCCAATATGGTATCAAAGCAAACAATCAAAGACCTTGTAAGTGGCCTAGATTAGGGTTGAGCAACTAGACAATATGGATCTAAAAGCAAGGGCAAAGTCATTTGATGAATACCATTTTGATAATGAACCAAAACTAGGATCATGGATAATCCAAATTGTTCAGTTTGCTACACTACAATAGTTAATATTGATCTAAAGAAAGCCATACCAAATGACATTGCAATTACTATAGTGCATACATGATTGTTTTCCAAAACAATAGTGACATGGATCTAGCTTGGGGATGTCAACTTTCAGTGGACCTAACTTGTAATGAATGAAACATGTTATTACTTTTGATCTCACTCGTCCTATTCGATTGAATACTTAAAGACAATGCATGAAAAACAAAATTTCACACCAAGAATTAGTGATTTGTGAATTTTAATTGAGACTAATTGACTAGGTGGAATTTCAAAAAATTATGAATCAAAGTTGGAGGAGAAGTTTAGGGTTAGAAATCGCAATGTGTGAATTGGACTTGCAAAAGCACAATCCCAACTAGTGTGATGGACATTGTACAACACACCTAATGGTGCTCTAGAATGGTGGTGTGCATGCACATGGACTTTGCAAATTATGGATTGAAGCCAAATTGGCAAAAATATGAAATATTGTTGGAAATTTTTGAATCTTTGGTGGATCTTGAATCTAAGCAATGAAAAAAACAATGGCAAGTTTGCAAGGATTAAATGAATTTTATTTTTTAAAGCATGAGGACATCAGTGAATGATGTGAAAACTTAGAAATGATAGCAAATTTAAAGACATAAAGTTATGTAAACAAGTTGTTTAAGGTGGTGAAAGCTAAATTTAATGGTTTCAATGACTCAACTTAACTCATGTTCATAAAGTGGCACTTAAAACCTCCATGATCATTAAGTTTGAAGTCATCAACAAAGACAAGATAAGAATGAAGCTTAAAGTTATTTGGCAAATGCCTTGTCAAAAGGTTATAACCTTTTTGAATTGACTAGAAAAATATTTTGATAAAGGATAGATTGGAAGCTAGAAAATTAAGCATGGAACCCATGCTTATAGTGTTATACTACTTGAGATTTGTGTCATGTGCAAACAAGGTCTTCATAACAGGAAAAATTGTCCTAAAGACATGAAGAATCAACACAAATGTGCCAAGTGTGGGGATTTGCATCAAATTAAAAATTTGGCATGAAATGTAGTTATTATGGATTTTGGATACATTAAGAAAACAACTACTATCAAAAGTCAATGGATGAAAAATCACAAACCACCAACATGAAATTATTAGAAGGTGAAAACACAATAAAGGAACCAGGGGCACCAAGGTAAAAGTCCTTTTCCAAGGACTACACATGACACATGTCATTTATGTGTTGGTTTATAATTTAAAATTTTGTATTTTGGATACCCAATTTAACATTACATGTTAGATATAAATATGTTTCAATTATAAATTGATTTTATATCATATATATTGTGCATTCATGCCCTTTATCACATAAATATAACTAACTTTTGTTAAAGTCACATTTTCAAAATCAAAATCATGTTTGAACCAAATGTGTTTAAATTGATTATTGAAAAAAAATCAACAATTCAAGTCATTTTCCCCTCCTAATCATCAATGTTATAATCATCTCTAATTTTCAGAAGGGATCGTGCACATTTGGTAGAAAAAAAAAATGTTTGAAAAAAATAAAAATTATCCATTGTCAAAGTTTCAATGTTTTGAACATGCAAACATTTTTTTATTTGTGTCAAATTTTGAACATATAAACTACGCAATTAATGAAAAATAATCCAAAATTTTTGTGACAATCCAAACTATTATGCTTCCCTTGTGATCTTTCAAATATACAAAAATACAATTTTAAGGAATGTCCACTAATTTGGGTGGGTCCTTTGACTATGTTTTTACCCTAGAGTTATTAGTGGATATTGAAGCAATGAAATACTCTAATTGAATGAAGAATATTTGTGGTTTAAATTCTTGAAGTTTGAATGCCAAAGAAACGTGTACTTGGTTTTACAACACAAAAAGGAACCAATTTGGAAAATGTTTTGGAAAAAGAGGATTGAATGAAAGAAGTTTCTAAAACTTCTAAGTTTTTGGATATGGTTGTGTGGTTGAAAATCCTTACACACATTGCAAAACAAAAGGGAAGATCACACTTTCACCAATGGAAACCATCATTTTAATTCCTAATGAACTTGAACATTTGAAAAGTTTGGTGAGAATGGTTAGGATGATTAAGTCTAAGAAAGCAAGGTGACCACAAGGTTACAATCCAATTAAAAGGTAGAGGAAAAAACTTGCTTGCATCCATTTGTTTTGGTTAATTATCATTTGGTGGATGTTTTATTAAATAGTAAAGTTACAATGTTGATGATGTCAACAAGAACAATAAAAGGATTTATGCACCTTGTGATAGGATCTAAAAATTACTAAATTGTTTAAGGCTTGGTAACCCAAGCAATGGGCCAAATGGAGGATTTATTGGTGAAGGTAGAATGGCTAAAATGACATATGACCTTTATGATAATACATATTAACATGAGTGTCATATGTTCATGGGATTTGACTTTTTTATGAAGATAGGTGTGGTCATAGAGGTTGAAAAAGGCTTAATTCATATCTGCACATGACCAGGATTTGATGTTCAAATATTAGTATTCAACACCATTCACATGGTGATTGAACTAATGGTACCAATGGGCCGAGGTAAAAGCTTTATCATTGGTACCAAAAGAGGAGCATTAACAATGAAAAGTTAAGAAAATCACGAATGGGGCATGTGGTTTGCTTTAATCAAAATTAATGCAAAAAAGGAAGATTTAGCCTTAAGGATGAATTGCCAAAAATATTTAAACAACTAATAGAGCAAGAAATATGTTAAATGTTGGAACTCACATCACAAATTTAACATGTGATGAATTAATAATGAAAATTATGCAAAGTTCCTTCATTCATAGGTTCATACATTTTACACACAAATATCATGCATTGAAAACACATTTTAACACATGGATAAATGCATTGACGGATGAAGGATGAAACAATAAATGAACAAATGTCACACAAATTTCACATCTTCCTATAAACCTTTGTGTGGAATATGTTTTCAATGCACAATATCAATGCATGAAATGTACAAATTATGAATGAACGAATTTTGCATGATTTCCATTACTAAGTCATGAAATGTTAAGTTTGTGATGCAAAGAAATGTTAAAGGGGTCTCAATTTACTTGTGTAAGAGAAGAAGCACGGTTACAAAAATCTTCTAATTTTAAAATTGATGCATTTGATCACTTGATAATATGTAAAGGAAAGGAACAAATGAATCTTACGTTCATCAACCACTAAAATTAGCAAATTTTTCATGAGGAAGATGAGGACTTAGATTACATGGACTAGTTGTAAAAAGTGACTAAGAGAACAAAAATAACCAAATCATTAAAAACATGAAACTAGCAATGAATGAAAATTGTTAAAGTAAAAAAATGTTAGGATGCATTCAACTAGTAAACTAATAATCACAAATGAGAACATATTCAAGGGGCAAAAGGGAATGTGATGGAAAATAAATATGAAAATATCAAGGTGAGCCTAACATTGATGCCTTTTAGGTTGTTGTTTTATAGAGGGTGTTAAAGAGGTTCAAAAAAGTTTTTGGCTAAAATAATGGAGAGTTAGAATGTTGTGTGGTGGGATATCACTACATTGACATGCAAGGTTTTCCACCATCTTGAATTACTCCGAGTCATTTATTAATATGGGAAGAAATTGAAGTCAAAAAACTATTTGAAAGCTCTTGTGAAGTTGGGGAAAATGCAACTAAATACTTCAAAATATGCATATAAGGTTGATCTCCTTATAAAACATGATGGATGTCATATATTTTGTGGGGATTCTAAATCCCTTAACCATTAAACTAGGAGAAATGCCTACCCCCTTCCACTAATGGAAGACATATTGACACATTTGGGAGGGTCACAAGTTTTCAATGCCTTGGATCTCCAACATGTATTTTGGTAGATCAAAATAGCCAAGGAGGATGTGTATAAGATTGTTATCATTACCAAAAGTGCCATGTATGCTTATGAGCAATAATGCCTATTGAGTTGAAAAATGCAAATTCTCTTGCACCATGAAAGAATTTTTTTTAATGAATTGGAGAAGTTTGTGAAGGTTTCATGGGCAATGTGAACATTTATAGTCATGGATGGGAGGAGCATTACACCATTTGGAACAAGTTTTTTTCTCAATTGAAGGAGGTAAACTTAAAATTAAATCTTAATAAATGTTTATAGTTTGGAGCCAAAGAACTTGTGTTCATGGGGCATGTGGTTGATGCCCAGGTTGTGTGGCCATATCCAAGGAAACTACAAGCAATAGTAATTTTGGTTTGAAAAATAATTTTGTGAATAATTAAGCAAGAATGGCATTATCATTGTATGAATTGACCAAGAGTAATCTACCTTTTCATTGGGATCTAAAATGTTAACAAAATTTTGATGAAGTAAAATAAAGGCTAATGGCTACTCCTATGCTATTATGTCCTAACTTTGAAAAACCTTTCATTTTGGACATTGATTGGTTCATTATGGGTGTTGGGGCAATGTTATCACAAAGGGAAGGTAGAATGGATCATGTATGCAAATGAGGATTTTTTTTTAAGGCTCAACAAAATTATCATCCTATGGAATGTGACTATTGTGTGATGATTAGGGGCATCATGAAATTTCAATGTTATCCCCCATCATATTCATTTTACTTTCCACACTAACCATAAACCTTTAGAATGTAGGTTGGCCATTGTGTCAAATGCACATGGTAGGAAATGGAGGTGGGTAGATTTGTTGTAGGACTTCAACTTCAACATTGTGCATCACCTAGGATTGAGGCATATTAATGTTAATGTGTTAATAAACAAGAATATTATAGGAGAGGTAGTTCAAATGATAATGACTTCCAACATGAGATCCAAGATTTGGGTATGGTGTCAATATCTACTGTGGATGAGATTTGTGAATGGACAAGGTTGTGTTATGAATAATCTTTGTTATTAAAAATTTATTACCATAATGAAATGGTTGCACATTAACTACTATTACAAGATCAACCACCTAAGGCTATGTCATTCAAAGATCGGAAATGTGAATAAGTTTTTTATTCTTAGTTTTAGGGATGTGCAAGTTGAGGAACATGAGGCTATTGATAGGGATCTAGAAGCTACAAAGGAATTTGATCAAAAGGAGGAAGAAATGGTGTTGTTGGATGGAACATAGGAAAGAAGCCTAAGATATTGCCTCATGAAAAGGGATGGTGATGAGCAAGGTGGTTTGATTTGGCAACCAATCAATAATACAATGAAATGAAAACTTATACAAGGATTTTTCAAATCATACCATTTAAATACAACTTCTATCCTACAAGGTATATGGGTTGAACATGGAAAGGGAAGCTCACAAATTATATCATTATCTCCAAGGTTTAATACCCATAGTGGAGATGATATTTCTATAGGAACTTAATTTTTAAAAGGTGAAATAACTATAAATATTTAGTAAAATTTTCTAGAATGATGCATAACTATGGTTAACTAAAGCTAAAAAAAATACAAATATGATATTCAACAAGGCAAGGTTGGACGAAAGGAAGGGATGTGCATTTCATTAGATTTAAAATGGGTTAAACATGTGACTACTTTGGCACACTAACTAACAATATAGTTCAATGGACAAAATGAGGGGATGTGTAGAAGTGATATTGGCATTATCAACACCTATCCACCAAATAATCTTATAATTTATCCAAAAACATTATGGCCTAAATCACTATGAGACTTTAAAAGTGAAATAGGTTCACTGCATTTTAGCAATTTCACCTTGGTTAAAGTTATTTCATTATAGGGTCACTATGTAAACATCATGTTTCACTATTAATTGACATAATTCACCAATATAATTTAATATGGAGAATAGGTTTATTTTTATGTTGTTATTTTAATTACCTTAAACTACTTTAGGTTATACTTGTTAAGGACACAAAGAATCACAAGAACAAAGGTTAAAGGAAAAATCTAAATCTAACTTTCAAATAAGGAACAAGACAAGATCATGTTGGTTCAAAAATAAAAATATAAAAACTATGAACAAGAACATGAAATGTGCAAAACAAACATGAAAATGAATCTTTATTATACTAACATATGCAAATATGAACATGAAAAGAACATGATAAGGTTATAGTGCAAGATCATGTTTAAGACTAATGTTGAATAGATTTAAGGAAATGAAAGGTCCTCATTTTATTTATATCCCTTTGGGAACCTAACTCAAGGAAACTTCCAAAAAGGCTTCTATGTGTGCATCAAGTAAGGAAAATTTATTGAAAACCTTTTTAATTGAAATTCAACTATGAATTAACTAAAATTTAAATGAAAATTAAATGGGACTTAATTGGGAATCAACTAGAAGTTAATTAAGGTTAAATGTTGCAACCTCAGTTTTGGGCTTACGATCAAGGCAAGGGCTTGCGAAGGTGCGGGCCAAGAATGAAGCCCAAGAATCACATTTCATGCTCCTGGGAGTGTGTGAGAATGTGAAGGAATGAACCCCCACACTCCCAAGTGAACTCCCACTTTGGGAGTTGGAGTCCCAATGGACTCCCAATGGATTTCCAAATTTTTAGAGAGCAATTGCAAAGGTCAAAACCCATTGGATTGAAGCGTTTTTTATGTCATTAGAAGGCTTTTAAAACTTAGATGTCTAAATTGGCTCACATGACCCATTTGAGTACTTAAAGCACAAGTTATGGCCAAAAGAAAGGTCGGGAGTCAAATTGGCAATTTGACTCCCGACCACTAAAAGTCGGGAATCACCTTAATTTCCTTGCATAAAGGTGACATGCCACCTATTGTTGGAAAATTCTCGATGAGGGCTACAACTTTGGTTTAGACCTCACCTTAATTGGAGGTTTGCGCACAAAGTTATGGGCCTCCAAAGTTGTGGAAGTCTCGGGACAAAATGACATTTAGGTGTTGGCCCCATGGCCAAGCACAAAAAATACTATAAGGGGAAAGGTGATGACTTCACCTAGGCGATGGTGAGTCTTGTGAGTTCGTGTTTGCCCATGGCTCATCTATGGACCAAAAGTATTTCAGCTATGCACTAGCCCACTTGTTGTTTGGTGTGTGCAAGTTAGTATGAAGAATTGATTTGCTTGTCAATAATCTTAATCCTCATTTCAGAACTCCAACATGCCCCTCTACCCCCAAAGTGCTACGAGCCATGGAACACGCCCCAACTCCTTCTCCTTCCGTTGTCACCTTTGGACCTATAATTGAGTCCATCAAGGAGCTTAGGGGTGTGTCACTAACTAGGATTTAACTAAAATGTAATTAATATTTAAATGGGAACTAACTCAAATTTAACTCAAACTTGACTTGGAACTAATTAAAAATGAACTAAAATTAAATTAAAAAATTAGGTACAAATTTAATACAAATCATGCATAAACATTCAAAAAAATGATCCCCATGGCATTAGCATCCCTAACAATACCCTATGTTATTTTAAGTTAACATAGGTTATTTTAAGTTATATTATAAATTATTATAGGCTATTGTAAATTATTAGTATATCTTAAGATTATTCTAAATTATTAGAAGTTATTATATTTTAAGGTATCATACGTTATATTTTAACTTATTATTGGGTTTTTACATTATTATTTTAAGCTAAAATGTTTAACTAACTTTAAACTATACCTTAGGTTATTTTACTTTAAATTATTATGTGTTATTTCAAGTTAAATGTTAGATTATTCAAAGTCATTTTATTCTATGTTATTATAGGTCATTTTATCTTAAAATATAATAACTTAAAACAATTTGACATTTAAAATTACATATAATAATTTAAAGTGGAATAACCTAAGGTAAAATAATTTAAATTAACCAATAATATCTTCATTAAAATAATTAATAATAATATAAGATAAAATAAATTTAGAATAACTTATAATAAAATAGTTTAAAATAATTAAGAACAACCTAAAATAATCAAGAATAACCTCCAATAGAAAAATTAATAATAACCAAGATTAACCTATGATGAATAACTTATAATAACGAATAATAACCATCAATAAAATAACTAATAATAACCTATGATAAAATAATCAAAATTAGCCTATGGCAAATAATTTTGAATAAACAACAATAGCCTTCAATATAAGGGCCAAAAATAGCCTAGGGTAAATAATTTATAGTAGCCAAAAATAACCTAAGGTAAAATAATTTAAAATAGTTAATAATAACCAATGATAAAATAATGAACTGTAGCCTACGATATAATAACCAACCATAGGCAAGATTAACCTATGATAAATAACCAACAATATCCAATGGTCAATAACCCAAAATAACCAACAATAGCCTATGATACAATAATAAAAAATAGCCAATTGTTAATCGTTTAAAATAATTAGTAATAAATTACAATAAAATAGCCTAAAATAGCTTATGATAAATAAGATAGAATAACCAATAAAGACTTATGATATAATAACCAACAATAACCTACAATAAAATAGTAAAAATGCCAAAAATTGTTTTAAAATGTTTAGGGTATAAAAAAATGTGCATAATGTGATGACAAAAAAACATCATTCATTTAAATAATGGTTAAATGGTCAATGACTTGTTCTTTAAACATGGTGGTCATGAGAGGAGGTGAAGGGTTCAGACCTTCACATTTTCACCTTAAGTTGGTGGGCTAGGTTGCTAGTTTAAGTTAAGTAGCCTAGTGAAGGTTCTTAAGTGTTTAGCCTAGGTTTGGAATTAATTATTAATGAATCAATTATTGATGATTTAACTATCGGTGAATTCACATGTTTGTAATAACTAGTCCTCATTTACAAAGGGGTAACCACTTTCATCATAATAAATTTGTTCAATTTCACTCAAAATATAATAAAACACATAGTGAACTTGGATGCACATTGGTGTTGTGTGTGTACTAGAAGATGAATATATGATACCTTATTAAAACTACAAAAAAATATCACAAACATTTGGCACATGCAACCATAAGAATGTTTGTTTTTTTTGCTAAAATGAAAAAACTATTAAAGTAAAGAATTTTGCAAACAAAAATTTGCAAATTAGTTCAAACATGAAAAAGATGAACTTTGACACAATTTATATTGGCTCAAGACAAACTATAATTTTCTTCCATGACAAAAAGTTACAAAACAAGGTGGGGGAATTAACCCATAAAGAGTTCAAGAACTTGAAAAGTTGTTGGCCAAAGATCTCTCACATTGTACACATTATGCAATTCATTGATAAAAGAGTTATTTTCAACCATGAGGTTGAAACCAAAGAAGTCATTGTCTCAACTTTAAAAAAGAAAAATAGGATAATTATTTTGAACAATTGTGTGTTAGAATAACTATGTAGTGAATTTTACAACCACTTGTGTAAAACTAAGTACAAACAACACCACACCAAAAGGAATTGTGTGCAAAATGTTCCTTATATATCCCAAGAAATTCACAAAGGCCATGAATAAGAAGTTGATGGAGCCAATAACATAAAAGGAGTTGTATAGTGTTGTAAGAGCAATGGCCAATGGAAAATCTCCAAAACTACATGGCTAGATTTTTGTGGCCTTTGAATTAGGGATTTCTAACTTGAAAATCCTATTCATATATAAACTATGAATCATCCAAACATAGGTGGTGGGCTTTTACTTTCAATTATGCACTCATCCAAAGCCATTTACACTCACCAAGTTTTCATCTCCACACCTAGTTGAATCTATCAAATGAATGGATATTGGAGGGTGTCTTCTTTTAAGGGAGATAATTTTAAGATATCTATCCCAAGAGTATATGAATTAGATAGTGCATATCTACATTGCATTAATGACATTCAAAATTATAAGGATTGTTGATTCAAACTGTGAGAAGAAATATGAAAAAAATTCACATGGATAATTCAACTTCATCATCTAATAAGGGATTGTAAATAACTTGTAGTCCAAGGAATGGTTACATGAGCTTAAAGAACCCACTAAAGAAACTAGTAAGGATGAATGGTTAAAGATTTATGAAGATTCACACTTGGACCTTAATTGTGGTTGTATGCACAAATGAAAATTTCAAGCCTAATGAAGACCATTCAATGCATAAAATGGTAATGATCCCTAATGAAATCCTTATGTTTGGTGTAGGGGCACAATCCAAACTATTGTAGCCATTATCATTTAGGAAAGAGTACACATACATACATTTGTCAAGCAAGCGAGAGTATGTTCATGTAAAAGGCCTAAGGAATTATACTTTTCATTATTGTATGGTGCTTTGGATAGCTTGACTTTTGATACTAGGAATTGGACTTGAGAAGGTTGTGGTGATATGATGCATTACTTAAACCGAAAAAGGAAGGAGGTTGTGTAATTCATAGACTCAACAAAAGAAAAAGACACATGGAAAATGGGGGCAAGTTATGTTGCCAACTTTCAAATGAAATGGAAGGACATTTGGGTAAAAAGGAATGCCAAAAAAGATTTATACTTCATTTGGACCTTTTGTCATGCATCCCTTGCAAGAAACACATGGAAAGCAAAAACCAATCATGACATCCATACAACTTTCTCTTCTTGCAATTTAAATATCTTGAAATCCACTAAACATAGGTTTTGGCATTGCCCTAAGGCATGTAAAGCTTTGGAATTTGCTTTCACAAGTTGTAGACACCATCACATACCACTTGTAGGTGGAGTGCTTTGAGCATGCAAAACTATTTGTTTAACAAATGTCTACCCAAATATACTAAGAAGTTTTAATTCACTTGATCCTCACTTAAGGGTGTCATTCTCTAGTTTATTTAGATAGAAAGAAGTGACATAATGTTCAACAACATTAGATGGCACAATGTTAAACTTTGGAAGGCTAATGATGTGGGAAGGGTTCATTGATTATGGAAGGTTAGATTGGAAACATATCTTTCAAAGTATTAGTAAAAGATTTGAAGAACATAAGATTTTGAAAGCTTTTGATAGGGTTAATGTCCCTATTAAGCTTTTTATGCACATGATGGTAGAAAAATTAAATGGTATTATCATTTGCCCATTGATTGTGATTTCATTTGGCAGGGTTTTCTTCCATGGGGTTGGATACCTTCCTTCATTTTTATTCTATGCTTGGATTTCTTTTTGCAATGGTTTTTTCCCATTTGTGTCCCAAAAAAAAGTAAAAAGAGGCAATTAAATTTGTATTTCATTTAATTCAAGGTTGTTGTAATTAATTTGTTATGTGTTTCATTATTTCCTTGTGAAATTTTTTGGTGAATAGTTGTTCTTTTAATATTTTGTTGAGTAATAAAAGTTGTCATATGTATAAAAAATGCTTTAATTAAAATTATGATTATAGTTAAAATTAGATATTCAAACTATCAATGGAGGCTTAAATGGAGCCATTGACTACTCTCAAACTCGAATGACACTCTCACATAAAATCACCACAAAAACCAACATGCACACAAAGTCAAGACCTTTAAACCATTCAACTTTTAAACTTTAAAACCACTGAGACCACTGAGAGCTTTTAACCCTAGCCACAATGTGATACAAACCACATATTCAAGTGAAGGCCTTCATGCAAACTTTGCACAAAGTTGTAAGTTTAGTATCTTATCTCCCTACAAGCAAATTATAGGGCAGTCACAACCATTACCACCTTCACTTGTCCATGGTGATGCCAAGATGGCATTGCTCTCCCTCCATTATCCATAACCACATTGTGAAAACGCCTAGAAATCTATATTATACGCCCACTACTGAATTCCATAACTAAATGATATGCAAAGGGGAGATGCAAAGGTGAATGCAACCTATTGAGAAGCTAGAGGATTGTGGTGAGAGTAATTGTCTGACATTTATCCATTTTGGTGAAGAGGGTGAAGAAAACTTCATGGAGTTGGAAATTGGACTAGTTTAGGAAATTGATCTCACCCCTCCCATTAACACCCCCCTAACCAAGTTTACCCATGTGTTTGGGCACATCCAAGCTCCTCATTTGAGGATTTGAGCCCCTTTTTCACCACTATTTTAAAGTGTGCATGTGTGGCTAAGGGGCTGAAGGACTAGAAATTAGGCTCAAATTCACCAAGAAAGGTAATGCTAAGTCAAATATGATATATTGAAGCTCTTCAAAAGCAAAAGTTGTTTTGATTGAAAACCTTTCATGCTGAATGCATGCATGGACTTAATTTATTGAGATACAAGAGGCCCAATTAGGGCCCTTTGAAGCCAAACACTAATTTGATTGTTAAATAACCGTTACCAAGCAAATCATTTCAATATTTTTATATTTCACATATTGATCCTAATATTGAGTCCAAGGTTAATTTTTGACTAGCATGAGGCAATAATATACTTGATATTGAAACTGGTTTTAACTTATACAAGGTTGGCATTGTCTCATGTCCCTACCATGGTGGTATTGCATTAATCATATTGTTAAAATTATGTTGATTTAATTCATACAAATGATTTTCCAATGTTATTTTGAAGATTGCTTCTCAATTCCAATTCTTTTCCATAGGGTCATTTTCATCATTAAATAATCTTTAAAACACTCAAACTAATTTTTGTGAAAACATGGAGTTCAGGTGTTGAAAACCATCATAATTATTGCAAGCTACAATCTGAATAATTTCACTCCTCATACGACAATATCATAATAGATCATGAAAAAATAGCAATTTAAAAATTTAGAAAAAAGAATTAATTTTTTGAAAAATGTATTCATTCATTTCATCCATGTGGAAACTGACCCTAGGCTTAGGGTATTCAATTGTTTTGCAAACTCCATTTGCATGCGGCCAATTATGTGGTAGGTCATAACTAATGTTTGTCTGGTATCAACTTTTGAACGTACTTGGGCATCACTAAATCAAATGTGTATCAAAAATCACAATAGGTTCAACATTTCAACTGATTCTAACGACAAGGTTATGTTGAATTTATTTATTTATGAAATGAAATGACACAAATTATAGAATTCAGAATTTTTTGTTTTCATAATGAATTAACTTTATACAAGAGAATGAATGTGTAGTAACAGGTGGGAACAAGACCATACATTTATTCATTATTTATTTTATTCTATTTTATATTTACTGAACAAGACCATACATTTGTTCATACTTCATACCTGCCGACCAAATGTCAACCTACAAAGTTGGCATTGCCTGAACAATCAAAGAAGAAGAAGAAGAAGAAGAGACCTATGATGGAAAGTCTTTGGGAACCCCAAAGGCCACAGCTCTTTCATCATGCCCAATCCAATAAAACAAGAAAGGTTGGTGTGGTGGTGGAAAACCTGTGAAAAAACAACAAATGCAGCCAGTACAATAGAGATTATGTGAGCTAGCAACCACCACTTCACCATCCATTGAAAATCCCTTATCAATCAGTTTGGATGAACCACAACTGAGTTACCAAGGTTCCACCTTAGTGACTTATCCTATAAACCCTCCTACTTGCCACCCTCACACTACTTAGGTGATGACTGATCAGTGATGACTACTATAGATGGGTGAGCATCAGAGGTAAGCAGGTACAGAAATGAAAAGTGGTTACTATGTAGGTAGGTAAGGCATTTGGTGGTTACAAGATAAGTAGATGCATGTGGATGGTTAATGTGTTAGTACATACCTAACCACCCTGGTTGGCTATGGGATAGGAATACAATGAAAATGTATTTTCTGTTGACTCATCATCCATCCTGCATGGTGTACTGGTGAGTGCTGGTTCACTCTGGCCCAATGGTTGAATTCACCTTGTCCTTTCCCATGCAAGTCCATTAATAGGACCAGACCAGATCCTTCAGGCCCTTATTGCACTATAATTTGGCACTTTTGAAAGGCCAGGAACATAGCAAAGAGAGGGAGAGCACAATGTATGTGGAGAGAGAGAGAGAGAGAGAGAGAGAGACGAGAGGGGGGGTTCTCAGTATACTTAAGTATGTAGGAACAAGTGGAACTTTTCCTTTTGGCTCAAGTGCTACTTAAGTTGGACATGACTTGTTGAGTTCTACTAGTTGGGTTGTTGGTTGGGTGGTCTTGGTAAAAATATTGATAATTGTACTCCTGACCGACCAGTTTATTAGGAAGCCGAAAGGTCAATAAACTAGCGAAATGGGCAGGCAAGGGGAGGGGGTGGCAGATGGGGTTGGGTTGTACCATTAAGGTTACCGACAATGGGGCTTGCTGCTTGCATTTCCAACCAAAATAGAGAAAAATAATACACATATAAGGTGCCCTCCACATATTCTAGGTAATTTCTCCAAGTGCTTTCCGGGGAGCTGTAATGCACGTCTGCTGGTTCTGTCTTGATTGCCTACCTACCTCCACCTACCCTTTGAAATGCGTTGTTGCTGTTGCCACACCACCTGGTTCCATGTGTGGAAAGGGTTTAGGGTTTGTCGGGTACACAACTGAAACTGTCAGGTAACTTATTATTCCTGGCATCTTCTCTCAAAGTCAGATCCCCATTTTTTTTTGGCCTCTCTCCTTCTCATTGTGGATTTCCAAGGATACTTGAGACAAGTGTGTATCTATATGAATTTTGTGGTTCGAAAAATTTGGCAAAATTTTCTGAAAACTTTAACAAAATTAGGAAAATATTCACTCTGTTAAAACAAATTAAACCTTGTCATCAAGGGATGAAAATTCACCCCCAAAAAATGACGCTTTGGGACCTAAACTAAACATTTTATTAATACACCCCGCCTTTGTGTTTTCATGCTTTGGAAAGATACATGAGCATCCCCACCCACACACTATAATTGTTAGACTATTGTTCATGTGTATTGTACAATACATGATTACATATAGCATAGTAATGTTTTTAGACGTAAGGACTTTCAATGATTTGTCATATCTATGATGTCTAAAGATGTTTGATATATACGTGGGTGAAACATTGTTGATGCAATAATAAATACAAATCAATTTTTTGTAATTCCAATGATGTAGGAATTGGTTTATATGGGGTGGTTTGCAACACAATTCATATGTCACTTTTACATGTTTACTCTGATCGTATGGTCATCCATAACAATTTTAGGGACAATTTTAAAGACAACTCATAACTATTTCATCATTTCCCAAATTAACTATTCATTTTTTGATAATTATCTTCCTCCTTTCCCTTACTCACTGGTAAGAATATGAAAATAAATCCTATTTCATTTTCAAGCTTAATTATTCCATTCTTTTACTAATAATTACCTCATTTTGTTGGTAATAACTACCTCCCTCTTTTACTTTACCCATCATGGATACAATATTTAATATAATTTTAATTTAATCTAAAATTGTTATAAATAATAGCAAGATATTGAAAACCAAATGGGAACATGATAAGAAAAGAAAAAATTTGAAAGTCGTTAGTAATGTGCAGCAACACAGAGCCCCAAGTTCCAATATGGTACTAAAGTTCAATTTGGTCATGGTCAATTTTGTCATATCATATATATTAATTCAGTAAGTTTGTTTGTCTGTCTGTCTGTCGAGGTCCTGAAACCCAAATCACTTTTAATAAAACTGTCCCCTCGAACTCGAGGGCCCAAAAACTATTTAGGACCTCAAGTTCTTACTTCTTACTTTTACTTTTACGTCTGTTTCCGCACAACAATTGCGGTCGTCGATGGGGGAG
>Ga0116230_10002155_pt1 | contig 18927 bp, 8 predicted proteins | sample S1TSphfallax_3_FD_88678 | JGI IMG/M metagenome (GOLD analysis project Ga0116230, IMG submission 88678) | Host-associated microbial communities from peat moss isolated from Minnesota, USA - S1T2_Fd - Sphagnum fallax MG | ecosystem: Host-associated > Plants > Peat moss > Unclassified | place: USA...
CTCAATTTGATACTTTTAAAAAAAGCAGTATTCCTGAAATTGTTGAAAAAATTAATATTATGTTAATAAAAAATAATAAGAATCAACCTTTATTAGATTATCCCTATGGGTTTACACTTATAGATAACCAAAATATATTCAAATATTTTACTCGAGATGATTATAATAAGATGTTAGAAAAAGATAAGAATTTAAATAATATAATATATGAATATTATATGAAAAAAATCAATGCTAAAAAGGAAAAGGAAAAAGAAAAAGAAAAGGAAAAAGAAAAAGAGGATAAAGACGAAGAATCCGAAGACGAAGAATCCGAAGACGAAGAATCCGAAGACGAAGAATCCGAAGACGAAGAATCCGAAGACGAAGAATCCGAAGACGAAGAATCCGAAGACGAAGAATCCAACTACGAAGAATCCGAAGACGAAGAATCCAACTACGAAGAATTAGAAGACGAAGAATCCGAAGATAAAAATGTTCGTAAATATGGCGAAATTTATAAAAGTTTACAAGAAGAAGTAAAAAATGAAGATTTTAATAAGTTTTATAAAATTGTATCAAATTTTAATAAACAAAATATTATAATTATTAAAAAAAATGATAAAGATTTTTTAATAATAAATGATCTAATGATTTATCAATCGTTAAAAAAGCTTAATAAAAATGAAAAGGATTTAATAGAAAACAAGTCTCTATTAAATCTATTTATAGATAAAATTAAAAAACAACTGATTATATTAAATATAAAAATTTTAGTAGATTTTTTTGAAATAAAAATTTTGAATTTAAACGATAATAAAAATATTAATTTACGTGATAATATAATTTATTTAGATGATAAGATAATTAATCTATTGAGTAGTAAATTAGATGATGAATTTTTATCTTTTTTATTAAATAATATTGATCGTATCAATTTAAATATCATTAAAGAAAAAAATTTAATTTTAAATAATCTACTTGCAGCTTTTTTAGAAGAAAATAAGATCGACCTTGATCTCGAAGCTTTTAAAAGAAGCCATTTCTATGATTTTAACTATGTAACCTATTAACTTAAACCCAATTATTAAGTTTTTAACTTAATAATCTGTCTTCTACTAGAAATGATCAAGAAAGGAGATAACTTTAGGTATCCGAGTCTAGCAGACGACGAGAAAGAGATCCTCCTCCGAGCAATCGGGAACCGAAACACCTCTCTTTTTGATCAGGTATTGACGCAGATCGTGACAGATCGGAAAGAGAAGACTTATACGTGGAAAGTCGATCGGAAGGTCCTCTTTGACCTCGTCTGTCTCTTCTACACTACGGACAACCTACAGAAAGAAGGTCGATTCTTCCAGACTTTCGTCAATCTACAAGCCTATTTAAACCGACTCCAGTCTTACTTAGGAACTTCCCTCTTCTCAAACGAGGAAGCCGGATACCTGGCGCTTCAAGTCACAACCTTACTTACTGGAAAAAAAGCTTTGAACAACTTGGATTACCTGAACTTCGATGGAATCTTCATCACTGGAGTCGTTAACCAAACGCAGATCGATCAGATGTTACAGGAAGTAGGCCTCGTAACAGATCAAGACCAGTTCTTCCCCTTGACCCTCCCCAACTGGTCCTGGTTGGGGAAGGAGTCCGATCTCGACTCGATCTCTTCCCCTGATCGGGTTGTTACGGAACGGAGGTACCAGACGGTTCAGAAGAACCTAAGATATCTTGACGAAGTCCGTCAAGATCCAACCAGACTTCCGATCTTAGCTGAGCAGTTGAGAAACCTCTTTCAGATATCCGATAATCCGATCGACATTACGATCCCCAATTCTTCCTCTCTCCGAACCTTACACCGACAGAAACAGGGACTTCTGGCCAGTCTCTCTTCCCTTACCGATCCAGTAAGGGAAGCTGAGCTCAGAAAGAAGGTCAACGAGGTGACCCGAGTTTCCAATCAGTTGACAGAAATGGGTGTGACTGAAGAAACCGGATCTCTCTTACAGAAGTTCTTAGAGATCTTTCACTCTCTGTCAATTCCGGTAACGGTTCAGATGTTACCGTTAGACGAGGTGACCTTGATCAGTCCTATCGACCCGCTGAAAGTGGCTGCCAGTTATACGGCTCAAGTGACGAACCGAGCCACGACAACCGGGCAGAAGATCCTCTTTACCATCCGATCTGAGAAATACCAGGTCTTCGGAGATCCGTCCGTCATCATCGGTAAGTACTTGGCTGATACAGAGACGGACATCCAGACAGGTGAATCGAGGATGAAAAGTTCTTTTTCTTTCCTGGCTATTCAGATTGAACAGGAAGATCTAACTGTAGAAGCGATCCGACAAAAGATCGGTCAGACTCCGACCTTACAGAATTCAGACGTCCTTTCCCTGATCGAAAGTATCTTCGATGAAACGGTTTTAACTTTTAAAAATCAGATCGGAACAACAAACAGTTATATTAATACCTTAATCGATAATTTAAGTTCGATCGTTAAAAAGAACCTCTTATCTTCAGAAACGGAACCGTTATCGTTAGATTTAACCTTCTGGGATCTAAATTTAGAAGATTTGGATACAAAAATTTTTGAAACGTTACGAGGTTGGGTATCAGAAAAAGTTAATACGCTTAAAGGAGTAATCTCTTCTATTAAAGATTTTTTTGTAACTAGTTTTAGTATATTTTATTATATAACTAAAATCGTATACTTAATTCTTGACGTTTTATTTTCTGAATATATAGTTTATAAGTTAACTTTTGGTATCTTATTTACTGTCTTCGGATGGGTCTTTACTATCCTTAAATTTATCTTTTTTGATACACCAGCTTACATCATAAATTGGATTAACGATTCGACAAAGAAGGTCTTAGGTTTGAAGCAAAGTGAACCTGTCAAGAGTCAAACAATAGAAGATATAGGAAAAAAACAATCCGTTATTCCTCTTGACAATGTGGTAAAAGAGAATAAGGTAATAAAAAAACCGCCTAAATCTGAATTAAAATTGGAAAAGAAAATTACTGATGATAGTACTATATCTATCTATATAAATAGAGATACGGTTAACTTTTTAAATGGGGTTTTAAATAATTTTGAAAATATTTTTAATCAAAAATCTTTAAAACCATTTACGTTCTTCATAACCAATGCTTTTAAACAAAAAATATCCTCGGAAAAAAATGTTAATATCGATTCAATAAAAATTCAGATTTTTGATACTAAAGGAGATAAGATAGATATAGATTTCTTAACCTATAAGTTAATTGTAGATTCTGAAGGTAAGGCTTTTAAAAACCTTACATTTTCTGAAATAGTTGAAAAAATAAAGAAAATTTTACCTATTAGAAAAGAAAGTAATACGATTAAACGATCAGGAGAAAAATATGAGATTTCTTTATTTCTTGATAAACCAATAGTTACAATATTAAAGAAAGATATAGATAGATATGTTCACCTATTTAACGGAAATGATCTTGAATCTTTTAATACTTTAATTTTAGCTATCAATAAAGAAACTAAAACTTATCCGTATAAAATTAAATTTAAAAATTCCGAAGAATCTAAAGATACATATTACTTAACAAGTCAGGTTGTAGAAATTGATCTTTTAATGTATGTTCATCTATTAAGTGAAAATTTTGAAGTAATTAGATATAATTTAGTACGTAGGGGTTTTCAACCAGTTGATATAACATTAACTGAAATAATAGAAGAAGGTAATGTTTTTAATTTAGTTTTAAAGATTAATCAAGAAAATATAAGTAAAGATTATTTATATGGTATAAGTTTGAATAAAACTTATTATAATATGTTTTCAAATAATATTTTTATTAATTTATATCTTACAAAACTATTAATATCTTATAAAAAAGATATTAATAGTTTGTATTCAATGCCCTATCTTGAAATAGTTAAAGCACTATCAACAGTAATTAACGATGAGAAAAATGCTGTGAATTTTGAAAAAGATAAGATTGTCTTACCTTTTAAATTTTCAAAAGTCACAGTAACAGTCCTTATTCCTGAAGACAAAAAATCTACTATACAAAACCTTGATCTTTCTGATCAATCTCTCGATGCTATTCAAGAAATAGCTCGTCTCTTTCCGAACGAAGAAAAAAATAAGCTATCGGTTAAGATAAGCAATACTAATCAACAATCTTTAGTAATTGATCTATCAACATACGAAACTAAGTTTAATAAGAATAGAGAAGAGATGATTGAACTGTTAGATAACGGGGATATTTCTGATCTAAAAATATGGCTTAATCGTAAAATACATAAAGAAATCTCTTATATACCATTTAAAGAAGGTATAATTAAAAAATCAAACATTATAACTTTTAATATTACAAACGGTAACGATTGTGTAATATCTTTGAGTTTAAACCAAAATATTATCCAAATTTTAAAAAGTAAAGAGACAAAGTTTGACAATTTAATAGACAATAAAAATCTTTTAGATATGGTCAAATGGTTAAATAAGCTTTTCTTTATAGACAAACAAAACATACCATATAAAAAATTATTTGTTGAGTTTAAAAACACTAAACCTCCAGAAAAAAGTCTTAAAATGGGTCTATTAAGATATCAAGTTTTAATGCAGACGCATAAAAAAATAATAGATAATTATTTTGCAAAAAGTAAAATTGATAAACTTAGACAATGGTACAAACAATTAATAAAAACAGAAAAATCTATATATATAGATCAAAAGTATCCGAAGATTAAAGACGATAAAATAGAATTATACATTGATGAAAAAACGTTTAAGATAATTGAATCGGCTATCGAATCTAATAGTTTGATAGCCGTAATTGAATTAATAAATAAATTAACTATCATAGATGAAAAAGATATACCTTATTTTACGTTTGAAATCGTATACAAAGGTGAAGTTGATAAAATTGAGCCTTTACTAGAATATTTTAAAAATTATTTAGAAGCTAATATATTTAAGATAAACGCCGCCTTTCAATAGGAAAGCGGTAAATCCTCATAAAAAACTGAAGAAGTATCCTATATGCATCTCTTTTTATGTAAAAAGAGATGTAAACTTAGATTTTCCTCGATGTCAGTAAGATAAGTCCGAACTGTAATCTGGTTAAATTCCTTTACCCGCCTGTAAATAGAGCGCATCGTAAAACTTTCGGAATATCCCTTCGTCTAATAACCCTAACTTTTCCGCTAAGGTAGGTCGATCGTAGATCGTGGCAGCAAAAAGCATAGCGTTATTGTCGGTAAACTCCTCAAATGAGGTCTCAGGGTTAAAATCCGGTTCGATTATCGCCAGTTGACGTAACATCTTCCCAACGATTAATAGTCGACTAAAAGTTTTGGAGATGGCTTGTATCCGTCCAGATTCATTTTAAAAGGGCAAGGAGGAAAGAAATCAATTTTTATAACAACTCCTGTTATAAAAGATTTTATAGGTCTTCGTCATACCTTATTTCGTTTGACCTACTATTTTAAGGTCCATCGATCTGTATCTTGTCGCGTATTAGTTTTATTCCGTATAAACGTCTTCTAAGATCGATTCTTGACTTTTCTCCGCGTCTTCTTCGATCTCATACCGGGTAATCTTCTCTAAGTTCCCTTCGTCCAACTGGAGGTCCTGTTCGTCTAACTTTGCGGAGACATTGTCGCCCGTTCGTCCGGAAAAAACCATGTTGGCATACTCATCAGGTTTGATAGCCACGGGTCTCAGATTGATACCCGCAGCCGCCAAGAGGTGGATCAGGAGCTTATAGACGTAGGGGATGGAAACCATGCCGAAACTGGGCGTATCTTTCCGCCCTTTACAGTACGGACACTCGTACTCCCGGGTGGAAGAGTTCTGGACGGCAAACATACCACAGGTGGCACAGATGCACGTAACATAAGCATCAGAACAGTTCTTCAACCGTTCGCGTAAGAAGGCGCTGAGACCGTGCGTGATGACGACGTCCCGTTCCATCTCTCCGAAGCGGAGACCACCTCTGACCTTCCTTCCCTTGGGGGGTTGTCGCGACATCGGTTTGTACATTCCTCTCGATCTGACCTGAACCTTATCCCGTACGTGGTGTTTCAAGCCTTGGAAGTAGACAGGCCCCATGAAGACTTCGATCTCCAGAGGTTTACCGGTCAAGCCGGCGATCATCTTTTCATAGCCTAACTCTTGAAATCCATATCTTTTCATCGTTTCTCGATATGTATTAACCTGAGGCGATATGAAGGGAGTGACATTGACTCGAGTCCCAGTTAAGGCGCCATGTTTAGTTGCTAAAATCTCTAATAAGTAACTCAAAGTCATGCGGCTTGGGATGCAATTGAAACTGACAGCTCCATTTACTGACACCATATGGGTTTTGCTGACACCGATATCGAAGACTTCTTCACTTTGAGCTTCTTTTATAGAAGCGACTTGAAGGAAGAAACACGGTAAAAATTCGTCATAACGGTTAATAATATAATTTGCTTTAGCTTTGTCTTCTAATCTCTCAAACCATTGAAAAACACCAATCTTTTCGAAATACTGTTTTGCGTCGTCGATATACTGATAATCTAATTTTTCTAGATAAAGATGTCTAAACTGACCAGTTCGGAAACGGTTAATGATACTAGAGAATTCAGGTTGACAATAATAACTGTTAAAAGGGTATTCTTTGGCTTTAAATTCTAGACAAGCTTGTTGTGTTGCTTTCTTACGAGAGATCCGTCTTGGATTATCCATAGATGACAATTCGATAATTCGATCCATAATCCAACCGTTTTGTTCTTTAACTTTTTCTAAATATCGCCAATAAGAATTAGCCGCAGATAATCGATACTGTTTCTGAACACAGTATCGAAATCCAATGTTTTTAGCAAAAGCTGTTGTTGCTGGAACTTTAAGTTCACAACAATAGAGATAAGTTTCAGGGTTAATACGATTTTTATCAGGTTTATACGTAACTTCGGAAACATGACAGTTAGGAACGCCGACATAAGATAAGAGATCAGCAATGTATAACATCTGTTCTCTGAGAGCTTCTTGAAAGCCATCTCGGCAAGAGAGTTTTAGATAAGGACCCATTAAATGAGCAGTCTGACCACCCTTTCTTTTAGCATACTGAATGGAAGGAGAACAACCGTCACCTCCAAAGATACCTCCTAGAAACTCTTTAATAACTGATTTTGGAGCAGTATCGAGAAATGTCGGGAATTGTCTATCTTGTGCAGTTCTTCTCCCGATCATAATTCCATCTAAATCGCAAAATAAATCTCCGAAGAATTTAGGTAACGAAATCTCAAATGTAGAACCTTTAAGTTTACTTGTTTGGTCAGAATATTTTCCAGTTAAACTGGATATGAATTTAATATCTTCAAGAAGACATTCCATATCTAACTTTGTTCCCAATGATGCACGACAAATCACCCGACCTTTCTTATCAACATGGATCGTTCCATCAGTAAGAACGAGACCTAAAAGGCGAGCAAAAGCCAAGGTTTTTTCTCGTTCCTCGTATGAATCCATACGGAAAGTGGTACCATTTGAAGTTAAAGTCCAAGCTTTCTCTTCTTCTGTGTCTTCGACATCAAGGGATCCGTCCATACCCATTATCAGATACATGTCCGTCTGGCCATTCTTCTGAAGGGTTTCGAATTCACTTGCGAAGATCGTTCCGACTTGGTTTAGATCTCTGTTGTGACAGACTTTGAATCGGTGTTCAGGGGTACATCGGATGGTTCGACCATCCGAGAGGGTCAGTTCAATGATATCTTTGACCCCTTTTGACTCCCAGCCGAGGGTGTTGGTTCCGATAAACCCGTTCTTATCGTTATCCCACGACAAGACGTTGTCTCCCCCGTTGAACTGGGTTTTCGTTAACGCTCGGCACATTCCGGACTTTAAGAGGATAGGGGTATCAGCCGTAAAACACGACGGGTTAATGATAAAATCAGGTGAAATCCCTGTTTTTACGGAATAGGGCATATCGACACTGGTCAAAACCAAGCCGATGGTACCTTTCTGTGCGTTTCTCGGCGCGTACTTGTCGCCGGCTTGAGGCACACGGGTCAAGCGGAGTTTCACCGTGACTAGGGTTTCGGTTGTTCCTTTATTATCCCGGATGGCCGTGACTAAGATCTTTTCTACGACACCCTCTTCTCCCACACAGATGAAGACACTTTCATTCCGGGTATCTTTGGTAATGTTAGAGTAGATCGTCTTGCCGATGACACAGTCGCCCGTTTTTAGCGGCGCGCCGATCTTGGGTAGCCCGTTGGGTCGGATGTACTGGTACTTACTCTTGGCGTCGTTTGGCCGTAACTTAGGCCGGGTTAAGGCTTCGTGGGCATCTCCACCGTTACTAGCGATGGTCGTACTGTAGATCAAGTACCGTTGCATGCGCATTAAGCCTCGGTCTAACGACTCTTTATTGACGACGAAGGAGTCTTCCTCGTTATACTCGTAACAGAGGAAAGCTATGGTCACGTTCTGACCTGGCCCTCGATGATTGAGAGCCAAGATGTTGAACAGTTCCGGTTCGGCAATGGGCCGTTGGGGGAAAGACAAGAGTTTCGTCTTGCCGTCCGTCAACCGGTTCTTGTGATTGGGATGGGGAACACCCATGGCTTGTTTTCCCATACTGACTTGGTACGTGTTTCGAGGGGCCTGGTTGTGATTAGGCCAGGGGATCATGTCGGCGGCGATACCTAAGATGACCTGTCGGTTCAGTTCGCAGTGGGTGTACCGTCCGATCTTCCTGATCTTTTTGAGTTCATTGGCCGCATCTTCCACCCGATCTTGAGCTTCCGTCAGGTCGATGGGCACAGCCTGTAAGACCGGTTCCGTCAACTTAGCGGCCTTACCGTCCTTACTCATTAAGGTGGTAACGTTCCGTTTAGCTGTATCCAAGAGTTTTTCTGCCTCCTCTAACGTCAAGACTTCCGAGGCCCCACGTAGGATGACACGGTTTCCCTGTTTAATCAGGTTAATTCGGTTCTCCGCTTTCTCGACCAGGGCTTTGGCTCTCGTTAAGGTCAGGGGGATATCGACCGTCTTCTCAATCAGGACTTCTTTCCCGGCTTGGATCTTCTTAACGTTCTCCACGGCCACCTGATACTCGTTTTCGCAGTAGGCGATCTTCTGGAAGTGTTCTTGGATCGTTTCGACGTCGGGAGCAATCTTGATGTAAGCCTGTTCCTGTTCCCAGGGTGATAAATATTCGAGAGCCCCGTAGGCGATCATGGCGGCTTTCGTGCCGTTTCGCAAGTCGACGGGATGGCCCAGCCGATCTTTAGCCGTGTCGATGGCCAAGGAACCGTCCGGATTGACGATCAGAACGGGGCGGATTAAGCGACTCGGTCCCATGTCGACGTACAACCAGTCGTTCTCGAAGACGATCGAACAGGTGTAGTAGATCTGAGCCGTCCGTCTTAAGTAGAGGAGGTCTTCGAACGTCTGTTGGCCGTCGCACCAGCCGAGGAACTTACCGTAGACCATGAGTTTCGTATCTCCGAAGGTCGGATCCAGTTTCGCCCAGGGTTGGCCTGTCTTTCTACCTCGTCGACTCTTCGAGTCTAATGACCTCTTCGAGTCTAATGACCTCTTTGAGTCTAAGGTAGTGGCTCCGGTCGTGAAACCGAGGACCCGCCGTATGATCGTGTCGTCCGGTTGGTCCAAGGTCACCTTCGTTAAGAGGGCCAGATTCTTCAATAGGCCGCAGTTGGTTCCTTCGGGACTCATGACGGGGCAGATGAAGCCGTACTGGCTGTTCTGAACCAAGCGGAGATTGGGTTGGTGGTCCGTTCGACTGATGGCCACGTCGACAGTACAGATGTGACTGTACGTGGCGATAACCGTGTCGCGATTCAGAGTTTGGGCCACATCGTTCTTCATCTGCCCGCCTTTAACCCCCCAGTTAGAGCTGATGAAAGAGGAGTTGAACGTGTCCGTGATGATGTCTGTGTCGATAAAAGCCTTCTCAATACCGTTGAAATCTTTGATCTGTTGACGATCGATAGAGCCTTGAATTAGGCCCGTGGCTTTCCGCCAGGCGTTTCGAAAGAGCTGTTCCATAGATCGTCCCGCTCCCTCTAGTCTCTTATTCGACCAGGAGTCCCGATCGTCCAAGGTCCGGAAACCAGCTAAAAGTTCGATAAATCGAGCGATCATGATACTGAGCATCTGGAGTTTATAGGCCCGGATCCGTTCCATATTCTCCTCTTTCGTCTCTGTTTCCGGTCCGGGCAGATCGTTCAGGTGGGGAAAGAGGTCGTTGTTGATGATTCGGGGAATCTCTTCGGCTAAAGGTCGATCCAACTTACTCAGTTCGATCTTACTGGCTAAAACTTTTTCATCGTCCGGAAAGAGGTCGAAATCGACCAGATTGTGGGCGAGTTTCGACCAACACTTGTTCCGATTCTCCGGTTTGACAAACTGTAAGATCATCTCTCTAATTTCGGCTAACGTAATCGTCGGGTAGATCAACCGGTAGACACTCAGGACGTTGATAGCATTAGCACTCGGTTTCACGGCTTGGACCTTCTGTTTGACCGGGCCGTTAGCCAGTTCGGCCTTCCGTTCATCGTCCGTTAAGCGACCTTTATTGCGGATACTGGGAAACTGGATCTGAATCATCTTCTGGTGGACCGAATCCAAGATCAGTTGAACTAATCCCGTTCCTCGCATCGTGTTACAGGTGATTCGACAGACCGGACCGAACTTCGGGTTCATGACCATGAGGAAGATCTTGTTAACGATCAGCTGTTCCTGTAGTAAGACGACCTTCTCCACGCCGTTGATAACGAAGTAGGCTCCCGGATCGTTCGGATCCTCTCCAAAAGCGGCCATCTCTTCCGCCCGCGTTAAGTTCTTTAGGTGACAGAGGTCAGACTTCAACATGACGGGGATGGTACCGATACAGATGGAACTCTTCGTCTCTACGATGGGGCCGTTGTCGTTTTCAACCCTTTTGTTGATGTCGACGATCAGCTTGGAACTGTACGTGATTCGGAGTTCCCGAGCCATCTTGGGCGTCAACGGTTTGACCTGCCCGGCGTGAACGTAACTGGGGGGTTCCAACCTCAAGTTGTCGAACGTGATGAAGTAGTTGTCCATCCGGAGGAGCCTTCCATAGACGTTACCGTATAAACTCCGGTTGATCCAGTTGTTGTAGACTTCGATGTGGTCGTAACCGAAAGCCTCGTAACTCAGGTAGTGACGGAGGAGCTTCCCCGCCGGATCGATCTCCAGACTGACGCCCGATTCGACGTACTCTTTAGGTGTCCGGTCTATCAAGTCGGTCCGATACTCTGGGATCAGGGCTTGGATGTCCCGATCCGTCCGTTGAACCGTCTCTTTTACGGTCTCTTCTCCGATCGTGTCGATCGATTCTTCCGCATTAACCTTGTAAACGCCTTTGAACGTATCGAGACGCTTGCCTGGTCGAACGGTTGGTTTCTTCGACATCCTTTCCAGTAAAGATCTCTTTTAAAGTACTTAGTAAAAGACTTAGGGAACAATTATTTCTCATTTCTGATCAGAAATGAGATCACCTAGACGTTCTCAGAAGGGAGAGGATTAGCCCCGATATTCAGACGACGAAGCTGGGAAGGGACCGGGGGTCGTTCCGTCAACCGGTTACCATAGAGGTTGATCAGGTCGATCGGAGTGGAAGATTGGAGGAGCCCGAGTTGTTTAGCGTCGTTGATCTGGTTGAAGAGGGCATAGAACGTCCGGATATTTCGGGGGAGACGGGGAACCTGCTCCAGTAGGTTGTTACTTAAATCGACCTCATGGAGCTGATCTGGGAGGTCGACGGTGGTTAGCCGGTTGTGACTGGCGTGGAGATACCTGAGGTTGGTTGGCAGGCGTGGTACCTCTGTTAACCGGTTAAACGGAAGAGAAAGGAAGAGGAGGGAGACGGGGAAGACCGGTAGGGTCGTCAACCGGTTGTAACCGGCGTAGAGATACTCTAGATTAACCGGTAAGGTCGGAAGGCGAGAGAACCGACACCCTTCTATTAGAAGATGTCGGAGAGATAGAGGAAAGGTTATTTCTGGTCTTATATTCCCGTTTCCATTCAAGTACGTCACCCTTGAGCCGTTAAGATCGATCGATCTTAACCGGTTGTCGGCTAAATTTAAGAACTTGACCGTTCCGGTTAACCGGAACGTGGTCAACCGGTTCCCCGATAAGTCCAGATCCTTTAGTCTAGCCGGCCAGACGATGTCGGGTAGATTTTCTAGTCGGTTCTTCGATAAATCCAAAATCTTGACGGTAGGAGGAAAGGTAAGGCCAGTCAGATCGTCTCTTTTTAAGCCGCAGCCGATCAGTCGGATCTCCCGACAGGCCGTCGGCCAAGCTGACGTCAACCGAACGGAGGTCTGGAGGAAAACAACGACCTGACACGGGTCAGGCCAACTGACCTGATCTAAGTCGACCGGGTCGGTCGACTCGAAGACGAGCCTCGTCTCCTCATCTTGGAGAACGCCTTGATCGTCGATAAGGCTCAGATCTTCAGAAGAAGTGAAATGAGGTTCGATCGTCATACCTTTTTAGACGGAGATTACGTCTTTAGCGTCTCTTTAAGTAGGTCAGAGAAGAAAGAGCCGATCTCCGGATGATCTCGGTCTCTACACCCGAAAGCGGGCCGGTTCTGAGCTGTAGAGAAGAAGAGATCCGCGCCAGATCGACCTTTCTTTAAGATTTTGACGCCATAAGGGGCAAGACCAAGTTTATTTCTTGAAACGACTGTCTGACTACCTCTGTTCGCTCCGATCTCTTGCTTAGTCGCAGAAAACCCGATCTGGTAACAGAACGTGAAGAAGCCGGTTCCGAGAACAAGAATTGGACAGGACGGGAGCTTGGCGGGTGGCTCTGTATCGACGAAGATCAGACCGACCAGATCGTACTTATCTCCCTCTATCAGGCTCTCTAGATCGGGAGAATGTCGGATCTTCGGATGCCCTTCAGCCTGTAAAACCTCAATTAACGGTCTGATCTTTCCGGGTTCGGCTGTAACTAAGCCGATAATCTGATCTCTCCGCTGATAAGGAGATCGGACTGGTAACCAGTCCGGTAGTCCGCGTCGAAGCCGGGTAACGGAAGCCATCGATTAAGACTTTTTTCAGATCCGAAGAGAACGTTTATATCTGACATAAATATTCCTGTAAAATAAATGAAGGCAGGATTAGATCCGAGGTTATACAGTACAGATATCGATGAATACGTACGGAAGAATCGGAGATACTATAACCGGAGAGAAGTGAAAGAAAAACTGGCGCTCTTAAGAAAAGATCAACAAAAATACGAGAAGCACCTCATTACTAATACGTCTGTCTGTACAATCCCTGAACTTTCTGACTTAGAAGATAAGCTTAATCAAGTCGATTTCGATTCGTTAAGTCGAGTAGTCGATAAACAGTTCTACAATACGAAAGTCTTAGAAACGGCTATGTGTATAAGTGAAAGTATCTTCTTCGGGAACAAGTATGAAGGGGGGCTGTTTGACTATACAGACAGGATCCGCTTGTATCTGGATAACTTAAGACAGATCGGGTCTGAATCCGTCTACGGTTACGCCCTCTGGGGTGATCTGAAGAATCCAGAACCGGGAGCCTTAGAAGCTAAAAACTTCTTTGTTATCAAAGTACCTCGGAAAGATGAAGACGACAACGACCTGTTACATGAACTGGTAATCGGGCTTTTCGGAACCAATATGTTACGCCGATATATTCCTAATTTCTCTTATATTTATGGTGGTTTTAGGTGTTCTCCCCCTATTATCGACCCAGATACGAAAGAAGTTACCGCTCTCTGTCTGAATCGGGAGAACGTTATCAATCATATCGTTTATGAAGCTGTTAATAATGCTATTTCAGCTAAGAACTTCGTTCAGTCCTGTTCAATCGAAAGTTACTTAACTATGTATCTTCAACTCTTGTACGCCCTAGCTTTTGCAGAAGATCGGATAGGTTTTACTCACTACGATCTCCATGATGAAAACCTCTTGATGCGACAGATCTCCCCGAAGAATGAACTATTCCAAATTCCGTATCCGACAGAAAAAGGGGTTGAATATATCTTAACGACCCATATTCCGACTATTATCGACTACGGGCAGACTCGAATTACGTATAAAGAGAAGAGTTTGGGGTACTATAACTTTGAAAAATACGGTGTTATAGCCGATCAGATCTGGCCTTTATACGATGCCTATAAGTTCCTCATCTTCTCTTCTAAATCAGCTATCAGTTTTAAACGAGAGCCGAAATTTATAACAATCTTATCTCAGATCGTCTATTTCTTCAATGATCGAGAAAGTCTCGTAGAAATTATCAAAAACCAGATGAGAGAAGGGTACGGTTACTACATCTATCCCCGGGTCGTTTCTAACACCAATGTGAAGATTCGAGATCTGATCCGATATATCCGGGTTAAGTTTGCTAACCTTCTCCGACCCCTTATTCGGAAAGATCCCTTTCCGAACAGACCTTTCTTCGAATGTCGGACCGGCTCCTGTCTCCCTGTTACCGATCTAAATCGGACGTTAGGTATCATGAATCGGATCTCTGTTCCCCGTTCCATTCCGGAGTTTTACGAGTTGTATTTCCGCTTAACCTATTTTAAACTAGTCGAAGAGAAGAAAGAACTGATTAGAAAATTCGAATATACGACCTTAATTAAAGATCACTATCGGATCTGTTTCGATCTCTTAAACAAGATCGGACGGGCATGTAAAACGATTAAACCTATCAATATCAAAGACTTAACCTTACAAGAGATTGTTGTGACTGGGAATGGGATCTTACATAGTTTGAGAGCCATGAATTCCCAGTTTAGTCGTATTATCGATGAGAGTAATCGGTTACGCCTCTACTGCTCTCTCGGAGCTCATATCAGTACCATCTATAAGAATCGGGATAATAACAGGAAATTTATCCAATTATGGAACATATTTAAGAAAGATTACTTCCCGTATATCTTCGAGATCTACAAGGATATTATCCTTATAAATCGGGATAAATTTAAGACTTTGAAGAGAAATAAGGTAAAATTTGACCAGTTTATTAACGCTAATAGGGATTTCTCTTCCTTTATCGATAACCAGCAGATGTTCAACAAGAGTGTAACCAATGATGTGATCAATAGGTTGAACACGTAAGATCTAACCTAAAGAGGGTAGATCTGATAGGATTAAAGCCATCGTAAGATGTTGAAGAGGGTCTTCTGCTCTCTAAACAGGTACATCTTAATCTTAGGAACCAGATTTTCTGCGTAAGTAGAAAGGTTGTTAAAGTTAACATTCAAATACGTCATTTGTTTATCCTGTTTACTGAGACGGGAGGCGAGAGCTGAAGAATGAAAGTCTTTCAGACTGTTGTAAGACAGATCGAGACTATCCAAATTTAAACAGGAGGTAAAGAGGTCCGAAGGGATAGAGGTTAGCTTATTATTCTGAAGAAACAGGACGATCAGACTTTCCAAGTAACAGACTGTTGATGGAACAGAACTGATCTGGTTGTAACTGAGATCGAGATTCGTCAAGTTTGGAATCTGAATATTAATCAGATCGGGATAGACGGTAAACTTATTGCGACTTAAGTTGAGAACCGTTAGATTCTTAACTTTATAGTCAGTGGAAGGGAATTTAATCTCTTGAAACCTGTTTTTCTGAAGATTAAGGGACGTAAGGTTCTTTAATCCCCAGATCGAATCAGGAAGGGAAGTAAGTTGATTACTACTGAGATCAAGGTTCTTCAGAGAAGTTAATAGACCGATATGATCTGGAATTTTCAGAATCTCTTTTCCACTCAAATTAAGGTTTTCGATCTGCCAATCGTTGATATAGATGAAGTAGATCAGGAAGCCTAAAGCTTCAAAAGTAATTTTCTTCGACTTTTCCAACCAAGCAGAGAAGGTATGTTCTGTAGAAACACTGACCAGATCCGACGTGAAGAGGAAACCTAAGTAGGCATGAAAGAACTTCTGATTTTTCTGATCTAACTTTCTCGTCTGTCTTATCAGAGAAGAAAGGAACGTATCTTGGATCAGATCGTGATCTGTCTTTCCTATCTGAGGTAGATTGTTTAGAACATCATTAGAGATTTTTTCAGTATTTTGAGTTATATCTTGACATACTTCTTGCATAAAACCTAAGATTATTTGACGTTTGTCATTCTCGATTATTTCAGAATATTCTTCTACAATTTCTAATTTTCCTTCTTCCTCTTCAACAGGTTGAATTTCAACAGGTTGATCCGGTTGAACATCAATAGGTTGATCCGGTTCAATAACTTTATCCATATTTAGAAAGACGTATTATAACCTTGAAAAGAGAAACTAATAAATCAATTATTAGTTTAAAAAGGCTTAAATACTTATAATTATAGGTATTTAGGAAGATTTTCTCTCCTTTCTGCTCAGATGACCCTACTGTTTGAAAGGGATGTAGAAGGCACTCTTCTTATCCAGAGGAGTTTCCGGCACGTGGAGGAGGGTCAGGACTTTCGACAGTTCGACCTGATTTCCAGTCGTATCGGTATTTTCCAACAGGTCGACGATCGCCTGACAGGCCGTCATCTGATCCTCCGTATACCGGTTGTTCCACTGGGTTAACCACCTGACGTACTCTTCAGGAAGACTGGCGAAGATCTGCTGGTGGTAGGTCGTGTCTGTATACGAGTCGAGGAGACGGATAAACAGGTCTTGGTAACCACCGATCTCCTGTTTCTTCCCCTTACAGACCAGATACCGTTCACTGTTCGCCGGTCGGGACGTACAGGGTTTGAACAGGTAGACGGCGTCGTAACAGAGGCTGACCAGGTAGAGGAGGTCGGCAGAGTACTGAGTGACCGTATCGAACAGTTTAATGACGGCGTCTGACCCGACTCTCCCGACGAGGACGGCCACCCCCAGCTGACAGGTGATTAGACGACTCGATAACTGTTCCTGATGGAGCTCCAACCCTTCCACTTCGATGCCGCCGTCCCCTACGATCAAGTCGACCCCTTCGGGTTGTTCGGTCAGACAGACGGTAACAAAGCCTTTCCACTCCTTATAGATGTTGCCTGTACCGGTCGGATGGGGAACTACCAGGTCCTTCCCCATCTGGTTATCTAAGCGGATGATATCCGCTTCACTGTTGATGATCGTATACCGGGACCGCGGATCCGTAGGGATCAACAGGTCGTACTTGTACTTGAGGGCCCCGTTCTCCCGCGTTGGCACGAGGGACATTCCGTAGCCGAAACTATACGGATATCGGAACTGGAGATACTGGGAGAAACCTCCCGGAGCCGAACAGAGGTCGACAAAGACGAAGGGAGTCTGAGTCTCCGCTTGCTGCCGGGAAAAGGTAAAAGCCTGGCCGGATACCTGGAAAACAACGTCAACATTAGCCAGTTTGATGGCCGCTCGGTTCATAAAGACGGATCGACCCACCTTTTCGAACGGATTGGCTCTATCCCGAGCGTCTGCAAACTCCTCCGTATCGAACCGATCTTTCAGCGTCTGAAGTTCCTTATACCGTTTACCAACGTAGACGGGGGCCGGATAAGCCGTAAGCTTCTTCGTTTCGATCTTCAACTTGATGTCTGACGGGAAAACGGGGATTAAACCGAGACGTTCTGCCTCTAACAGGTCGTCCTCCCGATCGGAAGATCGGTCAGAGATTACGGTCAACCGGGCGATCGGATCTTGATAGACCATAACTTTAAAGGGGAATGAAGATCTTTCTGATCAGTTTATAACCCATTAAGAAACGTACTTGAATTTGGTGAAATCGAGACCTTCGATCGTCTTGTCAAAGAAGACGTTCAGGTAGTGGTAGCCGGTACAGATCAGTTTCCCCGATCCGACGCGGATACAGAACTCCCCCCGAAGGATCTCTTTCAGGTACCGGGAGAGGAGGTCTTCCTGTTGAACTAAAGAACCCCGATCGTAGTAGACCGTTCGGACGTTCGTTGTAAACGTCCGGACAGCGTCCGGGAGAGACCGGATCAGTTCATCCAGTTCAAACAGGTAGATGGAGATCCGACTGAGGAGCTTCTCATCTATATGGTTACTACTGATCTCTTGACTCCCCTTTACCGTCAAGGGATACGGATGACCCGGACCCTTCCACTGCCGGAGGTACATTCCCGTCTGGAAGAGCTTCGTAAACATCTTTTTAACTTGTTTCTTCTCCGGATCGGAGAAGAGATCGAAGGTGCTCCGGAGGACCGTATCGTACTCTGTCGCCTCCCTCCTACTTAGGAGGACGGTCTTGATCTGCTGCCGGAGTCGGTCAAACTGGGCTACTTCCTTCGGATCGATCTTTCGACTGTAGGTGAGAGCGATAAACTCCCGTCCCTGTCTATCCCCTTTCTCGCCAAAGTACGTGACGTACTTCCGGATCTGTTTACAGAGGGTCTTCAGTTGTAAGACGGCGTCTAAGGGAAAAACGTTACTGGTATCATCAGGCCGACGGAACGAGCCCGATTCCCCCTCACTTACCGTAAAGATGTCGTGGAGCTCCTCCACCGTATAGACGTGATACCGGTCAGGATGCCCGAAACCGATGAGCAGTAAACTCGGATCTACGAGTTCTAACGTCCCGTACGTCTCAAGATTGACGTACTTCTTGCCTTCCAGATTGGGAAGGAAGAACCGGTCCGTCTTCTGTTCCAACCAGGTGATGAAGTCCAACCGGTTCTGGTAAGGGAAGTAACCGTACGTTTCGATCAGCGTCTTATCTGACAGTTCGGTTAGCTTCGGGACGGGAGGGATCTCTTTCCCTTTTTCATCGATCATGAGGACCTTTTTCCGCTTCCCTTTCTTTCGATGAAAAGCTTTGACAAGCTGATCGTACTGGATGAACGTCTGTAAGAGATAGTCATCCAGGCTAAGACCGACATGAGGGACTAGTATTCCGTACTCTCTCATCAGCTTGACCATCTCTTCCTGACTTTTGACGGGTTGGGACCCAGAGATTACTCCTTTC
>Ga0116230_10002157_pt1 | contig 18916 bp, 17 predicted proteins | sample S1TSphfallax_3_FD_88678 | JGI IMG/M metagenome (GOLD analysis project Ga0116230, IMG submission 88678) | Host-associated microbial communities from peat moss isolated from Minnesota, USA - S1T2_Fd - Sphagnum fallax MG | ecosystem: Host-associated > Plants > Peat moss > Unclassified | place...
TTCTGGGGCTGGACTATCTGGGCGGCCTAGGGGACAGCGCTACGCCTCGGGGCGGCGCGACGTTCCCGCCCGTGAGTTCGATCGACCAGGCGGACGCGCTTGCCCAAGTCGTGCAGCATCTTGGCTTCGGCCGGCTGCACGCCATCGTCGGTGCCTCGTACGGAGCCATGGTGGCGCTCAGTTTCGCGGCCCGCCACCCCGGGTTGGTGGGCCGTATTGCCGTCATCTGCGGCGCCGACCGGGCCCAGGTGCTGTCCACCGCCTGGCGCAGTGTCCAGCGCCAGATCGTGCGCGAGGCGCTCGCGCGCGGCGACGGTCCGGCGGGCCTGAAGCTGGCGCGGGCGCTGGCGATGGCGACGTACCGCAGCCAGACCGAGTTCGCCGCGCGCTTCAACGGGCCGCCGGTCCGTGACGCTGACGGCTTTCGCTTTCCGGTGGAAGGCTACCTGTTTGCGCGCGGCGACGATTACGTGGCGAAGTATCGCGCCGAGTCGTTCCTGGCGTTGAGCGAATCCATCGATCTGCACCGGGTGGATCCCGCCGCCGTGACGACCCCGGCCACGCTGATCGCGGTGCGCGAAGATCAACTGGTCCCGGTGGCCGACATGCAATCACTGGCAGCGCGGCTCGCAGGTCCGAGCCGCCTCATCGAAATCAATTCCATTTTCGGTCATGACGCGTTTCTCAAGGAAGCCGCCCTGATCAATCCTCTTGTGAAAAATGCCCTAGCGGAGCCTTGAATGAACCACGACAGCAAGCAACGAAAAGACATCGCCACGCGCTCGGTACGCGCCGGACTCGAATCGGACGCGCAGCACGGCTCGGTCGTGCCGCCGATCTACCTGTCGACCAATTTTGCGTTCGAGGCCTACCGCAAGCCACGCCAGTACGACTACACGCGATCCGGCAATCCAACGCGCGATCAACTGGCGGGTGCGATCGCCGATCTGGAGGGCGGAGCGGGTGCGGTGGTCACGTGTACCGGCATGTCGGCCATCACGCTGGTCCTGTCCATCCTGCCCGCCGGAGCCCGCGTCGTGATGCCCTTCGACTGCTATGGGGGCACCTATCGGCTGGCCGCGGCGCTCGCCAAGAAGGGCGCGCTCTGCGCCGACTTCATCGATCAAACCGATCCGCAGGCGCTCGCGAAGGCGCTGGCACAAAGGCCGGCCATGATCTGGATCGAGACACCGAGCAATCCGCTGCTGCGCATCGTCGACATCCGCGCCGTCGCCGATGCCGCCCATGCGGTCGGTGCGCTGGTGGTGGTGGACAACACCTTTCTCTCGCCCGTCTGGCAGCAACCGCTCGCGCTCGGCGCCGACCTGGTCATGCACTCCACCACCAAGTATTTGAACGGGCATAGCGACGTGGTCGGCGGCGCGGTGGTCGCGGCCACCGAGGCGCTGCACACCGAGGTCGCCTGGTGGGCCAATGCGCTCGGTGTCACCGGGGCGCCGTTCGACAGCTTCATGACGCTGCGCGGCATACGAACGCTGCACGCGCGTCTGCGGGTGCACGCGGAGAACACCCAGGCGGTGGTCGAGACTCTGCAACGTCATCCGGCGGTGCGGCATGTGTACTACCCCGGCTTGCCGGATCATCCCGGGCACGAGCTGGCGCGCCGGCAGCAACTGGGCTTCGGCGCCATGCTGAGCTTCGAACTCGCCGGCGGTGAACCCGCGGTCGAGGCATTCCTGGACGGGCTGGAGTGCTACACGCTCGCCGAATCACTGGGCGGTGTCGAAAGCTTGATTTCACATCCGAGCACCATGACCCATGCCGGGATGGACGAGCCCGCGCGGCTGCGTGCCGGAATCGGCCCCGGCCTGCTGCGCATGTCCGTGGGCATCGAGGCCTCCCAGGATCTGGTGGAGGATCTCGTCGCGGGGCTCGACCGTGCCATCGACGCGACGGCAAAGGCGGTGGTCAAGCTGGCCCGAGGCTAAAGAGCGGCGAGCACGGCGTCGCCCGCCGCGCGAGTCGACACCGGTGTGACGCCCGGCGCAGCGAGGTCCGCCGGCAGGCTTCCCGCCACCACGGCCGCGGATACGGCGGCCTCCAGTGCGCCGGCCTCGGCCTCGCGCTTCAGCGAATGCCGCAGCAGCATCGCGGCACTCAATATCGTTGCGTACGGATTGGCAATGCCCTGACCCGCGATGTCCGGCGCCGATCCATGGATGGGTTCGAACAGCCCACCGCGTCCGGTCGCGCCCAACGAGGCGGAAGGCAGCAGCCCCAGCGATCCGGCCAGCATCGACGCTTCGTCGGTGAGAATGTCGCCGAACATGTTCTCGGTGGCGATGACGTCGAAGTCGCGCGGCCGCCTGATGAGATGCATGGCGGCGGAGTCGACCAGCATGTGTTCGAAGCCGACGTCGGGAAATTCCGCCGGCATGATCCGGTCGACCACCGCACGCCACAGGCGCGACGTCTCGAGCACGTTGGCCTTGTCGACGGACGTCAGCTTGCGGCGTCGGCCGCGCGCGAGCGCGGCTGCCAGTCGCACGACGCGTTCGATCTCGGTCACCGAATAGCGGCACACGTCCACGGCCTCGGTGGCCGTCCGGTGCTTGTCGCCGAAGTAGATGCCGCCGGTCAACTCGCGCACCACCATGATGTCGACGCCGTGCAGCAGCTCCGCCTTGATCGGTGAGGCGTGCAGCACGGCGGGGTGCGGTACCACCGGACGCAGGTTGGCGAACAATCCGAGCGCCTTGCGCAGCGCCAGGAGACCCTGTTCGGGCCGGACCGGCGCGTCCGGCGCCGACCATTTCGGACCGCCAACGGCGCCCAGCAGTACCGCGTCGGCGCGCCTGCAGACCTCCAAAGTTGCGTCCGGCAGGGCTTCGCCCGTGGCGTCGATGGCTGCGCCGCCCAAGAGGGCCGTCTCGAACTCGAAGCGATGACCGAACTTCGCTGCAACCGCCTCGAGCGCGCGCACAGCCTGCGCGGTGACCTCGGGTCCGATGCCGTCACCCGGGAGAACCGTGATGAGTGCGTGCATCAAGCGTTCCGCGCAGCGTCGCCGCGCGCGGCCTCGAAACGCTCGATGTCCGCAAGCCTGCTGCGCAGATAGCCGAGCTCGTCGACGCCGTGCAGCAGACAGTGGCGGGCAAATGCCTCGAGCGGAAAACGCACGGCCGCGCCGGTCGGCAGGGTCAACGTGGTGGCGGCCAGGTCGATGTCGACCTCGACGCCGGGATGCTGCAGCAGCCACAACGCAGTGGGCTCATCGACGGTGATGGGCAGCAGTCCGTTCTTCAGGGAGTTGCTGCGGAAGATGTCGGCGATCTCCGTGCTGATGACGGCGCGCAAGCCGTAATCGAGCAGCGCCCACGGCGCATGCTCGCGCGACGATCCGCAGCCGAAGTTCCTGCCGGCGACCAGGACCCGGCAGCCCTGCGCCTCCGGCGTGTTCAAGACGAAGCCGGGATTAGGTGCGCCGTCCGCGAGATAACGCCAGTCGGCAAACAACTGCCGGCCGAGCCCCTCCTTGGTGGTGGTGGTCAGGAACCGCGCCGGGATGATTTGATCCGTGTCGACATTGGTCGAGTTGATCACGACGGTCCTCGATCGAAGGCGCGTGAGCGGCTCCATTAGCGCATTCCAATCATAGCAACGTCCTCGGATCGGTGATTCTGCCTTGCACCGCGCTGGCGGCGGCGGTCAACGGGCTCACCAGGAGGGTGCGCGCGCCGACACCCTGCCGGCCCTCGAAATTGCGATTGCTGGTGCTGATCGAGTACGCGCCGGCCGCTACGGTGTCGCCGTTCATCCCCAGGCACATCGAACACCCGGACTCGCGCCAATCGGCGCCGGCGTCTTTGAAAATCTGCGCGAGCCCCAAGGCCTCGGCCGCGCGCTTGACCTGCTGCGAACCGGGCACGATCAAGAGCTTGACGCCCGGCGCCACCTTGCGTCCCTTCAAGATGCCGGCGGCGGCCTCGAGGTCCTCGAGACGGCCGTTGGTACAGCTGCCGATGAACACCACGTTGACCGGCTTGCCGAGCATCGCCTCGCCGCCGCGAAAGCCCATGTAAGCCAATGCCTGGTCGAACACCGCCGCCGCCGGCTGGCCGGCTGCCGGCGCCGCCGGGATGTCACCGGTGATCGGCACCACCATGCCAGGATTGGTGCCGTAAGTGATCATCGGTTCGAGCGCGGCCGCATCGATGTCGATGGCGGCGTCGTACACCGCGCCGGGATCGCTCGCGAGTTCGCGCCAGCGCGCCACCGCCGCATCCCATGCCGCACCTTTGGGTGCGCGCGGCGTGTCCTTGAGGTAGGCGAAGGTGACCTCATCCGGCGCGATCATGCCCGCGCGCGCGCCGGCCTCGATCGACATGTTGCAGATCGTCATGCGCTCGTCCATGGACAGTGCGCGAATCGTCGCGCCGCGGTACTCGAACACGTACCCGGTGCCGCCCGACACGCCGACCTTGCCGATGATCGCGAGGATCAAATCCTTGGCGGTGACGCCCGGCTTGAGGCTGCCTTCGACGTTGATGGCAAAGGTCTTCGGCTTGCGCTGCAGCAGGCACTGGGTGGCGAACACATGGCCGACTTCGGTACTGCCGATGCCGAAGGCGAGCGCGCCGAACGCGCCGTGTGTGCTCGTGTGACTATCGCCGCAGACGATGGTCATGCCCGGCAGGGTGCACCCGAGTTCCGGACTGATGACGTGCACGATGCCGCGCCGCGCGTCATGCATGTCGAAGAGTTCGATACCGAATTCCGCGGCGTTCTTCTCGAGCTGCGCCACCTGCCTCGCGGCGGCGTCCATCTTGATCGGCTCGGTGCCGAACACCTGTTCGCTCTTCGTGGGCGTCGAGTGGTCCATGGTCGCCAGCGTACGGTCGGGACGCCGCACCGGCAATCCCAAGGAGCGCAACAGGCTGAAGGACTGCGGCGAGGTGACCTCGTGAATCAGATGCAGATCGATGTAGAGCACGGCGGGGGTGTCCGCCGTCTCCTTCACGACTTCATGCGCGGTCCATACTTTGTCGAACAGCGTGCGCGGTGACATGGCTCATGCCTTGCCGGATTCCAGCCACGGCATGCGGGCACGCAGCTGCGCGCCGACTTTCTCGATCGAATGGGTAAGGTCGGCTTTCAACAGCTTCGAGTATTTCTTGCGGCCGGTCTTCGTCTCCGAAATCCACTGGCGCGCGAACTTGCCCTGCTGTATCTCACCCAGGATCTTTTTCATTTCCTTCTTGGTGGCCTTGTTAACGACGCGTGGGCCGCGCGTCAGATCGCCGTACTTCGCGGTCTCGCTGATGAACTTGTGCATCTTGGTGATGCCGCCCTCGTGCAACAGGTCGACGATCAGCTTGAGTTCGTGCAGGCATTCATAGTAAGCCACCGCGGGCTGATAGCCGGCCTCGACCAGCGTCTCGTAACCCTTCACCACCAGCTCCGTTGCCCCGCCGCAGAGCACCGCCTGCTCGCCGAACAGGTCGGTCTCGGTTTCTTCGGCGAAGGTTGTTTCGAGCACGCCGCCGCGGGTGCCGCCGATGCCATCGGCATACGCGAGCGCATTCGCCTTGGCCTTCTTGGAGGGATTCTGATCCACGGCGATCAGGCACGGTACACCGCGTCCCTGTTGATATTGACGGCGCACCAGATCGCCGGGCCCTTTCGGCGCGATCAACACCACGTCGAGATCCTTGCGCGCCTTGATCTGTTTGAAATGCACGTTGAAACCGTGGGCGAACAGCAGCGTCGCACCCGGTTCGAAGTCGCCCTTGAGTTCTTCGTAGAGCGCCTTTTGCGTCATGTCGGGGACCAGCATCGCGATCAGCTGCGCGCCCTTGACCGCTTCTTTCGGCACCAGCACCTTCAAGCCGTCTTTCTTCGCCTTGTTGAAGCTCTCGCCCTTGCGCACACCGACCACCACGTCGAAGCCGCTGTCATGCAGATTGAGCGCGTGGGCGCGTCCCTGGCTGCCGTAACCGAGTACGGCGATGCGTGCTCCGCGCAGTGCTTTCTTGTCTACATCTTTTTGCGAATACAAACGCATTTGCTACTCCTCAGCCTTAAAAACAAAACCCCGTATCTCGCGACCGATGGCCACAAGCGGGGTCCTTGAAACTAGCCGCAAATAGCAACACAGAATCTCTTATGATGCAAGACCTGGGCGAGGCCCCCGCCTTCCTTGGAGGAGACGCCGATGTCAGCCGATGATGCCGCCAGCGTGCCGCTGTGGCTGTTGTACGACGATGCACTCGATGAGTGGCGCAAGGCGCAACCGCCGCGCGTTGCGGCATGGCTCGATGAACACAGCTTCAAAGCGGAACGGCATCGCGTGGTCGCGGTGCCGAATGCAGCGGGCACGCTCGACATGGTGGTCGGTGGCTTGGGCAAGCGGCACGGCGCATTGTCGCTGTGGCATGGCGCGGCGCTGGCCGAGCGGCTGCCACCGCGACGCTACCGGCTGGCACAGGAGTGGAGCGTCGCCGATGCCACGCAGCTACAGCTCGGATTTCTCTATGGCGCATATCGTTTCGAGCGTTACCGGCCGAGCAAGTCAGAGCGCGCAGGCATTCTCGAGCCGCAGCCCGGGGTCAACCAGGCCGAGGTACTCGCGACGGCGGAGTCCTTGACTCTGGCGCGCGACTGGATCAACACGCCCGCGGCCGATTTCGGCCCCGCACAACTTGCCGCGGCAGCACAGCAACTGGCGCAGCGCCATGGCGCCACTTTCCGGCAATGGGTGGGCGATGAATTGCTCGCCGCAAACTTCCCGGCCATTCATGCGGTGGGCCGAGCCAGCGCGACACCGCCGCGGTTGGTCGAGCTCACGTGGGCGCCTGCGGGCGGTGCCGATCTACCGCTGCTGACGCTGGTGGGCAAGGGCGTGTGCTTCGACAGCGGTGGCCTCGACATCAAGCCAAGTTCCGGGATGGCGCTGATGAAAAAGGACATGGGTGGCGCGGCGGTGGCCCTCGCGCTCGCCAACCTATTGCTGCACTCGAAGCTCAAGGCGCGGCTGCGCGTGCTCGTGCCGGCGGTAGAGAATGCCATCAGCGGCAATGCCTATCGACCGGGCGACGTGCTCGCCACGCGCAAGGGGCTCTCGGTCGAAGTGGGCAATACCGACGCCGAGGGCCGGCTGGTGCTGTGCGATGCCTTGGCGCTGGCCGACGCCGACCGGCCGGATCTCATCATTGATTTCGCGACCCTTACGGGCGCCGCCCGGGTGGCGCTGGGGCCGGAGCTGCCGGCGCTGTTTGGCAGCGACGAACAAATCGTCGCCGATCTGGCACGCGCGGCGGCGGCCGAGCATGACCCGCTGTGGCCCATGCCGTTATGGGCTGGTTACGACGACGAACTCGGCAGCAAGATCGCGGATTTGAACAACGTCGCCGCGTCCGGTTTCGCCGGCGCGATTTTTGGTGCCTTGTTCCTCAAGCGCTTCGTCACCGACACGCCGAACTGGGTGCACATCGATCTGTACGCGTGGAATCCCAAGGAGCGTCCGGGCCGCGGCGTCGGGGCCGAGGCACACGCGGTGCGTGGCGTGCACCGCTACCTCATGGAGCGTTACGGCCGCGCCGATTGACATTGCGCTGCCGCGACGGGCGCGCCTATGCTCCCGACCTCATGGCAGGCAAACTCAAACCTATCGACACGCGCAGCCATTCGCGAGTCGTGGTCGATGGCAGCAAGCAAGCTCCCGCTCGGGCCATGCTGCATGCGGTCGGCTTCAGCGATGCGGATTTCGCCAAGCCGCAGGTGGGCATCGCCTCGACGTGGAGCAACCTGACTCCGTGCAACATGCACATCGACGAACTGGCCAAGCGCGCGGCCGCGGCGGTCGAGGCGGCGGGCGCCAAGGCGATCACTTTCAATACGATCACCGTCTCTGACGGCATCAGCATGGGCACGCCCGGCATGCGCTACTCGTTGGTGTCGCGCGAGGTGATCGCCGATTCGATCGAGACGGTGGTCGGCGCGCAGGGCTTCGACGGCGTGGTCGCGTTCGGCGGGTGCGACAAGAATATGCCCGGCTGTCTGATCGCCTTGGCTCGCCTCGACCGCCCTGCGGTCTTCGTCTATGGCGGCACGATTCGACCGGGGACGAACAACAGCGACATCGTCTCGGTGTTCGAAGCGGTTGGCGGCCTGGCACGAGGGTCGGTCACCGAAGCGCAGCTCAAGTTCGTGGAACGCAGCGCCATCCCCGGCCCCGGATCCTGCGCCGGCATGTACACCGCCAACACCATGGCCTCCGCGATCGAGGCGTTGGGCATGAGTCTGCCGAACAGTTCGGCGCAGGAGGCCGTGTCTAGCCAGAAACGCGACGATTGCGAACGCGCCGGTGCCGTCGTCGTCGCACTCATCGAGCGCGGCATCCGGCCGCGGCAGATCATGACCCGCAAGGCGTTCGAAAACGCGATCACGGTGAGCATTGCTCTTGGCGGTTCCACCAATGCGGTGCTGCATCTTTTGGCGATGGCCTCTGCGGCGAACGTCAAGCTGGCGCTCGACGATTTCACGCGCTTGGGGAAGCGCGTGCCGGTGCTGGCAGACCTGCGCCCGAGCGGTCGCTTCTCGATGTCCGAGCTCATCGCCGTCGGCGGCATTCAGCCGCTGATGAAAACCTTGCTCGACGCCGGCTTGCTGCACGGCGATTGTTTAACCGTGACCGGTAAGACACTGGCGGAGAACCTGGCGGCGGCTCTACCGTACGCTGACGGGCAGGAGATCATCCGGCCGCTGCACGATCCCATCAAAAAGGACAGCCACCTCGTCGTGCTGTACGGCAACCTGGCGCCTGAAGGCGCCGTGGCCAAGATCACCGGCAAGGAGGGGCTGCGCTTCACCGGCAAGGCCCGCGTTTTCGATTCCGAGGAGGCGTCCCTCGCGGGTATCTTGGGTGGCAAGGTGCGGGCCGGCGACGTGGTGGTGATCCGCTACGAGGGGCCGCGCGGCGGACCCGGCATGCGTGAGATGTTGAGCCCCACCGGCGCCATCGTCGGCCGCGGTTTGGCGGGTCAGGTGGCGCTCATCACGGACGGCAGGTTCTCGGGCGGCAGCCATGGGTTCGTGGTCGGCCACGTGTCCCCCGAAGCGGCGATCGGCGGGCCGCTCGCCCTGGTCAAGACGGGAGACCCCATCACCATCGATGCCGAGCGGCGCGAGATGACGCTGCACGTGCGGGCCGCCGAACTGAAGCGGCGGCGTAAAGCATGGTTGCCGCCGAAGCCGTTTGCGCGGCGCGGCGCGTTGGCGAAGTACGCCAAGGTGGTCAGCAGCGCTTCGCTCGGCGCGGTCACGGACCTGGAATGACCCGGCCCGCCGATCGCTTGGCGCAATGTCCAACTAAACGAGGAATACCAAGTGACTTAACGAGGATTGCTAAGTCAAGTGGTGCTTGCAGTTCGGACGCGAACTGTGTCAGTCTCTTTACTCGCTGCAGGGAACTCATGAAGGGACGTCACGAAGCCAATCGCGGCGTGAGTTTCGTACAGCGTGTTTAAGAACGCGGTGTCACTGAAGCACGTAGTGATGAGCGCACTTTTATGTGGCGGAGCATCGCTATTTTGCACTTTAAAAGTGCCAGAGTAATGCGTAGGGGTCAGGGTCGCAACGAGACTTATGTATAAATACGAAGAACCATCCATGTTTTCCGGCAAGCGCGGTGTCGCGCTGCTGATCGTCATCATCATCCACGTCATCGTCGGTTACGGTTTTTATTCGGGCCTTGCCAGCCGACTGGTCCAGACCATCATCCCTCCGGTCGAGATCGCACAGATCGACAAACCGAAGGATGTAGACAAACCACCGCCGCCGCCGCCCAAACTCGAAGAGATCAAGCCGTACGTGCCGCCGCCGGAATTCGTCGATATCCAGCAGCAAGCAGAACCGACTAATGCGATTGCCACGGTGACTACCGTGCAACAACCGGCGCCGCAAGCGCCGGTGGTTGCGGCGCCACCGCCGGCGCCGCGGTCCGTGACGAACGTGAGTATGGATCCGAAGCACCCGCTGAAGATCGGCGAGGACTACTATCCCGATGCATCCAAGCGCGCCAACGAAGAAGGCCGTTGTATCGTGTCGATGACCGTCGGCGCCGACGGCACCATCAAGAATGAAACCATACAGACGAGCTCGGGATTCCCGCGGCTGGACGAAGCGTGTCTCAAGGGTGTGCACGGCCAGAGGATGAAGCCGGCCACCGAGGACGGCAAGCCGGTCGAGAAGACCGTGTCGATACCCATTGTTTGGAAACTTACCAATCGGTAGTTGTATTCGCTGCTCGTTGCAGAAGTAATAGTCGTTTAACACCTGTTCTATCAGTAGAGGAAATCGGTCAATGCAAGAGACTACCGTTGAAAATCCGTTTGGCCTTGGTGCGCTGATTGCGCAAGGTGACTTGGTCGCACGATCGACCCTCGTCATCCTGCTAATCATGTCCTTGCTGACGTGGTTCATCATGATCACCAAGTTTTTCGACCAGCGCCGGCTGCGCCTTCAGGCCATCGAGGCCGAGAAGGAATTCTGGAGTTCGTCGAGCCTGACCGACGCTCTGGGCAAGTTGAAGGGTGGCGCCAACCCGTTCCGCGCGCTCGCCGAAACCGGTAAGCAGGCGTACGAGTACCACGAAACCAACAAGGTGCGCCTGTCCAGCGCCATCGGCACCAGCGAGTGGATCACTGAATCCTTGCAGCGCACGGCCGACGCCGTCGTCAGCCGGATGCAGGCCGGATTGCCTGTGCTCGCGTCGGTGGGTTCGACCGCGCCGTTCGTCGGGCTGTTCGGCACGGTGTGGGGCATTTATCACGCCTTGATCGCGATCAGCGCGTCCGGTTCCGCGTCCATCGAGAAGGTGGCCGGTCCCGTCGGCGAAGCGTTGATCATGACCGCCATTGGCTTGTTCGTCGCGGTGCCGGCGGTGTTGGGTTACAACGTGCTGTTACGCCGCAACAAGAACGTGCAAGAGCGTGTCAGCCATTTCACCCATGAACTGCATGCCTACCTGATCTCGGGCGTGAAGATGGGCTTGGGCATGGAGAAGACGCCCCCCGCTGCCATCAAGCCCAGCCCTGCCGCTGCTCGCTAGGAGTAAACCGCAATGGCGATGACCAGCAGCGGAGGCAGCGAAGGCGAAGTGCTCTCCGACATCAACGTGACGCCTTTGGTGGACGTCATGTTGGTGCTCCTGATCATCTTCATCATCACGGTCCCCGTGGCGTTGAAGCAGATCAAAGTAACCCTGCCGAAGGCGAGCAATCTGCCAACGCAGACCAAGCCCGAGGACGTCACCATCACGGTCGACAAGAATGGCAGCATCTACTGGAATACCAGCTTGCTGCCGAATCAAGAGGCATTGAAGGCCCAATTGCGTTCCGTGGCGCGCGACGATCCGCAGCCCGAGGTGCATATCCGCGGCGACTCGGATGTGCGGTACATGTACGTCGGCCAAGTCTTGGTCGCCGCGCAGCAAATCGGGATACGTAAGGTGGCATTTTTGACCGAGCCGCTGCATCCGGGCGACGGTTAGTAGGAGATCTAAAACATGGCTATGGCAGTAGGAGGCAACGAGGGCGGCTCGTTTACGGACATCAACATGACGCCGCTGATCGACGTGATGTTGGTGTTGCTCATCATCTTCATCATTTCACTCCCGCCGGTGACGCACGCGGTCAAGATCGACAACCCCTTGCCGCCGCCACCGAATTTCGTGCCACCGCCGCCGCCGGAGATCATCGATCTGGGTATCGACTTCGACGGCACGTTGTCTTGGAATAAGACGCCCGTGGACCGCAAGACGATGCAGGGGTACATCTCTGCGGAGGCCACCAAGGATCCGCAGCCCGAAGTGCATATCACCGTTGACAAGTTTGCGAAGTATGAAAGGGTGGCGCAGACCTTGGCGGACCTGCAGAGTCGAGGGCTCAAGAAGATAGGATTTGTCAACAACGATCTATTCTGACGTTTTCTTTCCTGTGTTGAAGCTGTAATCACGACGGCGCGTCGGTCCCAGTGAAGGGGTCAACGCGCCGTCTTTTTGATTGTCCGTCATGATTTTCCGGTTGACGATTTTCTCAACTTAACAGGCACATAAGATTTCACATAAGATTTCAAGGTAACGAGGTTTGCTAATGACTCATTTGATTCAGAACGTGCGGTCCGGAATCGTTCTCGGCTTGACGTTGGCCGTCGTGGGCGCGGCCGTGACTGGTACGGCAGCTTTCGCGGCTGAGAAAAAGGAGGAGATCAGCCGGGTCATCGCCAAGGAAATGACCGCAGCGCAAAAGGCGCTGCAGGCAGGTCAGTGGCAGGAAGCGTTGAAGAACCTCGATGCCGCAGAGGCGAAATCGCCGCTGACCCCGTTCGACAAGAAGACCATTTATGACTTCAAGGGCTTCGCGGACGTCAAGCTCAACAAGTTGAAGGACGCCGAACAGAATTACGAGCAGGCGATCGCCACCGGGCAGTACTCGGCCGAGGATGCCGCTAAGACGACCCGCATGCTGTTCCGCTTGAGTGCCGGCAACCAGCAATATGACAAGGCATTGACCTTCGGCAAGCAGATTGCCGACTCCGGCGCGGCCAATTCCGATGACCTGGGCGTCATCAGCCAGTTGTATTACCTGCAGAAGGATTGCAAGAACTCCGGGATCTGGGCCGACAAGGCCATTGCCGCCGCACGCAAGGCGGGCGAGGCGCCGAAGGAGAACTGGTTCCTATTCAAACTGCAGTGCGCCTCCGATGCGGGCGATACCGAAGGGATGGCCGCGGCCGACATGGACCTCATAAGGCTCACCAACAAGACCACTTACTGGAACACGCTATTGCGTATCGAGCGCCAGGACGAGCGCGATGACCATGGTTTGCTGATGATCTACCGCATCATGTTCGATACCAACTCGATGGACAAAGGTTCGGATTTCATGGAAATGGCACAACTATTGGGCGACGCGGCGTTGCCGGGTGAAGCCTATGCGGTGCTCGAGAAGGGCATGGCCAATGGATTGTTCAGCGATCCGAAAGACAAAGATCGTGCCACCCGTCTCGAGGCAACCCTGAAGCCCCGCGCCGATGCCGACAAGAAGGGGGAAGCGCAGTTCGATGCGGAGGCGTCGAAGAACCCGGCCGGCGAACTCGACGTCAAGAGCGGTGAGGTGGACTATGGTTCGGGTGACTATCAGGCAGCGGTAAGCGCCATCAATCGCGGGCTCGGGAAACAAGGCATCAAGCATCTCGATGAGGCCTATGTGTATCTCGGCCGATCGGAGGTGGCACTCAAGAATACCGCCGAAGCCAAGAAGGCCTTTCAAGGTCTGAAGACGGTGCCCAATATGGATCCGCGCGTCCTGAAATTGTGGGAGCTGTACTCCGAGAAACTCGGCTCATGAGCATCAAGGTGGGCGATAAATTACCCGAGGGCAATTTCACTCGGATGACCGGCGACGGACCTCAAAAGCTGTCGAGCGATGAACTGTTCAAGGGCAAGACGGTGGTGTTGTTTTCGGTGCCGGGTGCCTTCACCCCCACCTGCGACATCAAGCATCTGCCGGGATACGTCGATTTGGCCGATCAAATCAAGAGCAAGGGTGTCGACACCATTGCCTGTACCGCGGTCAATGACGTTTTCGTCATGAATGCCTGGGGCAAAGCCGGCGGTGTTGGCGACAAGATCCTGATGCTGGCCGACGGCAATGCCGAATACGTCAAGGCGCTCGGTCTCGAACTCGACGCGACCGCGTATGGCATGGGCGTGCGTGGGCAACGTTTCGCCCTCATTGCGAAGGATGGGGTCGCGACGCACGTTTACGTCGAGGCACCCGGTGAGTTCAAGGTCTCTGCCGCCGACTACGTGTTAAAGCAGCTGTAGGGCGGGCTCCATACTCTGTGGCCTCCTCAGCTCGGTGGGTTGACTGGCCGGTGTTCCGTCCTCGCGCAGGGCGATCGCCGTACCAACCAGTCATAATCACGCTGCCGAGATAGCGGAAGGGTCGCTGTGAGGGGCTTGTTGAGCGCGCCTCCGGTGTTCGATCGCGCCGAGGCGCAACGTCTGGCGCAAGATGTCTACGGACTGTCGCTGACCATTGAACGACTGCCCGGCGAGCGTGACAGTAATTTTCTCGGCCGTACCGACTCGGGTCGCAACTACGTGTTGAAGATCATTGACGCGGGCGCCGATCCGCTGGGGGCCGATTGCCAGGTGCGGGTGCTGCAGCATCTCGCGGAGCAGGATCCCTCCTTGGCGGTTCCGCGGCACTCTGCCACGGTCGACGGATCTGATTTCGGCGCGTTCAACCGTGACGGTCAATCCTTGTCGAGCTGCCTGTTGAGTTTCCTGCCCGGACGGCCGTTGGCGGAGACGGCGGCCGGCGAATGTCGGCTCGAGAATGTGGGCGAGGTGATTGCCCGTATGGACCGTGCTCTGCAGGGGTTCTTTCATCCTGCCTTGGCGCAGCATCTGGCTTGGGACATCCGCCGTCTGCCGGCGCTGCGCGACTCATGTCAGTACATCGAAACTGCGGACCTCCGGGGCCCGGTGGAGCATGTGATCGGCGTGCTGCAGGAGCGTCTGCCGCGCTTGCGGGCCTTGCGTGCCCAGGCCATTCATGGCGATTGTCATGGCGGGAATGTGCTCATCGGCGGGGCCGGTGATGTTTGCGGCATCGTGGACTTCGGCGACATGATTCATGCGCCGGTGATCTTCGAGCCCGCGGTGGCGATGTCCGAGTTGTTGACGGAGGGGGTCGTGACCGATCCGGCCGCGCTGTCGCCGCTGCTCGAGGGCTATGCGCGGCTGGCGACCTTGGACGGCGCGGAAGTCGACCTGCTCTACGATCTCATCACGGCAAGGCATGCCACCACCATCGTGCTGCATGCCTGGAGAGGCCGCCACGATCCGGCCGGTGCGGCGCTCCTCGAGGAGGCCGCGAGCCGTGCGGCGGCGTCGCTCGATGGGTTGTTGCGGCTCGGGCCCGTCGCGCTGTCCCGCGAGTGGCACCGGGTTGCGGGGACCGGAGCGCCGGCGGGCGCCTCCATCGATCTTGCGCGCCGGCACCGCTTGCTCGGCGCGGGTGCCGAACTGTTTTATGACAAGCCGCTGCACCTCGTGCGCGGGGAGGGCGTCTGGCTGTACGACGCCGCGGGCAGCGCGTACTTGGACGGCTACAACAACGTGCCGCATGTCGGCCATTGCCATCCGCACGTGGCGCGTGCCATAGCGCGCCAGACGGCAGTGCTGGCTACCCACACCCGCTACCTGCATGAGTCCATTTTGCGCTATGCCGAACGTTTGCTGGCGGGGTGCCCGCCGCACCTCGATGCTTGCATATTCGTGAACTCGGGCAGTGAGGCGAATGATGTCGCGTGGCGCATGGCGCAACTCGCCACCGGGCACGCCGGCGCCGTCATCATGGCGCATGCCTACCACGGCATCACCGAGGCGGTAGCCGCACTGACCCCCGGTGCGGGGGAGTCTCACGATCCGCGCGTGGTCACGTTGGCTCCGCCGCCCGCCGGGATCAGCGCGGGCGACATGATGGCAGCCTCACTGCAGCGCGCCGCCACGGCAGATATCGAGCGCGCCCTGCACGCACTCATGGAGCGGGGACTGGCACCGGGTGCGTTCTTCCTCGACACCGCCTTGACCAGCAGCGGTATCTACGATCCCCCCACTGAGTGGGCGGAACTGCTCACCTCACGCATCCGGGCGGCGGGTGGCTTGATCATCGCCGACGAGGTGCAATACGGACTTGGCCGCTCGGGATCCCATTTTTGGGGCTTCGAGCGGCGCGGCATCGTGCCGGATATCGTCACGCTCGGCAAACCCCTGGGCAATGGTTATCCCATGGGCGCGGTCCTCGCCAATCGCCGCATGATCGAGGCGTTTCAGCGGAAATTCGGCTTCTTTTCGACTTTCGGGGGCAATCCGGTGGCGGCCGCCGCCGGCCTTGCCGTGCTCGAAGTCATCGAGCGAGAGCGGTTACGCGAGAATGCGGCGGCAACGGGGGCGTATTTGCGAGCGGGGCTCGAGCGCCTGGCCGCGGCACATCCGGCTCTCGGCGCGGTGCGTGGCAGCGGCCTGTTACTCGGTCTCGAAGTGCTCGCCGAGGATGCCGCCGCAGCGAAATCGCTTACCCACAAGATCGTCAACGCGTTGGCAGCGGGATCGCGAATCTTGATCGGTTCCGAAGGGCCGGCGGCCAATATCCTCAAGATACGGCCGCCGCTCGCGTTCCGCCCCGAACACGCCGATCTGATGATCGAAGCCATCGGCAGGGCGGCGGCCACGGCCCGGGAGGGCGCTTAAGTGCCCAGCATTTTCTCGAGTTCGGGAACGATCTGGAACAGATCGCCGACCAACCCATAATCGGCCACTTCGAAAATCGGCGCCTCTCCATCCTTGTTGATGGCCACGATGGTGCGGGCATCCTTGATGCCGGTCAGATGCTGGATCGCACCGGAGATCCCAATCGCGATATAAATTTCCGGAGAAATGATTTTCCCCGTCTGGCCCACCTGCATTTCGTTCGGCGCATAGCCTGCATCGACCGCGGCACGCGACGCGCCCACCGCGGCGCCGAGTTTGTCGGCCAGGCTATAGAGGATCTTGAAATTATCTGCACTCGCGAGGGCCCGGCCGCCCGAAACCACCCGTGCCGCCGTCTGCAGGTCCGGACGATCCGAGGACCCCGACTTGGCGCCGACATAGCGGGTGTGAGAGGGCAGGGCGACACTCAATGACTTCGACTCCACCGCCGCGGCCCCGCCGCCGGCCGTGGCTTCGAAAGAAGCGACCCGCACCGTTGCCACGAGCTTCCTGGCCGCGTCGGCCTCGACGGTGACGATGGCGTTGCCCGCATAGATCGGGCGGCGGAATTTGTAGGCACCCTCGACCGCCATCAAATCGCTGACCTGAGGGACGCCCAACAGGGCTGCGACACGGGGCATCAGATCCTTGCCGAAACTGGTGGAGGGACCGAACACATGGGTGTAGTCGGCCGCGAGCGCCGTGACTTGCGGCGCGAGAATCGCCGCCAGCGGATGTTCGTTCTCCGGCCGATCCACTCGCAGCACCGTCTTGACGCCGGCAATCGCCGCGGCCTGTGCCGCAACCGTCGTGGTCTCGGCGCCGAACACGACGATGGTGATTTCCGCATCGGGGATGGCCGCGGCGCAGGTGACACATTTCGCAGTGGCGGGATTGACGGTCTTACCGTCGTGTTCGCCGATGATGAGTACTTTGTTCATCAGATCAAACCCTTCTTCTTGAGTGCACCGAACAGTTCCGCCACGTCTTTGACCATCACGCCTTTTTGACGCTGCGCGGGGGGCTCGGTTTTGACGGTCTTCAGAAATACCGTCGCGCTCACCCCGAGTGCTTCGAGTGAGGTCACGTCCAGCGGCTTCTTCTTCGCTTTCATGATGTCCGGCAATTTGACATAGCGGGGCTCGTTCAGCCGCAGGTCGACGGTCACCACGGCGGGGAGGTCCACCTCGATGGTCTCGAGGCCGGCATCGATTTCGCGGGTGACCGTAACCTTCTCGCCGCCGATCTCCACCTTGGAGGCGTAGGTGGCCTGCGGCCGTTCCCATAGGGCCGCCAGCATCTGGCCGGTCTGATTGGCATCATCATCGATGGCCTGCTTGCCCAGGAAGATCAGATCCGGATTCTCCTTCCTCGCCAGTGCCAGGAACGTTTGCGCAGCGGTGAGTGGCTCGACCGCGACATCGCTCTGCACGAGGATCGCCCGGTCGGCCCCCATGGCCAGCGCGGTGCGCAGCTGTTGTTGGGTATCGGCGACGCCGATGCTGACCGCAACCACTTCGATGTTGCCGACCCGTTCCTTGATGCGCAGCGCTTCCTCGAGAGCGATTTCATCGAACGGATTGACGCTCATTTTGACGCCGTCCAGCATCACGCCGCTACCGTCGGGTTTTACTCGGACCCGCACGTTGTAGTCCACGACGCGCTTGATACACACCATGATCTTCTGCATTGAAACTAGCCTCGCCAGGCGCTGCGCGCCGTTACTACGGGGTCGTCGCGACCCCGTCCGTTTGATTCAAAAACCCGCCCGCTATCATAGCGGCGGTTTGGCGCAATTTGGGTAAAAAACGCTCTATGGCGGACTTCAAGGGCACGGCGGAGGCCACGAATCGCACCGTGAGGGCCGCCAGGATGCGGTCGCGCGCCATGACCGGTGTGCTCAGGCTGATTTCCTCGACCATGCGGCGGGTACGGGTGGTCGTGGCATAGCCCTGATCGCGGATCGCGGCCAGGGTACGCAGCAACTCCGGCCGCGGCGCGCGCGCGAGCGCCGCGTCTTCCTTGTTCGAGTGGGCGAGCTGATCGAGAAGCTTTTCGCACTCCGCCGGCGTGCAGCAGGCAAGATAGGCTCGCCCCGCCGAACTCGACAGCAAGGGCAGACGGATCCCGGCCGCGAGGCGTTCGATGGCCAGCGGCGTCGCATGGTCCGTGGTCTCACGCAACATCATCATGTTGCCGGCGAGCGTTGCCAGCGAAACCGGCCACACGAGTTCATCGCAGAGTTCGATGATGCGCGGCGTGGCAATTTGCGTGACCCAGACCTCGTCGGTAAAGCCGCCTGAGAGCGCTTTGACACGAACGGTCAGGCGATACCGATCGTCGGTCGGATCGCGCAGCACGAAGCCCGCATTGCACAGCGTTTCGAGAATGCGATAAGCGGTGGTCCGGGGCAAGCGGATTTCCTGGGCAACTTCAGACACGGTGGCACCGTCGCGCAGATTGAGCACGGTCAGTGCGTCAAAGCCGCGCATCAGCGCACGGATCGGGCGGGTGGATTCCATGAGACCTCGCGCTGCGGTTATGCGTTACCCTAAAACAATCGGCGCACGACGTTACGGACCGCCGCTATGCTTGTCCATCTCTCGGTCAATCAAATACACTTGGCTCCAA
>Ga0116230_10002159_pt1 | contig 18900 bp, 19 predicted proteins | sample S1TSphfallax_3_FD_88678 | JGI IMG/M metagenome (GOLD analysis project Ga0116230, IMG submission 88678) | Host-associated microbial communities from peat moss isolated from Minnesota, USA - S1T2_Fd - Sphagnum fallax MG | ecosystem: Host-associated > Plants > Peat moss > Unclassified | place...
CCCCCCCCCCCCCCCCCCCTTTGACTTGGAGAACTTCCTAGACCTCCAACCCCCTTTTTGGACTTTGATTGTTTTGTTGTACCTTCCCCTCCTTTCCCCCCTTTCCCCAACATTTTGTTGCTGGATAATTAGTGGAAGGTTGTTGTACCCATGCTGGAACATGGTTTTTTGCAAGCATCCTTGCCCTTGCCCTTGCCCTTGCTCTAGCTTTTGATTGTGTGGTTGTTGAAATGCCCAAGTTTGCACCCATGTACCCTAATGGATGGGCTTTGTAACCAACTTGGAAGTTTTGGTGAAATTTGTCCTTTGCTTCCCTAATTGCCATTATAGACCAAGCTCGGTTGAAATCTATTTTGTATTGTTTTTTAACTAGCCTTTCAACTGCTTTGTTTGTAGTAGTATGTGAATTGTTACATGTTTTTTATTTGTTTCCTACTTTTCCTCTATCCTTTGTTTTTTGATTATTTATGTTGCTTCTTTGTCCATAATTTTATTATGCAAATTTTGTAGATATTTGTTAGAAGCAACAACGTGGGATTGATTGTAATCAACTAATGGCTATTTCTTGCATGTTTTCCTTGCAAGTAAATGTGGCAGAGACAACAAATTCTTTGGGCAAACTGGAGTTCATCTTCTTGAAGAATGTAACAATTTCCGTTTAGACACATTTGCATGTTCACCTAGGTTAGCTATGCAACCCATATCATCTTTTATTCATGTATCTTATAAGATAAAATGATTTTTAGGCTCTTCCACAGAGTACCTTAGTGGCTACTCCTTTGCGGTGCCTATGTTGATCAACTCTACAACTACTCCATGTTCACCCCAATCCTGAGTATCATTTAAACCCTCATTAGAATTTTTTTCATTCTCCTCATCTGATGCGATGATGCTATCTTTTGTAGTGTACAATTCACTAGACTTAATCATGCCATCCATAGTCTTTGGAATAAAAGGCTAGATCCTTGTAACCTTGAACGCATTCTTGATGTTTCTTTTGGACAAAGTTACATCTCATGCTTTATCTACCCATTTTGCAAGAACAATCTTGTCTAGTTCCTTGTAATTAATGTTGACCATGCTATTATCTTTCTTTTTTCTAATAGCTATTTTGAAAGGCTTGAAATAGTTCACATCTTAAGGTTGTAAATCATGGGGGGTGTGTGAAGGTAGAGTAATCATATATAACCCAAACTGTTGAGCTTGTTTTATTGCTTATAAGTTGACATGTGAACCATGCCCATCTAGAATTGATAGATGATGGTTACTTGCAGAGATTCCACCTGGAATTGAAAATTTGAAAATTGACAAAAATTCCTTGAACAAAAAACTTGTCATCCATGCTTTGGTTTGGATTGCCATACATGTTCCACATTTGTAGTGTTTAATGTAATCATTTTTTATTCTTTCACCTTGAAATATGTAGAATCATGGTATCAGTCCCCCTTTTACATTCACTACATAATTGATGGTTAACCATTCTTTGAATTTTGGGATGGTGTTGTATACTTGACAAAACCCCCTTTTTGCTAGAACTTTAGCTTGATTACCTCCTTGTTTGAATTCTAGTTTCATCAAAGTTCCAAATGTGATTCGGAGTATATTGATGTTGGGTGTACAAGGATGTTAGATTCTAGTAGAAAAAGTTGTAAGAATTAGTAGTGAGGCCTTGGGCTTTATTGATTTCCAATCCTTCTGCAAGACAGATGTTCAATTCTAGATGCTTACGCTAAACCAGTATCATTATGAATCCCTAGGCACACCATTTCAGAATGGGGTGGGTCAAGTTTGAATAAATTTTGCCACCTTCCATTTGAGTTGTTGCAATGTTATGGACAACCCAAATTCCTACATACTTAAAACCCATGTAACAACAATTTCATCTTCTTATTATGTTAGTACACCCAATGGTCCAATTTTCCTACTTCCAATCTTTCCATTTAGGTGGTTAGAAAGTGAAGTTACATGTATGCCCCAAAACTTGTTGGCCCCATGTAAAGAAGTAATGGCACGTTCAATTACATCCATGGCTATCTTTAATGATTCATTCGATGACTTGCTTCTTGGATTTATAGTAAGCACCCTATTTGTTCTTGTTGGCCTTTGTGTTGTCATGTTTGATTTAGCTTGAGGGGGGACATTCTCCTTGTGCACTACCTACTGGTCCACCATTGCACTCTGTCTCCAAAAGACATTGAACATCATGATGCTTAGATGTTACAATTGTTCCTATTGGAGGGACAACCGATTTAATTATCCAACAAAAATCAATAAACTTGTTGAAACTTTCCTTGTAAATCTTGTCAATACATGCAATTATGCTCTCATCTTGGTGATTCTTTATCTTAGGTAGCCCTATGCTCTTTTCTTTAACTTTGATATGTAAGATTGGGTATTTTTTCAATTTGCTTTGTAGCTTTTTGGTTTCCTCCTTCCCTTTACTAAGCAAATCTATGCTCTCCTCTTTCACTTTGTTAAGCAACTCATCTTTGACTAGTATGTTTTCCTTAAGCACTTTTGATCTAAACATTATTACATTAGGACAAAGTAATTCTAAGAATGATTGCAGTTCATCCTCCACATGGCTTGTTAGTCTAGACATGTTAATTTTCAATTGAGCTAAGTTAAGTTGATGTCTTACAATTCATTCTGATTGTGTTGTGTTGTTTTGGCAGGAAAGTAGATTGAGTAGTTTTTTAGATCCTTAGGTTGTTCACAAACTTTGCAATTTAATGTGATCATTTCAAAGTGCTGCTAGAATCCTTAACTATGTTGTACCCCTTTCAATGTTAAAATTTTGTATTCATCATCAAACATTAAAAAACATATAATGAAGATATTTGTTTATAAATTTGCCTTAAATCACACCTTACACCAAACACCTTAAGCTCCAAATACAATTGCATTTTGTACATTTGCACAAGTGTGTGTAATATTTTGTGATTTTATTGAGCCCATAGCTAAACATTAGCTTCACATATAAAACATAAAAATTTATAAGTCTATTTCAAAAAACCCCCTTCACCAAACAATCATGTCCAAGGGTGTGATCATTGACAATATAAATGTACACATAAATGTGTGTTACACTAGTGTTTAATCCTTTATCGCTAAACACCTTACACAAAATAAATGAACATATTTTTTTACATAAAAACTATCTAACATTCCCATGACCAAAAACATAAGTCCTAGGTCATTGGCTGGAACTATAAGAAATGCCAAACAAAACTTTATATCACTGGGCGTTCGGTGATAGGGCAATATACTAATAGCCATAAGATGGTCCTCATTTGTTGACCCCCCCAAGTAGTGAACTTTTTGGGTGTTTGGTCATGGGTGGTGTTCGGTCATAGGGCAGGGTACCCTATCACAAGAAAAAACATTGGAGCAGGTCTTTATGCTCAGTAAAGCCTGTGGTGGTCTTAGGCTGTACCGTACATATATTCCACATTGTAGGACCCTTTAATTTTGCAAGAATCTATGAGGAAATCTCTTTTTCACTGTTTGGGTCCAATTTTTCCTTTTTTTTTCCCTTATATTTTGGGGACGCTCCCCAGCCTTAATATTCCAGAGAACAGGATTTTTTTTTTGAAAAGACCTGTCAGTATGGCACGGGCCTTCTCGCTTTTGAAAGTTACTGTCCAGCCTGGAGAATAACTTCCAGAGGCCAGAAGTTCTTATTTCTCTCTTTTTTTTTTCATTTAAAAAAATTCTGTTTCTTCCAAAAGGGACCTGTTCGTTTCGCATGTGACGGTTCCATGTAGAGGGCCTGCCAGATTTTAAACCTCCCCTGGCCTACCGGGCTAGGGGATCTCAAGTCTGAAAGGCCCTCTATATGGAACCTTCTCCTATACATAAAACACATCAATTGCAGAAATCCAACTACTGAGTTCTATCCATGATCACACTGGAATCTACAACTCACACAGATAGTGCTTGTCAGGAGGATATTGTGTTATAAAAACTCACATCTAATTCAGAAAATAGATTTCAATCAAACAAGCAATTTAAACACTTCGCTTGGAAATCTTTCTGGGCACAATAGAGCAGCACAGTTTTGCTCTATTGCAAGAACTTAAGCACTTGAAACCTGGCCCTGCAGAAGGTATGCTTAGTTCTTGGGGGTCGTAAGTGTTAAGGGTTTTGGTGCACCTATCACATTAAAAAATGTTTAAAAAAAGAAGAAGATTGTTATGGCTTAAAATAAAGATTGGTTAATAGGTGGACAATGACAAATTCTGGAGTTCACATATAGGCTTTTCACATTGAAATCCTTTGACTAAGGACCTATTTCAGATTCATACATGCATTAAAGAATAATATGTTTCACTTAGCCATTGTGGGTTCAGCACAAATATAAATGAATTAGCTTCCTCTCATATGTGACAAAAACAGTACCCTCTTGCAAGAGAAAAGGTCAAATAATATAAAAATTCGTTTATGAATATTGTTTGCCTATGTAATATTATTTATATTGTACCAATCAAATCAGATTTAATTCCAAACTGGAAACAACTTACCCTTAAACCAAATAAGAAAAAACCCTGTGAAAAACTATTTTTTGACTTGATCAGAATCAGCATTCAAATAGGGTTTTTTTCCCATTCAAATAGTACTTGAAAATTTTGTCCAAATGTCAAAAAAAATTGAAGACCCAGTTTGACTCAATCAGAATCAATAAAACCCCAAGCTTTTATATAATTGCATAAACCAAGGTCAATAGACGCACAATACTTGCTTATACCGACACAAGGTATCTATTCATTTGTGATTACCCAGATCCAACAATTCATGACACTCTTAAACCCATACTTCTCTTGGAAAAGGATCACCCAGTCTATGCAACCAGAAGTGGCTTGAAACAGGCAGGATTCAGTATTGTATATTCTAGACTTGTGACATGGACATGAAAGAACTGTTGCACTATGGATCAATAGCCAAAGCCAGAACTGAATCATGTTGCTAATGCATACAAGGAGTCCACATACATCTACAACTATAGCATTGTGGCTTACACCATATACACAGTATGTCCATAAGAGACATACAGATGGACAAGCTCAAGGTAATATATATTGCAAGCCTTCACAAAGTTACAGTCTCATTCCTCCTTCCCAAGTAATGCAAAGCTTGATGGGGCAAGAATGGAAATGAAAGGGAAATGGGTCTCAATCAACTAAATCCCATTCCAACTAGAGACACCAGTAGATTGACATTAAAGACTTAACAGCTAATGTGGCATGTCAATCTACTCCCAGTCATCACCCTATGCATATACACAAATACAAAATTCAGGAATACAATTTGCCAACCCATGTGGCTCATCATGATACTTGTTGTGTGACAACATATCAATAGGTACAAGAGTTGACACACAGACCTACGACATAATCTTAGTGAATCATCGTTACCATAACCACAGTTGCCCCCATTAGCTGAGCATTACATGATGCAGGTTTCTACCTGTAAGTTCCTATGATGATTGTACATATGCAAAATGTTAATAGCTTGCAAGAGGACTGACCAAGGGAATCCTTGGGACAACAGGTTGCCCACTATCTGGGTGCAAGGCCACTCAAGTTCACTGGTTTCATGGGTGAATGCATGGCTCGCAGGTCCTCCAACCGTTGTCTTTCTCCCTCAATCCTTATCTACCAACACATCAACACATAAACCAAGAAACAAGCATTAGCATCCAATGATGGAAAGATCAGCTAGACCACATATTTTATTGGAGTGTATGGGTTCTAAAAAACTCTATCATCAAACCTAGCCTCTTGTTGTCAGGTCCTAGTGGCTGTAATTTATTTAAAATTGAAGGTATTAACAACTAAAAAACAAGTACTCTTAGAAAAGCCACAAATCATATGGTTCAGATGCCATCAAAAATATATCTCAGCAAACTTGGAGATCATGATCACCCATAGTGTACAACAGCATCCTCATCTGCAGACAGCCTAGTTCACTCAAATACCTTGATTCTGCAGTCAGAGAGTTCCTGTTGTGTGGATGCCAACTGTTGAGTCAACTGCTCTAGTGCTTCCAGTGCAGCTGAAGGTTCAATATTCTGTTCACTTCCCACAGTAATACCGGAAGCCTGCTGCAAACAAAGGATTCAGGCTACATAATGCAATACTTCTATCCAAACACTTGCAGTCCAGGAAGTTGTGAATCAGTGACCATTGACAATCATTTACTATGTACAGAGACAAATATAAAAGTGAGATCACACCTTCATAACACTGGTGCAGAGGCCTAAAAGAGTATGGGCCATTTGCACCCTATCAGCTTCAGCTTCCTGCATATGTATAATTGTCAGAATTCAGTACAAAGATCGAATGCTTGATGAAACTTATCACCTAAGATGCAGCAATCATACACATTGCAGGTTAACTTCACTATGCACCATCCCACTGCATCTGATTACAAAGAGACTGCAAGGTTGTAAGGAGCACACTCTACTGATTGCAAAGGATACAACAGACAAGGCTTTATATGGACTGCTCAAAACCATCAGACATCACCTGAAGCATGTTGCAGAGACGCTGTTCTTCATCAATATCTAAAAACGGTTGCTTCCCATCCGCAGATCGGTATTTTGACAGTTCATCATTCACACGGGCATACAGAAGCTCTGCACGTCGCAGTTTCCCGCTAAGTTCATCATTTTGAATCCTGAGTGCATTGTTTTCATCCTGACATCATAAGCTCACATCATCAACTGAACACAAGAAAAGTTCAAACCAATATCAACACAGAACCAAAAGGCACAATTGAATCTTCTTTCTCTAGGTGTCACATATGCCACCTGCACTACATAGAAGACAGGTCAGCCCAGAAGGTTTACATACTTTAATTTTTGCATGATGCTGAATACGCTGCTGAAGATTTTGTTGACCAGACAGCTTTCTCATCTCCTGTTCCAGATCACCTATCCGCTTCTGCTGTCCTATGCTCTCAGCCTGTACATGATTCCAAACTTTAAAAAGAGGAGCAAAACCTGCTGTATCAAAAACATTGCACACTCAAGTCTGTTCCTCCAATTGGGCCACTTAGGAAGAACAAAGTATTCACCTATATTATTCCATCTTCAAAGTAGTTATAAGAGAAGACACCTTAAACTTATTGTTTTCTGCTATAAGCCTTTTGTCACGCTCCCGAAGCTTGTCAGTAGACAAACGTGCAGCAAGAACTTCAGCCTGCTTCTGTTTGATTTCCTCAAGCCAGCTGTTGAAGTGGTTGCAGATCAGGTCAGCAATAGAGAAAACAGGGAACTCTTTTCATATGCAAACGAGAGGAACAAGCCATCATAAGACATTCTCCATGAGAACCATATAGAAAATTAATGAGATAACTGCATTCTTGATAATTACCTTTCCCGTTCTTGAATGAAATCATTTAGCTGTGAGGTGAGGTTTTCCAAAGCTTCCTCCTGGAAGCACAATCACCCATACTCACAGGAAATAAGAAACAAAAAAAGAAACCAACCCATTAAGGAAGAACAGAACAGAACATGCTGAGCTTCCATATCTAAAACATCCTTAGGTGTACCACTCTCTGCAATTTTTTATCAAAACAGCAAATGGCCATATATCAAGTGAAGTTGAGTGAATGAACCCTTTGATCAAATGGCTCCATATCAGGCAAGGTTTATCTAATTAACAAAGACAATTTCTCAGTAATGCAATTTGAAACATTTTCACAGTCATTGCATAAGGTTGTTCTGGAGCAACCTTTTCTTGAGCATCATCTGGAGAGTTGCAACCATTTTGCAACAAAAGCTCTGCCTGCTGTTGCCCTAAGAGAGTCTGCAAGTCCCCATACTGCACTGTCATCAAGGTTGCAGATAAAGTGAAAGAAGAAATGACAGCCCTATTCTGGAAAAAATTATGGGGACTTGATGAGGGCCAGCCTCAATGCCCCATGCCCCCATAGAGTGCAGGCAGGCTGTTCAGGCATAATAATAAGACATAATCACTGCTGTTGAGGATAATGGCAGGCAGATGTACCACAACATTAGAAATGTTAGACTTCACTCCAAGCAGGTCATGAACAACATCATACGTCATCTTCTCAGCTTCCACCAGTTTATCATTCAGCATAGAATTCTGCATGCACCAAACATCCACAAGAGGCATCATGAACAAAATACAATTCATAGCCTCTATCCATACCAATTGCATAACATTCTGAGTTTTAGGGTCCTGATTGATTTTATTGTAGTGAACTTACCTCCTTGTGCTGAGAGCTAAGAAGAGTTTCAAGCTCCTGGATGCGAAGCTCATAAGAGATGCGATCCTCAGCCAGTTCAGAGTGAACCTGGTGGCCCATTCCAATACATGTAAATGTTGACCCTGTCCCCTTTAATTTGCCTGCCTTTGGGGTTGAATGTTGACACTTACGTTCTTCCAATTTTATTTCCACTGCTTTTAGCTGCTTAGACATAACACAACAAGAGGTGGGAAATAAGAAATCCCACCTTCATCACATGCCTGTCTTCACCATTCTACATCTAACCATATCATGAGAAATAAATGAAAAAAAAAAGGAATAAACAAGAAGGGAGAACAGACAAAGGGTACCTTTGACTCAAATTCAGATGCTTGTTTCTCTGCTGCAGAGAGCAAAACTGTTATTTGGGTCCTGCAATCTTTCAACTGAGAAAGCACATACAAACCTGGTCAGCTTACTCATGAGCCATGACTGTCATAAATATGAATTTCTTCCCAACTTTTATTGCTGGTGATTGTGTGATTCCAATCACCAATTGACAAGTTGAATTCAGTGATTGCAGACTACATTGGGGAATATGGACTGGTGGCAGACCTTTTCTGCTTTATCATCAGAATCAGTTTGAAGCTTTTCAAGCTTCTTAAGAACCTTGAGCAATTCTAGATCTTTTTTCTCCAGCATCCTGTTGGTAGTGAAAAGCACATGATATAGACAATCAATACTCATGATAAAAGCATGTATCCACAAAAACCAGAAGCATACAAATAACTATTAAATTAATGTATCATCCCAACAGAGATTGAAGCAAATGCCTTACATGCATGAATTCGGACACTTGTGGTGCTATGGCAACCCGCATGAGAACAACACACATGAGCTCTTTTGGAGTATTCAACTATGATGGAACTTGAAAAGAAACTAAGTCCATTGAAAAAGCTCAAGAGGATTTAATTCACACAAAGCATGATCAAGAAACTTAGGTTAGTGCAGCAGCCAAACCTTTCAGCTTCTTCTCTAGCAAACTGTGCTTCAAGAAGCTCCTTTGCACTGCGAGCTCCAGCTTCATCCAGTGCTGCTTGCAGGATAGACATGTGATTGTTCAACACTTGAAGCTCCATCTCCATGTCCTCCCTCATCAGCCGTTGCCGTTCCATATCCCTCTTCAAACCCTCCAACTGCCAGGGGCATGACCAGTTAGTAAACTGCATTTGAGCATATGGTCTGCAATAACATATCCAGTTGAAGGCCACAGATTATATATCACAGTCTAGGGTTGTACTTGGGATTCCAGCACATAAACAGTAGTCTCCAATTCTTCAACTGATTTTCCAAGAATCTCTGCCTCCTGTTGCTTCTCTTCAGCATGAGATCTGCTCAATTCTGCAACCTGCATAACCAAGCAATGTCAAAAGACTGCTAAAGAATATCATAAACCAGTGTTTCATTTAGAGTATGTAATTGAAAGCAAAATTCTGTTTCACCTGTTGGGCTTCAGCCACAACAGCTTCACGTTCGTCAGCAAGGGCTTGCACCACCACTAGCTGCTTGTTCAACATCAGAAGCTCATTGTGAAGTGCATCCCTCTCAGATGCCAGCTCCTTCAGATCCGCTGTGGCATCTTCAAGGCAGCGGGCCATGTTCTCCTCAACCGTGACGAGCTCTGCCTCCAAACAATCAATGGCCTGCTGTTTTTTAAGCAGGTCTTGTTCCAGAGATAGTGCTTTTGCTTCCAAATCTCCTACCTGCTCCTTGAGGTGCTCACTTTCTTGTGTGACAGAAGCAGCTGAAGCCGTTATGGTATTCAGTTCTTCTGTAATGAGGTTAAACTCCACTGTCTTTTGAGTGAGACTAGCTTCAAGGTTGCTTCTCTGTTCTGCCATTGTGCTGAGCTTGCTGTTTTGAATGTCCAATTCTAGCTGCAGTACCTCAACACAGTTGAGTTTAACCTGCAATGATTCTCTATCTAGCCTTATGCGCTCCATTTCAGCCATGGAAGTCTCCACGTCTGCAGCTTTTCGCTCAAAGAATCTCACCTCTGCATCCAGTCTCTCAACCATAGACTTGAGTTCTGCTTTCTCTTCTTCAAGTGTCCGCAAAACTTCTTTCTCCTCAGAAACTTTGATTGCAATACTCTTTGCTTCCCCTTCCAGAGAGCAGTCTTGCCTTTGCAGCTGCTCATATAAGCTGGCAAAAGCAATGGCTTGTCTTTGCATCTCCTCTCGAAGCTCCATTCGTTGGCATTCTAGCTCACTGACATGCTGATTTCTCTCTTCCAGCTGATCAGCCAGTGTTGTCACCTGCTCTCCAAGGCGCTCATGGCTCTCATCAATCTCAGATTGAAGATCAGCAATTGTTCTGACCTTTTCTTTCAATGCTGTTTCAGCCTCAAGACACCGCTGCTGCCATTCAAGCACTTCTGATTCAAGGCCTTCCACCATTGACTTCAGATGCTCCCGCTCTTCTTTTAGAAGATTCAAAGTATCATCCTTCTCTTTGACCACCTTGAGAGTGAATGATTGTCTTAGGTTTGAATCACGCCCACATTCTTTACCTTCATCTTTTGTTCTAACCTCCAAGTGGTTTGAAGAATGCTTAAGCTTATTCAACTCATGAACAAGCATCACAACAGTCTCCTCTTTCTCTTGCAGCAACTGGAGTGTTACTGCATGGTCTCTTTGGGCAACAATTTGCTTCTGGCTTCTCATAACCTCTGCATGCAAGCTTCTGATTGGTGATTTGTTGTCCACAAGTACAGCAGTTTCTGTATTGAACTGCTTCTGCTCATCCTCAAGGCACTTGATATGAGACACATAGTATCCTCCAACTTCTGAGTCTCCAAAGGCATCTGCACATTTCTCTTTTTGTTGCTCACCAGATTCTAGAGTTCCTGTCTCCACCTTCCAATACTTGTGTCTAATCTCTACTTTCAAAATCCGGATTTCAGCAATTAAGTCCTCCATCTGACATTCAATTTCACGCATGAGAACATCTACTTCCTTCCTAGCAACAGCCACCGTTTCTAAAGTTTCCTCCAACACTTGGGCAATCTGCTCCACTTGAACTGAACCCATCGACTCCTTCTCAAGCTTCCATTGCCATGCATCCTGTCTGGCACTATCATTGGCCTGCACTAAAGCATTTACTAAGAGGTCTGCATCCTGCAACGTACCCTGCCATTCCTTGAACTTTGCTGACAAGGCAACAGCTTCAACATGTCTCTCATGGGCATTAGTCCTTGCCTTTTGTAACTCTGTTTCTATTTGAACTTTCTCTTTTCTCCATTCCTGTTCTGCTTCATGGGTTCTCTCTTCTGTTTCCATCAGAATCTTTGTCAGCGATTCCAGCTGAAACTGGCATGCATCCACATGCTTCTGTCGCCAAGAGACCTCCTCTTGTAAGGTTTGAAGTTCCTCTGTCAAGAAACTAATCTGCAGACGAAGTTCTTCTTCCACATGGAGAAGTGCCTGCCTCTCTTCAACAGCTTGTTCCAACTTGGCTTCTGCATGCTTGCAATCTGCAAGAGCAGCCGAAAGCTCCAACCGCACTGACAAGAGCATGCTATCTCTTTCCCGAAGCTTTGTGTGAAGCTTGACATTATCTGTTCTTGTCCTCTCAAGCTCTTGGCGAAGCTTTTCCACATGCTTTGCTGTGCTCATTCCATGATCAAAGGATCGAACTGCTCTATTTTCTTTCAAGTTTCTGAGTGGCTGCTCACGACCCCCTTGCATCTCTGAATGAAGCTCAAGCCTCGAGAGTTCAATCTTCAAAAGATCCTTCTCAGAGTGCAAGCTTTGCCTTTCAGTTGCCCACTCATCAGTCATTACTGAATGTGCTTCCAATAAAACTTTGACTCTTTCCTCAGCACCTGTAAGCTTCAATTGACTAATCTCTGCTCTTCTTTTTTCCTCTGCCAACTCCACTGTTATCTTAGTCAATTTTCTTTCCATGTCGTGGAGAATCTCATCTGATGATTGATAGGCCCTAGTAGCAGCATCTCCTTTCTCCTCTAAGACAAGGTTCTCCTTCGGGAGAGCTTCACATGCTCTTACCCTTGAGGCCAGACATGACCTCAAACTCTCAATTTCATCACAAAGGGATTGTTTTTCTGACCTCCAAGCCTGTTCAGAGAGGGCAAATGCATCAAGTTTCTCTGGCAGCTTTTTAGCATTCACTTCAGTCTCATGAAACTCCTTATTGAGACATTTAATTTTCTCTTCCTTTTGAAGAAGCAGCTCCATGTTCATTATGCCAATGGCTTTGGTCATTTGTACATTTCCATGTGTTTCTTGAAAATCAATGAAACTGCCCACTTCAGAACTAGTTGAGTTGAACTGAGCCTGAGGATCTGCAAGCCTTGTTTGAACAGCAAGAGTTGCTTGATCATTCTTGAAGAGATGAGCCTGTGTATCTACTGATGGAATGTCGATGTTGGCTCTTGATGACCATTCCTCACATTGCTCTGCAATCTGTTCCTTCAGCTTGGTGATTTCCTCTTCTTTCTCATTTAACTACAAGCAGGAAACACCCACCTGTGACATTCTGGACAAAAGAAACAAAAAAAAGGGACAGACAGGAAGATAATGAAAGAATGAAAAAGAACAAAAACCAACACATGACAGAATTAGAAATACCTGGCCTTGCAAGCCATCAGTGAGCAGTGGCACAGCTTCCAACTTCTCCTTCACCTCACTCACAGCAGTAATGTCCCAAGCTCTTCTGTCACAGTTCTCTGTCCAAAGGCTTTGGACCTGCTGTTGTGCCCCATTGAGTGCATTCTCAACCAGCAAAACACACTCATCTGAATTGTTCTCTGGTGTGACAGTTGAGATCTTCCTGGAGGATCTCCATCCACAATCTGTTGTTGCTGAACCTCCTTGAGCTACAGCCATTTTCAAGGCAATACAGTGTACCTCCTGCAACCCAATCTCTGCCTTCTTAAGCTCAGCCTGAAGATTTTCTAAAGTGTTCCCACTTTCTTGGACTTGTATCTCAAACTTCTCCAGCTGTACCCTCTCCTCTTCCAAATCAGACAATCCTTCATGCGCTTTCACAGCCTCATCTTGAATCTCACAAAATGCACACTCATTCTTCAAAGTTCTCTGACACTCATATTGCATCTCTTTCTGTTGGACCTTTGCAACACCTTCAGTAAGGTCCATTCTCAATCTACTTTGTGCAATTTGTCTTGTTCGAATTGCTTCTGAAATCCAACATGCCATGATGAAAGCAGCATTTGCTTTCCTTCCCACCTCTTGTAGCTTCGCCTCACAAGACTCCAACTTCAATTTGAGCACCTTTGTTTCTTGATAGGATTTCCACACTTCTTTCATCTCTTCAGTTGCTCCTGTATAAACACTACAGAAAAAGGAGTCACCAAGGTGCTTAACCATGTCACTAGCCATTGTAGCTATTTGATGAACATCTGACATGTGCTTCTTAGTGGTCTCCATGACCTCCTGGTTTTTGGATATGCCATGCAAGATTCTGTCCATTGCAGACTCTGAATCTTTGCAAGAAGTCAAATGGTGGCAGTCTCCAGCATCCTCCTGATATTCCCCTATGGACCCAGTATTTTTCTTTCCCTCTTTGTCTGTCTTCCTTTCTTCCTTGGTTAGGTAGTCCATCACCCTTGCTGCTGCACCTTCCCAGTCCTGCTGCAGCGCCAGCAGCTCCTTATGTTTCTCCCATTTTAGCCTTTTATACTTTGATGCCCAGCTTGTATTTACTTCCTGAACATTTTCCAACATTGCATTTGCAGTTTTAACCTCTTCCTCAAGCTTATTGACAAGTTTTCTTGCCTGTGCCTCTCTTTGATTTGCAGCATCTACCTCAGCCCTCATTTCAATAAGCTCTGATTGCATCGAAGTGATTGCCAGTGCAGTCTCAGACTCTGCTTCCAAGCGAGTGACATCCATTTCTTGCTCCAAGGCAGAGTGGAAAGCTTTCTCAGCCTGGAAGCTGTGATTCAGCCTCTGCACCTTCTCTAGCTCCATTCTTGCTTTTACCAACTTCATTTCAAGAGCAGAGCGGCAAGCCTCATCCATAACCCCGTTTTTGTTTCCCTCACAGAGCTCCCTCTCTACACTCTGGAGCTCCTGCTCCTTCAACTCCCACTGTAGTTGATAGATCCTGTGCTTCAGAACCCTTTCTTTCTCTTCCCTCCTTCGCAGTAATTCAATAACCCTCCAGTGTTTTGCTTGCAAACTTTCAAGCTCGTTGATGGAGAAAATCTGCTGATCTTCTAGAGCCTCAATTAATGCCTTGTCCTCCTCAAGCTTCAATAGTGCTCCTTGGAGCTTCTCCTTTAGATCAATGCTTTGTTGTTTAGCTTCTTTCAGATTTGCACGTTCTTCTTCTAGGGCAGTTTGAGCAGACTCTAAATCTAGCTGTAGCTGCATGATGGTGACAGAATGCTGCATTTCTGTGCCCCCCTCACCTGTAACAAGAAATTCTGGACCACCTCTTTGCCACTGGTGACCTGTAACCAGCAGTGCTGAGCCCCCATCCATGGAGTCAAGTTCCATCTCCAGTTGCATAATTGCATCATGATGCCTAATTTTTGTCGCTGGACTCAATGCTTCAGACCCAACTTCTGTCTCATGATGCATGTTTTCTCTATTGGTTGGATCACTTCTAAAACAAGCAATCTTTTCTTCCAATTCTCTTCTGCAGGCTTGCTCTCCTTCCAGTGCAGCTTTTGTTGAGTCCAGCTGTTGCTGTAACTGCATTACAAACTGACCTCCTTCCTCAAGCGTTTCTGTATTTATTTGAGTTGAATAGTTGGCCTTCTGTTGCAATTCTGTGCATGCTTCAGCAATATCCAGAGCCTCCTTTGTCCACTGAAGCATGTGCACAGTGCACACCACATAAGCAACACAAACCATGATAAAATGTCATCAGCAATGATAAATAGCTATAAACTAAAACATAGGGCATGCATGAGAAGCCAAGAAAGAGGACAGGATAAAGATAGAGACCACTCCAAAGCATATCAACTCACAGATAGGTTCAATAGTAGAAAATCTTTGAGACACAAGATCATTAGGACCAATTCCCTCAACTGGATGCTGTTGTCAAGGTTCGCACTGGGGGATATTCTACCCTGTAGCAAAACATGCCACCCAATGAATATCAAAATACAGAAATGGAGAATCGAAGATTCCATACCTGAAGCTCGGTTTGAAGATTGCTTAATTCCTGTAAAGCTTCCCTCAACTGCTGATCTTGGAGGATGCTTTTACTCGCTTCTCCCTTTACGGTCTCCTCACTCTGCTGACAAGGAAAACAGACATTATTCCAGCCCACAAACAGACACAGCACACATCGAAGAAGAGAACATACAAGGTTGCAGACAAGGATTCAGAACCTTCTTTAGCTGAGCTTTTAACTCTGCTATGAACTGCAGATGTTGTGCATGAACCAGCTCCAGATAATCAACTTCAAGTGCTTTTGTCTGAAGAACAGAGCAGACACCTCAGTTCAAATTCTTGTCAGGCTCATCAACTATAACCTTTGCATACTTAATATCACATGACTACAAATCTCCGGTGCACTTAGAGCAATGACAGGATAATAAGTAAAACTCAAGCATTTCAGACCTCTTCAGTACCAGACTGTCTAGCCCTTTGATGTCACATATGCAACTCCAAAAGTGAGCAGTTACAGTATGAAGCTGTCATCATATTGTCAAAACAAAACATCTAGAATCTTGACAGACAACAGGATTGAAGGGGCCCCAAATGCAACACAATTAACAACTTGGTCATGATCTGAGACAAAATGAGATCTTATTCACATTTACCCTCCATGACTCAAGTTCCTGCTTGTTCTTGTCATGCTCTGCCTTCAGTTCTCCAAGCTCAACCCGCAGAGCATCTAATTCACTTCAGAAACAAAAAAGACTCAGAATTCCTTCAAAGAGCTGTCAATCAAAATCATTCACCCTAAATGATCCATTAAGCATCCACAACTACAACCTCTCTAAGTGTCTCCCAAATCCTACCACAAATGTACACTGAAATATACACTGTGGTGTGTCATGCATCAGCTCATTTGGGAAATAAAACAGATCCAGTGACAAGTTTGTGAACTTTCATATAAGGATGGAACTACCTAGTTGTCATTGAATTTGACTCTAAAGAACTGGTCAAGTTCTTTCGGCATTCCTCAAGATCACTTTGATATGCTGCCACCTACACAAGCAACAAATCCCCACCATCTCAGTATGTATCCAAAATATGAGAATTGATAGCTGCTTAAAGTGATTTAGACAAATCTCTGAACAAGGACAGGAGCTGGCACAAAGGAATTGAGGAAAAAACCTCTATTTGAAGAAGCTTCAGTTCACAGTTTTCAGCTGCTCGTTCAGGTAGCAGTTTCTCCATCTGAACAGACAGCTTCATCAGCCCACTTATGTAAATTGTTTGTGGAAGATCATTGCTTCAGCATGATGAATTTCATATTCAGCAACTGGCATTTCACAACGGAGGACTGAATTTGAAGAGTCTATTAGCATATTTTTTAACAGCCCACAGAGCTACCACCCTATAGCAAGAAAAAATCAAGCACTCACAGAGGTAAAAGAGCTCCTGGCTGAAGGTAATCAGCAGACAGAAAGGAAAGGAGTGAACCTGGGTATGAGGGAGGGAATCACAGGGAAGCTTGCTATCAAGAACATCCACCAGCTGTAGCCACAGCTCATTTCAGTTTCATTATTAGTCACCTACACACTCACTTCTTATAAATGTCTGCTTCCAAATGCAAATCCTAAACCCCTTACTACCTCTGCTATGAAAAAAAAAACTGGGTGTAAAGTCATACTTGGTCTCGCAAATGTGAGATCTCCTGAGTCATGGCTTCTCTCTCACCACCTATGTCAAATTCCTGGAACCTAATAAAAGAAGTAGATACAAGTTAGCATTCTGACCTTTGCAAAGAAAGTGAACATAGCTGAGGATATAGAACAAGCAATCAACCAAAACAGCATAGTGTACAGTCCACTGTTAAATACCCACTTCAACGAGTGTTGGTAGATATTTGGTGCTGTAAGATCATTGAATGTGTATTCCATTTACTGATCATCAATATCTTGCTGATTTCAGCATAGGAAGTCAGAAAGACATCTCAAAACCCAAGGTTTGAATTTTCCAATGCTCAAGGCACATATACCTACGAAGCTGCTCATGAAGGCATAAATTCTCCATTGCAAGTCGGGTGAGTTCAGGGTTTTGAACAGGCAGGTCCCTCAAGAGCTGCAGTTCCTCCATTACAGCATTATTTTCTTCCATGAGATAAGCATCTGCAGACAATACACCAGTCGATAGAGACTCTAATCGCCGAATTTTGTCTTCCCGAAACTGTAGAATTAGTTTGTTGTACTGTGTATTCTCCTCAAGTTCTTTGACCTGTTCCAATTTTCCATCCAATATTCCCCTCATATGGTTACTTTCATTGCACCTCCTGTTGGAGCCAAGCAAGGTCAGAGACCTTGCCAAAGACACAAGAAGGAACTATTAAAACCAAAACAAAAACCACATTCAAGAAACAAAATAAGAATGGGACATTCATGGACACCCAAAACTCTTATGTCACATAGAGTTCACCAAACAAATTGCTGAAATCCAAACAAGAGTTGGCATGTGAGGTATGTTTATGAACCAGGCGATTGGCATGCTCAATTTCCAAACCAAATCTCTTTGTTGAGAGCTCAGCTTCCTGCTCCCTCCTCAAAGCTCCTGTCAAATTAGCTTCTAACATTTTTATCTGCATGAAAACAACCAACAAAGTCAGCAATAACAACGCCAGAAGGAAGATGGCTGAATCCTACAGAAAAAATAAATTCAATTTCTCTTCCAAATGCTGGGTTCTTGTTTTCTTTCTGTCTCCTTAGTGGATAGCTAACAGACCCCAAATGATGAATTGAAAAACTTAGTGGAAGGTTTTGACAATATAACTTCAAAATCTGGCAATACCTTCTTGGTCAATATAGTTGGGCTAGGAACCAAGCTGCCAAACTGCAAGAATGAGCCCTCTAAAGAGCAGGATGGTGGAGTAGGCCCATCTAACGAATCATCCTCTTCTAGAATCCCATCGTGTGGTGACCCTGTAGGCCTGACAGTTGGGAACCTTGATATGCTTTGTCGTCGAAGACGAGCTAATTCCTCCTATGGATTTGAAAGACAGATGATTAGGAGGCATCAAAAAACATGGGAAAAGCAATCAAATGGCATGAAAGAAGCCCACATCAATTTATGTTGTCCACACCTTCAATTGTTGAATTTGCTGCCGCAGTCCATTCACATCTCCTGATGCATCTTCATTCACAACAGCCTGTTTCATTCACCCACATAATTTGCAATGATCAAGCAAGTTCAGCCATTATGGAAATCAAATGGTCTAATATAAAATATATCCCCTTCAGCAAATAAGAGATAACGAGATCATGTAGTGGTTGTACATTGTTCTGGATGAACTTGGCACGCTGGGCAAATCTAAGGGTACTCAAAGTTTCCAGTGAGGAGCTGCACAAGTAAAACCAAACAGATTAGTTCCTCAGCTATATAGATCATCATTAGATAGCTATTCAGACAAGTGAAGCCAAGGAAGAACTTTTTGGGAAGAGGGCAAAAGCATAAAAATAAATTGCATGGAAATGAGATTAAATGA
>Ga0116230_10002161_pt1 | contig 18888 bp, 4 predicted proteins | sample S1TSphfallax_3_FD_88678 | JGI IMG/M metagenome (GOLD analysis project Ga0116230, IMG submission 88678) | Host-associated microbial communities from peat moss isolated from Minnesota, USA - S1T2_Fd - Sphagnum fallax MG | ecosystem: Host-associated > Plants > Peat moss > Unclassified | place: USA...
ATTTGGGGTGTAGGGGCACAAGTGTTGAACAAGGGTGTAATGTTTACTATGCACCCCAAAAATTTCCCAATTTATCTTGATGTGGTCCCACATTTATGACACATATGTTGACATGGTGATTACATGGTACTTATGTGGTGCCTATGTGACACTTTTGTGATCCCTATATGGCTGACACACCCTTGAGCTCCTTGATGGACTCAATTGGGAGTCCAAAGGTGAAGACAACTAAAGGAGAAAGAGTTGGGGCACGCTCCTTGGTTCGCAACACTTCACGGGTAGAGGGGTGTGTTGGAGTTTCAAGATGGAATTAGGCAGAATGACAAGCAATCCAATTACTCACACATACCTGCACAAACCAAATAATGAGTTGGTTAGTGCATAATTGAAGCATTTTAATGCATGGACGAACCACAAGCAAACACAAATTCACAAAACTCACCACGACCCAAACTTGGGGGAAGCCACCACCTTCCCCCTTATAGTATACTATGTGCATGGCCACGGGACCAGCACCCAAATGTCATTTTGTTTTGGGACTCCCAAGTGGGAGTCTCGAAATTCCCAAAGTTGGGACTCTCGCGACTTTGGGGGCCCATAATTTTGTGTGAAAACCTTCGATTGAGATGAGGTTTAAATCAAAGTTGTAACCCTCATAAAAAAAAATTCAACAATATGTGGCACGCCACCTACACGCAAGGAAATCGGGGCAATTCCCAACTTTTAGTGGTCGAGGGTCAAATTGCCAATTTGACTCCCAACCCTTTTTTTGGCCATAACTTGTGCTTTAAGTGTCCAAATGGGTCATGCAAGCTCATTTTAAATATCTATGGTACAAGAGATTTTCAATGATATAAAGAACTCTTCAATCCAATGGGTTTTGACCCCTGAAATTTCTCTCTGAAAATTTGGGAATTCATCGGGACTCCAACTCCCAAAGTGGGAGCTCACTTGGGAGTGTGAGGGTTCATTCCTTCACACTCTCCTACACTCATGGGAACATGAGATGTGACTCCCAGGCTTCCCTTTTGGCCCACAACCTTGCAAGCCCTTGCCTTGGTCGTGAGCCCAAGGCTAGGGTTGCAACAATGGCACTTATATGTGGAGCTTCTGTGACATTATTTGTGCCATTGGGGAATACATGTTTGCACATGGGAACCCATGTCCTAATTTTTCATCAACCCACATGAAAAAAATTCATATTAGAAAACATGTTCCAATAAAGTTGGGAATTTAATTTCAATAGTCCCAAATGGCACCAATGTGCATTCGAAAATGAATGGGGAACACATTTTCCCATGTTTGGCCATAGGTCATTTCATGCCAATGTGCATTCCCACAATGTGTTTGGGAACCCATCACGTCTCCACATGAGGGCAATAGTCTTTACATGGGAAAAGTAGCTTGGTGGAATCATCAATTATATCACACAATTCCCTCACAATCCCTTGAAAGAAAATGTGTGAAGTGATAGGAGGAATTCATCTCAACTTGTATGTTCATATCAAACAAGTTAAATGTGTAGTATCTAGGATATAATGCCTTGAAAATCAAACTAAAGGTAATTTGCCCAATCGATGGCATCCAAGGATTGGCCTAAAATGTGTTTCATGATTATAGTTTGTTTAGGAGATAATTTAACCATAATGGAAATGATTGAAGCCCATTTTGTAAGGAATTAAAAGGGCACCTTGGTGGAATGCTTGAATGTGTTGCACAATTCCTTGCAAGGAGATGTGTGCATTTTGATGATGTTTTAATGAATGATTAACTTGAACCATTAACTATCTAATATATTGAAATTTTTGCCTTGAAAATCAATTTGAAGGTTATTTGCTTGGTTGGAGGCATCCAAAGATTGGACAAAAATTGACATGGACCTTATACTCTTTTTAAGATAGAATTCAATCTTCAACAATGGAGATGATTAAGATCATTTATGACGATGTGGGTTTAGAGTGTTGTGGAATGGTCAAGTCTTGCACACACGTATTTCTTTCCATTTGAATGTATGGGCAAGTTGTGATATTCAAATGTGTCACAACAACACATATTGGGTTTTACAACCGGTTAACAAAACAACTAGTATTTTTTTCAATTACAATTGTAACTACATAATCATGTTAATGACTGCCTGGTTGCAAAGGACATTGTGGTGCCACTTGGCATTATGGTTTTGCAACTATAGTCGATATCACGACTTGATGGTTTTTGCACAAATATCAATATTGTAAAAATATATATTAAATATATTTTAATTGTCCAAAATTAAGTAATAACAAAATTCTATTGATTCTTGCAACTATTGGGGAATAATAATAACTTATGATTTAATGATGTTGATATGGCATGCCATGTGGCTACAAGGTTGGCTAGTAGTTGCAACACCTCATGATTTATGACACTAACTTCAATGGATTTTTGTTTATTAATCGATCATGTGATTAATGACAATTTACAATATCTTTTTTTTGGGATACATGCTACGTGGCAAAAGTTCATAAGGTGTGTTCATTAGATTTATATGCCAATTATCTTTATAGGTTTTGTTATTACCTTGAGCTAACGGATGCCAATGGGTGAATTTAAAGTTTACGTCAACAACATTATGGGTTTTAAATTGGTCAATGAAACAACTATTGTGCTTTTCAACTACAATTGTAATTACTTCGTCACAAAAATCACTATGTTGCAAAGGCCATTGAGATATCATGTGATGTCATGGTTTTGCAATTATAATTAATTAATTGCAAAAACCATTTACCTTTGTGAATAATAATGATTCAATTTCCCATGATGATGACATGGTATGCTATACACCAAGAAGATGATGTGGTCATATTTGTCAACATTACAATTCATGTTATTGATTCAATTAATTAATTTCATTTATTAGCTAATTGAAAATATTTTGTCCCTTGCGATTAATAACAATTCGGTCTTCCATGTGATGATGACATGGATACCATTTGGCAACAAGGTGTCACAAATTTAGTGGTAATCCATGATTTTTGTGACACCATAAGTTTTGTGTGTCTTGAATTTATGACACCAATATTTGTCATGGCGTGCCATAATTTTTTGTGTGCCATGAGGTTTTTGAAGTCATGAATTCACATGCATGTGCATGTGTATTAAAAAATCTATTGTTAACTTGTAATTATGACTACAATATTAATAGTCATTTTGAAAAAGGTGACACATAACTCCTTGACTTTTTAACTATTCAACACATTAGCTTACGTCAATAATATTCTATCTACATGTTGGCGAGACAAGTAAGAATTACCTAGGTCAGCTATTTATACATACATTCATCATTTTTTTCATTCAAACATTAGTCATCCATTTAAGTTGCCAAATACCCAGTAACTAAAACTTCAAACCCTAAATCCATACTTTAGGCAAATGAGTTTAATTGGCCTCTCTCCTCCTTCACTTTTAAAACCTCTTCCTTCTTCATATGCAATGCCCTATAAAGGAACAAGGGTAGCAAGACAATCGAGTGATCTTTTCGAAGTTGTGTTTCATCAATTGTTGCCATCATCATTCCTTCAATGTTATTGTAAATGTTGATTGAATGAGCAAAAGGACAAGGTTGGAGGTTGGAGTGCAAATGAGCCGTGTGAGGATTTGATCACCTTGAATGCATTCTCAATAGTTGTATTGACTCCTAGTGTGTGATTTATGATCCTTTAATTTGATGCGAATTTGTGTTCATCTATTCTTTTTTAATTTGCAATTCTAAGTTTTGAAGCAATTATGAATTTTGAAATGGAGAAAGGTTTTGAAGAATTGGCCAAGACCCTAAAGTCAAGGGAATTTTTTTACAAGTTGCTTAATGTTTCAATTCATATTAAAAGAAGTTCCATTCCCCATTCATTCTTTTCAACTTTTAAGTGAGTTTAAGGTTTATTATACCAATTGTTGTAAAACCATTGAATGTGACAAGTTGAACCAATAGCCACATTCTTTTTTTCTATTTATATTTACAATCAACAAAAAGCTTTCAAGAACCTTTTCTAATTCCAACTTCAAACTACAATGGTGTTTAAAATTTGTAGTTACAATTCAAAAGAATGAATGGGTGGGGAACCCCTAGACTTGTTGCTTTGGTTGTCATCTTCATTGGTGAGTGTGCGGCACAATGCAAGCAACAAAAGAAAGGGAAGAAGGAGAAGAATAAAAAAGGAAAAAAAAGGGGGAAAGAAAAATGAAAAGAAAAAAAAAGGGGGTGAAAGAGGAAGTGGTAGGAACTCAAAGTTCCATCACCATTGCCACTTTGAATTTAATCTTTCAGACTTGGCATGAACCGTATAAGTTTAGTGGGTTGTGAATTCAATCTCGTTAGACTTGGCACAAACCTTATAAGTTCAGCGGGTTGTGAATTCAATCTCGTCAGACTTGGCACAAACCTTATAAGTTCAGTGGGTTGTGAATTCAATTTCGTCAGACTTGGCACGAACCTTATAAGTTTAGTGGGTTGTGAATTCAATTTTGTCAGACTTGGCACGAACCTTATAAGCTCAGTGGGTTTCAAAATTTTGCGAACCTTGGTGGAGACTCAAGATAAAGGGGTGAAAGGATGTCCAATCTTGACCTTTTTTTTCAAGTTTCCTAAACCTAGTAAATAGGTTTGGTACCAATTTGAACTTACCACACGATTTAGTTATTTTTTATTTCTTACAAAAATTATCATCCACATGAAAATACTTCATCCATAATTTGGATGTGAAACCATTTTTTCATCCATTTAATAATCAAACACTAAATTAATGAAAATGTGGGAAATTAGTTTTTAAAAACCCAACCTAAAACCAAATGTTGAACACTTAGACCCCTAAGATTGGACACATTGGACTTTATAATCGGACAAAAAAAAATTATTTAATTGATTTCAATTCTTGTTTTAGAATTATTTTAAATTTTATTTGGAAATTCATATCTTCCATATCAAAATCCAATTAAAGTGTGGTTTGTGCCATCACATTTTTAGAGAGGACAACTACATGTGTGCAAATGTGCAAGGTTTTTGGATACTACAATTTGAAGATTCCATAGGCTATTTTTTATTTTTGGAATTTATTTCACATTGAATCCCAAATATTCATATCTTCCACATACAAAAGTAGAATTTCACGTCATCTTTGCCATTGTGATTTTGGAGAAAAACACTGAGTGTTTGAGCCCATTTGGTGAAAAAGGTTTTTAAACTTTTTCCCCAAGGTTTGGCATGGGGTGTGCAAGGTGCATGGAATAAGGGTGCAACACATTTATGATCTCATCTTTGTGTTGGTAAACATTACCATCCCTACCCATAGGTGGTGGAATGTTACATCGTCAAAAAATTCAAAAGATATTTGAATTTATGTTGTAATTTTTGGGTGGAAATTACAACAAGTGGCGGTTTACATTACATGAATAATTACCCCACTTTGTGTTGTTGGGATTTCATTTGTTTTCTTGTTTTTGTTTTGGTTAAATTATTGGTTTTTTTAAAGGGTAAAGGTTTTTCGGGTTATGTTTCTTTGGCCAACATCACAGGGCAAGCACATGTTCATGTGATGACCTAGAACATGTGCTTACACTACAACAAAAGGTGTCTTAGTTGTACACCAAATGATTTCATTAAATTTCAAGTGAATTCACCAACCTTTATAAACAAAAACTAGTTGGAAAGTAGTGAATTCATTAGTCTAGTGAATGGGAACTAGTGAACTGCACCCACATTTTGTAATAGTGATATTATTCATGTGCTTTCCCACATGTGTTGATTATTGTAATGAGCCCAAGGGTTGAAATTAGTGCCATTAATGGCCAGGCATGGGACAAGGCTACCACCCAATCTTGATTATTGAATAAATCATGTTTGACACTTAAGTTACCCAAACACAAAGATTGGGGTTTAGTGGAGGGTAGGTTGTAATTTCTATGGTGTTGTTTATTGTTGTTGGGGTGAGATCAAGGTGATGAACGATAGACCTTTGTGGCGGTGAAATTGGATTGATGACTCATAGACTATAATTATTGTTTGCACAATTGTGTGACCCTAAGTACATTTGGCCTTGTGGAATGTGTTGGCGGATGCAAGTGCGTTAATCATAAAAATGCAACATTTTTGGGTTTATGATTTAAGCATTTTAGTTTATGGGTCAAATTGCAACAAGTTCAACATTCTATTAGGTTTAACAATAGCCCACAAGTGCAACAACCCTTGGTTTTGTTGACTTTAGAATGTGGATACCAAGGGTTAAGGTTCACCATAGAAGTGACACATGGTTTGGATACAAGAACAAGTTCATTAGTGGATTTACCAGGCAAGGGATGAAGTTTAGACCACCCACACCACATACAACATCATTTAAAAGGGATTCCTTAAATTTAGAGGTAGATTTACCTTCGCATCTAACTTATATACAATTGTTGTGCGACATGGAAAATGTGTATGGTGCTTCCAAAAAACTTTATTGATATTCGGGGGCAATCGATACCATTGAACTAGATGATTTCAACTAGGAATTTAACATGTGGTGTGATATGTAATACCTATGGAATCCTCATATGTTTACTCATTTCCTTGTTTAGAAATTTTTATTTTAGTTCATTTAAAGGGGCCACCCATGGATGATTACCATGAGTTTTGTTAAGTTCATGAAGTTAAAATTAAATATTAGTGTTGGTATTAGTTGCCCTTGACTATTTTGTTATTATGTAGGAATGAACTTTTTCATTTATTGGTGCAACTACATCTAGTTGTCATTCTTCAATTAGAACCATAGCTCTTTCCATGCCAATTACTGCTACTAGCATTGTTTCTAGAAATGGGCAATGGGTTTTCCCACTTTCAACCCTGTCATTGAGTTTTTCAGGGAATTACAACTATTAAAGGGTTATGACTAAAAAACTTTGCACTTTGCAATAGTTTCAACATAAATGGTAAACCCTATGATCAAAATTTTCAGAAGGCATATGCCTAAATGTGGCAATTGATCAATGTTTTCAAGGTGTCAAAAAGACCTAAGCAATCAAGTTTTGGTTGGCATCCTCAACAAGGATCTTAAGTGACATGTGCGAAACATTGTGTTGAATCAATTGACATAGTCAACCTTTATAAAAGTGTTCCAAATTTTGGGACACATTGAACTCAACATGATTGAAGAGAAATTGGTAACCATCTGATTCAAACATGATACTTGAAGACCTCTTTAACACCTTCAACCTAATAAGTACATGGTTAACCAACCAAAGTTGCACCACAAGAAACACTACTACAATTCATTGTTTTTCAAAAGGTCTAAGTTGACTAACAATTTATTTTTTTATTATTAGACATATACATTTTGACTAAAGGCTTAGGGCATGAATGACGTGTATTTTTTGACTAGTGAATTTGACTAAAATGACTTATTTGATTATTTGTCAAATTCAACATCTAGTTAAGTTGGACCAAAAAAGACCACCTTAATCAAAATGGCCAATGTCTTCTAGTAATTAAGACATTTAGTCAAAATTGACATAACGAAATAACATCCTTAATCAACATGGACAATGGTGTTTTAGTCAAATGGGACATCTTATGTACCTAATAAGCAAAGATAACTACAAACTAGGCTAGGCAATAGCCTAGGCCTACCTACATACCAACTTATTTACTTACCTACCTACTTACTTACTTATTTAATTACCTACCTCCTACTTTTTGCATACCATTTTACATACTTACCTCCCTAATTACCTACCTCCTACTTCCCACATACCATCTTACATATTTACTTACATACCTCCTACCCACTTATTTACCTACCTATCTATCTCATACTTTGTATCTACCTAAACATTCCCACCTAACTACCATTTACTTCCTACAACTTACCTACCTAAATCTACCTACCCACCCACCTACCCCTTGAGGATTACAAGCTACATATTTTTGTACCTATTCTACCTACCAACTATTGTGCAACCTACTTAACTTTTTTATTTACAAACATATTTAATGATGTGAAATAAACAAGTGAAATAAAAACTTGACAAATCTTGTCAACTTTGGAAAGTGTAGTTCATTGATAAGGATTTGAATTATCATCAGGGAGGTGAAGGGTTTAGTTCCTAATACTTGCAAATTATATACATGTAAATAATAATTTACCTCTTAAATTTATATATTACTTGCCTACTTACCTACCTACCTACACACAAAAAAATATTGTTGGTAATAATCTATTAAAAAAGGTAAAAATTTGACCAATCAAATGGTCCACTATCCACCAATCAAAATGACTATGGTTAAATAGTCCAACATTTTGCCAATGAAAAAGCCACCTAATCACACTTCACAAGTCAAAATTGGTAGGATGGTCTTTTTGACACATGTTTAAATGGGCTTTTTTTCCCACTAGATTCTCTAGTTTAAAAACCCATGAGTTGTAATGAAGAAGGCAAGGGGCCTAAACAAGAATTTGAGAATGGTTCCTCATCATATTTTGCACAATAAAGGGGGAGAAGACAAATGTTGGAGACATGTGGTGGGTCTCATTGGAATAATGATTGCCCTAATCCTCCTTAGGTCATTACCACCAAGCCCAACCCTAGTCAACCTTGTTCTCATTGTAAGGTTTATGGTCGTGATGTATACCATTGTTTCACCTTACATCATGAGCTTCAATAGGGCCAATCCCAGGTGGGAAATGCAGAAAAATCCCAAGGTTTTAGCAAGGGTTTAAAAGGGGAAAGTGTGGCCAACAAAGGGCCATCCTCCAAACTAGCTTTGAAATAACCCAACACCGAGGAAACATGATTTGCAAGACTGGAGGCTTTAGTGGCAAGTACAACATCCAATATGGTGGCACAAATGAAATCCAATGTGCATATTTTAGGGATGCCTCGAGATCAAGGAAACACATCATCTCTTAGTTCAAATTGATTAAGATTTTTTTATGGGGCCAAAATTTTCAAGCCATTGACCACAATCCTTTGTGTTAACATATACAATTTCCAACCTTATAGTGTACTTATGGTGGTGTACCAATTATGGTTAGGAAGATGCTTAATTCCACTTCTAGAACAAGGGCACCAACTAGTTTGTTAATTAGAGGTGACAACAACAATATATCAAACACCATTGTTTTCCACCACAACTTTGGTTATTCATGGTTCTCAATTGGTGACAATGTTTCATTTAGCAACCACATTATGTGAAAATGGGAAGATCACAAGGATGTTAATTACACCAATTGATAAATCAAAAACTAGTAATAACATCTTAGGATGTTCCCAAAACCAACCAACCACTTATTGTGGAGGTGCCACCTTGGCATGGACTGCAACATCCAAATTCCAAGAACTTTTAACATAGCCACCCATTCAATGGGCAAGTGTTCTCTTTAATGTGATTATGGTATGTAATTAATGAAGATGGATTGAAAAGGGTATTGGGACAACATTACTGATCCCAAAGGCTTTTGTTGAATTCAATTGTTCAACCTCTAATGTTGGGCAAAATAGTACTAGAAGGTCTAAATTTGATTTAGGTTGATTTGGAACCATGCTTGTACCAAAGCTTGATGTCAATGGGTGGGTCAAAAAAAGCTTAGGGATTAACCAAACATGAAGGTTATCATCAAGGTTGATTTCATGAGACCAACAAATTACATCACAATGTGAGTTCACATAGTGGTGACACATGTTACATCATATGATGTATTGGTTGGAAGGGTAGTTTTGAACCTCTTGGGGGTTGCCTTGGACTTTTGGGAGGTCACTGCCCACTATTGACTAGGATAGTAAATAAAAGGTAACCATAAGGCTTTTCTACTAGTTATTTTCATTGGGGGGTAAGTAGGGAAATTTAACAAGTTAATAATCTTGGTTGGCTTTTTAAGGCTTCCCCATGGGTTTGATTTATTGGAAGGCAACGTCCATGATTAGGATAAGCCCTTTAATATTGAACTAGAAATGTTAAATGTTTGTGGGATGCCATTCATTGCACCATCATTATCTGATTTCATACCACCATGGGGGATTTTGTTAAAGTTGTAAACATTAGTTAGCCATTTCATCAAGCTTGGCACACTCTACCATGGGTGAAAGCATGGTTAGGTGGCTCAAAAGTGGTGTTCGAGAGTCCATAATCTAACATTAGCATTTATTTTTTGTTGTGTTAACAATTATCAAACCATAAATCCTATAATATAATTATCCCCTATGTTTTTAATCATAATTATTACACTACTACATAACTTGTCCGTTTTGGAATCCTTTTACATAGGATTTTCTGTCAAAATAGACCTTGGATAATTTTGGGACAAGTTAAAAAAGATTAGTCATTTAAAATAGGTAAGTGTTACTAAAATGGACAAGTGTAAGATGATTAAACATTAGCATAATGCCACAGTGGCATGTCCGATATGACTAACTATGGGGTGTATGCATTCTAAGGTGGCTCATTTTCAACAAATGTTCCACTCCCTAAAAGTCCATACAATAATGTTTAAATGGTAATACATTTTAATATCATTAATTTAGTGAGGAATTACATGGTGGTTAATGAACTAAAAAACCCATATGAAAATAATCCATTTTAAACAATTTTTTAATGTACATGTTAAAAAAATAAAATTGAAATCCACCCAAAAATGATTATGATATGGACTTATGAAAATATGGTCCATTTTAAGAGATTCAAAAGTTCATAACTTTTTTTGGTTAATTTTTGTCTAACAAATTTTTTGCACATATGTTCTTTTTGTTTTAACATATCATATATTGAGTCCCTAAAATTCATACAAAAAAATGCATGTATATAAAGACACAAACAACAAACCAGTTCATATTTTTCAACTTCAAAAGTTCATTACTATATATTTGGTGTATATAGGTTGATTTGTTTTTTAATAAATTTTTTCGTCTTCAAGTTGAAAATCTAAATCTAGCCACAAATTTGGAAAATTATTGCTTTTATGCCATGTTAATAACATGTAAATGCACGCCATTCTGCAAAAAACTAAATTATGATGCAAAAAGTGAACTTCCTTACCTTGCAACCGCCTTGTGTGACTAAATGCAATGATGTGGCATGTCCATTTTAACAAATTGTGTGACTGAATTAATGATGTTTCATGTCTATTTTCAAACAATGTTACTAAATTGATGATGTGGCATGTCCATTCTAACAAACTATGTAACTAAATTGATGATGTGGCATGTCCATTCTAACAAACTATGTGACTAAATTGATGATGTGGCATGTCCATTTTGTTTAATATTTTGAATGAATGTAATGACATCGCATGTTCAATGTGACTAAATATGTGATTAAATATGATTATTTTATAAAATAATTATAATCTAAATAATATTTTTAAAAACATTATCAATGTATAAATTCCTTTTTGGATTATATTCAAATCAAATATTCTTTTAATTCAATGTTTTTTTTCAAAAGTTAAACCTTGCAATAGGTTCAACCTAGAAAGCTTGAACATTTTAGGACGTGACTTTGAGGGTTAAAACCTTTGCTTATATACTTTTAAAACTGAGATTGATGACCAAACAATATGGGATATATTTTTTCAACGAACAACTTAATCACACAAAATTTTCAGTTTATTAGACCTACCACCAAATACTTAGGAATAATATTTACAAATTTGTGTACATTGTTCTATTGTTTCTAAGCTTCAAAAAGATTTTGTAGTTCTCCACTTGGCACATCCAATGGTACAAAAAATATTGAAATCGATGAAAAAATGAGCAAGTTAACCCTTTGAAAGTGAATTAACGACTTAAAAATTTGGTTCCCTTTTTTGAGTTTTAGTTCTTCGTACATTGTTCCATTTTTTCTCATGTTTTAAAACATTTTGTAATTCTCCTCTTGAAAAATCCAAAGATGAAAAAAAATCTTAATTTGATAAAGGAATGAGCAAGTTATGCTCATTGAAAGTGAAGGGGGTGATTTTTAGAAATTGACCACATGTTAGTCTAGCTTGCATTTTTGACTTTAAACTCTTTCTATATTTTTTTTTGTTTTCACACTTTCAAAGAAAGTTTGTGAAGCTTAAGATAACACATCCAGAGCTTATTAGATTGTTAAGAATGGACAAGTAATGAAAAAAATATGAAACTTGAAAGTAAAGGGGGTCTAAATGTTTTTAAATTTTTTTTTTAGTGAGGTCAACCTATGTTAATAATACATTTGTAATCAAAGTGACTAACTTTAGTCACATTTGGACGTGTGTTAGATAAATGACTGATTTTAGTCATATGTATATATATCACTTTGATTACACATGTAAATTAATTGATTAATTTTAGTCACATTGCTAGTAGGTTGATTACACGTAACCACTACATAAAGTCCATGTATGAAGTTACAATGTTTATTTTGACTAAAATGAAATTCAAATTAGTTATAATAGATAATGCTACTCTTTTGGTTTGTCAAAATGGACATGGTTAGTTATGTGATTACAAAAAAATTGATTCTACAATCATGTTAGTTAAATTTCACTAGTGGAAAGGACATGGTATTGTTATTGTGTTAATAAGTCAACCTATGAATATCCCTAAACATGTGATTAATAAAAAAATCCATGCAAAAGATTTAAAAATTAATATGAAATGGATTCTCAAAGATAAAAATTTACAACAATCACATCATTTAAAACTTTAAAAATTTATATATATACACGAAAAGTTTCAATGCATTTCACTAATAAATTCTTCATTTGATGGTGGTTTCATTTTTCACACTAGTTTGACATATTTTTTGAGTTCACATTTTTTTGTTTTTTTGTGTGGGGTCCAACCACACTATAAGGAACCACACATGCCCCCTTAGACCATTGTTTTTTTGTTGCTTTTAAAAGAATCTTTTAAGAATCTTTTTATATGTCTTTTAAGAAACATTAATTTTTTAAAAAAATTCTTGATACTATTATGTTAAGGTGTACATTAAAGAATATCCAAAAATATGTCATAAAAATTATTTTCAAATTGTGCTTTTAATGTCAAAATTATTTTAAAGTACCGGTTATGATTTCTAATGGTAAATGTTAGTATGATTGCACCCTGTGACAAACATAGTGTTGTCATTTCAAAAGTTCATTATGAGTCCAAAATCTTTTTATAATTCATCCAAAAAATTTACGATGATTCCCATTAAAGTTTATGACAACATGAATAATTAAAAATTGACAATGTGAATTTTGAATATGGCTTTAAATTTTATGTTTGTATGTAATAAAATAAAAAAACAAGTGTGGCAATCCAAATAGTCCACCTATTCATGTTTTCACCCCATGATCAAAACCATAATCATTCATAGATCTAGATTTGAAACCACTAAGTTTCAGGCCATTGGACACCAAGGTTATTTAGTGGAATATTCTTGTGGATGGGATATGTTTGTTGGAATTTTTTAGAAACATTAGTTTAAGAATTCTTATGATTCTTCAATCTAGCATCAATATACAATGATAGGAGTACGTGGAAAAGGATCCAAAAGTTTGGCAAGCCTCCATGCACCACATTATGATGTTATGACAACATCCTTATTTGTTGCCTACATTAGTGGTTCAAAGTGACCAAAATTCCTTACCGAAAAACATAATTTTGTTGTCGCCACAAGATTTGGATAAAAATGGGTTAATAGATTTGGTCATTTTAGGATGGCCATGTCAAGGTCTTTCATAGGCTAACATAGGTCAAGATCTTTCAAATTCCAAATCACGATTTTTCTAGGAATTGATTTGTGTGTTGCAATGTTTGCAAACCATACAAATGCATTCGTATGCATACATGTTGGAAAATCTCCCACCTTTGGGGGATTCTCAGTTAGCTATGTTGGTAACATGGCACCATATTTGGGCTTGGATCGGGGAACTAATGCAAATGGATGTTGCATTAGTCAATTCACGTTCCCATTAATGTCAATGGATGTGGATTAATTTGACACCACTAGAATTGATTCAAAATGCATATCAACTTATTTTAGGGTCACCCACATGCTTGGTGGATGACATATTAGATCTTGGTCATCATTTATGTGTGGTTCATCATGATGATCAACCACCTTTCATTGTGGTCAATAGGATTGCGCTTCCATGAACAACCCTATTGAATTTTTTGAATTTATCACATTTTCATGCATTTTGAAATGGGGACTTGGGATGGTTTGGGACTCTAAATCCTCACACATGGAAGAACCCAATGTGGATGAGAGGGATTGGGCCATGGGTTTTCACATTAGCACCACCACTATGTTGGACAATCTTTCAAAGGGAGTTTGTAGGTGAATTTTGAGGGAGGTCACAGACTTGGATTGCTTCACATGGATATTCAATTTATGTTTGGTAGAATAAAGACATTTTGCCCATTAATTCCCACCCACCCACCTTTTCGTTTTTGTTGTTACAACCCACATATGGGACATTTACGTTGGTGCAAGGGGGGTGTATCCTTAACAATTATGGGATCATTTAAGGTGTTAAAAAGGATTTTTTGGTATTCTAGGAAAGGAGTTGGTGATGTGGGGGTGCTTGGAAATTTTGGCACCCACCCATGTTTTGCATAACAATCAGAAGCGATGCCCTCAACCTCGACAATTGGAGATAGTATGTCACCCCAACCCAAAGTGCATGTGATTGCAACGACTTGGGAACCAAATATTGGCCCAATAGTTATAGGAAGTGATGTGTAAGAAATATGATGACTAATATAAAATTGTATTGGAGGTCGATAATTTAAATTTTAAGCAACTTCACAATATTAATGAAGTGGAAAGGGCCTTGTTTCAAGGTTGGACAATAGAATTGTTGGATGTTAGTTTCGTAGAATTGTTTAAAAGTGAAAAAGCTTTAACAATAGTTATGCCACCCAAGATATGTATCATTGGTAATTGGATTAAATGTTGCATGTGTGGGGATTACTATTTAGTGAATAAATGGACCCATTCAAACAAATATGTCATGCCTTTGTCAATTTATTTTTTTGATGCCCTTCTAATGAAGCACACTATGGTGACCCCCTTTGGGATGTCACATTGTATTACTTTCCAAGGGTGCACATGTTTGAGTGTATCCCACTTCAAACTTTTGAAAGAATTTCACAATATTTTTACATATTATGTTAAAATATAGCCTAGGCAAGATAAATTCAAAAAACCTATTTCATTTCATTTTATAAAGTGAAAGATTGGAATATATTTGTGGAAACAAATGTAGTGTACCTACATAGTCAAAAACACAAATATATTATTTCAAAAATAATTTAATTGATTTTCAATCTTTATGAAAGTTGAAGGTATATTGAACCATGTCATTTCACATAACTTTTGAAACATGTTTGGATACCATGTGACTAATTTAAAAAGTTTCATCTCAAAAAATGAGTTTTTTCAACAAAAATGTGATAAATGTGTGGTAAATTGAAAATTTGACAAATAATCACATTCACATGGAAGATGATAAGTATAACTACATGGGCCATTTTTTTTATTGCATGAAAATTTATTATTCTAATGACTAATGAAACCTTAAAATTAGTGTAATCAAAACGAGACAATGGCCTTATTATACCAATGTATACTATAAATATACCCATGGATATTTCAATATAGATAATGAATTAAAAAAAAAATTTAAAAAAATTACATAACATTAATTTCATAAAAATAATAATTATAGGCCCCAAAAACCCAATTTCATATCCAAAATTAAATGTACCATATTTTATATTATAAGTATTATAGTACTAGATCCAAAAGTGCCCCAAAGGGGGTCACTATAATGTGCTTTCACCCCTTTGATAAGCCAAGGTTTATATTTTTTTGGACCTATGATATGGTTACCATTAATTACCATTGAAGGAAGGTGACAAGGTCAAGATTGGACATTTTATGGAATTGATCTTCATGGGAAAGATTGTTTGTACCAATGGCGATTTTTACCATTTGGTTTAAATAATGCCCTTGTAGATTTCGAAGGTGATGGATTGGGTGTCAATAGGTTTTAGTTGTGTCAAATGTTACATTGATGACATCATTGTTCTCAACTTGACATCAAGAGGTCACATGCATCATTTGTAGGAAGTGTTTAGAAGATTTAAAAATTCATAATTAAAAACTTGATCACTTACGCAAATGGTGATTTTTTAATACTTAAGTTGAATATTTAGGTTATATGTTTTATTGAGGTGGACTAGGGGTTGAAAAGGTTGAGGTTAAAGTCATATTATTTTTTCCCCAACCAAAAAATGTCAATTGGTTACAAACCTTCTTGGGCTTGTGTAATTATTATCAAAGATTTGGCAAAGGATTTAGCAACATTACTAAGCCCTTGACCCAATTGACACAATTTGACCATGGGTGTATTCAAGGTGAGGTGTAAAAGCAAACCTTTTAGGAATGAAGGTTCGACTCTTGTTAACCCCTAATTTGCAATGACCCATATGAGGATGACTTTTCTAGTTACATATTAACTATAATACTTTAAGGTTGAAAGCTATGCTTACCCAACTTAACAATGATGGTCAAAAGTTTGTGGTGACACATGTTAATCAATATAGTAACAAAAATAGGGCCAAATATAATTCATATGAAAGGGAATGCCTTGCAATTGTTTGGTGAGTTTCATCATTCCAACATTATATTTCTAGTAGTCAATTCACTTTGGTTACTAATCACCACCCAAGTGAAGGCACGTTATGGTGGTTAAAAATTGTTGTCACAAACATTACTTTTTGAAACTATGTGTTTTTGAACTTTTACCAAGCTAAAATTAAAAGGAATTTTTACAAATGGTACTTGAAATTAGGTAGTTCAAAACCCAAATAATAAGATTGTAAAAGAAATCCCATTTTGAAATTGATATTAAGTGATTAAAAGTATATCAATGAGAAAATTGTAATTGTCATGATATACTACAAAATGAAAATATACTTAAAAACCATTCAAATGATTCCCAAACTTGATGAAGTACTTAATCAAATATTACAAATGAGTTCATTGTCCCATTTCAATTCTATATGAAAAGTTCCATTTGTGTGATTTCACAAAAAACATTTAGATGAGGTTTTTCATTCAAACAAGCATAAATGTGTGAATACATAAAAGTTTGTTGAAAAACACTATCATTTGAAAGGCAAAAAGAATTGTGTTGGAGGTTTTGTGTGAAAAATCCATTTTGTGTTTTTATCAAAATGTTAGATGAAATGAAAGAGAATTTGCTCCCTGATTAATATAAAATGTACCCCTAAAAAAACACATTTTCTTGCCCATAATATACCATGATAATGTGCTTTCACCCACCCCTCAAATTTTGATGGAATTAGATCGTATCATAGGAAAATTGGTTAGATGGGCATTTATCTTGTAAAAGTATGATTTTGATATTATTCATAAGGTTAGTAAGGTTAATTGAGTGATGATGGGTTGAATTAGAACCCAAGTTCCAACAATGAGGATAACAAAAAGGCTTGATGGCATTGGGATATGGATTTGGAGGTGGTATTAAGATGACATGTTTTTTGCATACCTATGCACCTTGTTGGGATGTTTTGAGGATGCACCTTAGGTGGGACCAAGTAGTGGGGATTCCTAAGAGGAGGATATTCAATCATAAGGCAATGGCGCATGATGATACACTTGTTATTTCATATTTGCAAGCATGTGAAGTTTAAAAAGGATTAACACCTAAAGAGCAAAACCGGATCATGCATAAGGCTAAATAGTTTGGATGGGAAAGTAATTCCATGTTATAGGTATGTTGAAATGGATGAATATTTGGTAGTACCTTGCCCATAACAATGTGAGGGTTTTGTATGATGTTTATGAAGAGTTGGGCCATTTTGGGGTTCAACGGACATATTGTTTGCTCTAGATGCAACCCTAATGGCAAGGGATGTAACTACATGTTCAATAGTTTATTTTTTAATGTATGGTGTGTGAGCAAGTTTGGGCATCATTCAATGCACCTACACATCATCTACAACTTTTACTGATTATGGGGTTAGGTTATTAATGGAGTTTGGATTTTGCAGGTCCATTGAATTTAACACTCAACATAACCAATATGTTTTGGTTATGGCCAAACAATTTTCCAAGTGGTTAGAATTGGTGTTGTGGAGGGTGGTTATCAACCTTGGGTTCATAGGTTTGAACTTAGAGATTTTGTGTACTTATAACGAATAACATTGACTACTTTGGATGTGACTACAAGACATGCTATTCTACGTGTGTTGTCATTAGAAGGTTATGATGGTCAAACATGGAAAGGTCACATGCGTAATTGTGCATTGTGTCATTTTCTTCATGTGGATGGTCATATTGACCATTATTGCTAGGTGTTTTTACCAGATTCCATTATATGTTGTGTGGGCAAGCCACAAGGGTTGTCTGACGCGCTCCCAAGTCACGGGGGTGAAACCCACTTGAGGGTCTCAGAAAGTCAAGTTGCGGAATTGAGACTTGGTAGCACGCTCCCGGCTTCCAACTCTAGAAAGGGGTAGAGGGTCGAGTTGGGAGCCCAGGGATTAGACTAGGATGAGGACTTAGTTGATCAAGCTTGAATCTGCATCAAAACAAACCACCCAAGTGGTTAGTTCACTTTCCGGGACACCCTTTGGTGTTGGGACAAGCTGTTGCAACCCTACTTTGGCCAAGTGTGGGGGTGAAGCCCAACACTTGAAAAAAGGGAGGATTTGGAGTCCCCGGGACTCCCGAATGTTCAGAGCTCGACAGCAAGGGGCAAACCACCTCGCATTGAGGTATTCTTGGTGTCATTGAAAAGGTCTTGAAGCGTAGATATCGAAAATGCCCTCGCATTGGGCATTTGGACATCTGTCGCCCAAGTTATGGGCAAAAGAAGGGCCGGGAGTCAAACTGGCAGTTTG
>Ga0116230_10002162_pt1 | contig 18874 bp, 15 predicted proteins | sample S1TSphfallax_3_FD_88678 | JGI IMG/M metagenome (GOLD analysis project Ga0116230, IMG submission 88678) | Host-associated microbial communities from peat moss isolated from Minnesota, USA - S1T2_Fd - Sphagnum fallax MG | ecosystem: Host-associated > Plants > Peat moss > Unclassified | place...
TCACGCTCGCGACGACGCCTCGCGGCGTGGAAGACGACGTCACGAAACTCGTGCCGCGCGAGCAGTGGCGGCACGCGCATCACTGGCTGATTTTGCACGGCCGCGCGATCTGCAAAGCACCGACCCCGCACTGCAGTGTGTGCCCCGTGACGATGTGTCCGTCGCGCGCGCTCGTCGCGCGGGCGCTGACTAAAACTGCAGCGGGCCGGGTCCCTGCAAATGCGACGGCGGCGGGAGCTCGGCGTCCGCAGCGAGCGTCTTCAAAATCGCGTTCCCGGTGATCCCGTCGCGGTAGCCGGCATCGGTCGAGAGGATGGAGAGGTTCATCAGCGTCGGTACTGGTGCGTGCGTATCGAACTGGTACTCGCCGTCGAGTTCCGCACCGGTGATCCGAACCAATTGCTGCACCTGATCGAGATCGAGCGCGACGCGCTTGCCACGAAAACGCAGGCGTATCCGGAGCGGCTTCTCCAGTCGAATGAAGGTGACGCCGTTCTTCCCGAGGATGCTGTTGAGGCGTTTCGTCCCGATGGCGAGGACGTCGGCGAGCGCCGCAAAAGCCTCGCCGGTATCGCGTTGCCCGCCCTCGGCGGTGCCTTCGGTCGCCGAGTCGATCGCGGCGCCGAGATCGCGGCGGGCGCGGAGTTTCATCGCCATCGCGACAATCGGATTCTGTAGCTCGTCGTCCATTTCGTTCGAATCAAGGAGTTCGTGTGAGGCTTTCCCGGTACCGCTCGCTTCGGTCCCTCGCTTTCCCCGCCAGGCTGGCCGCCGTGTTGGCCATGCTTGTGGCGGCTAGCCCGGCGGTCGCGACGGAAACAACCGGGACCGGCGGATTGACCGTCGAGCAGATCTTTGCCGACGAGCCGATCGTTGGCCGGCTGCCGGCATCGATCGCCTGGGCGCCCGACGGAAGCCGTTTCCTCTATACGTTGCCGGGCGGCCGAGCGGACGTTCCGGTCGATATGCACGTGTACGAGGTGCGCGCGAAGCGCGACCGGATCTTTTTTAAAGCACAAGCGAACGGGAAAGGCTCGCGGCCGACGCCGGAGTTTGTTTGGTCGCCTGATTCGCGGCACCTCGCGTATCTCGACGGCGGCGATCTCTACGTGGTTGCCGCCGACGGCAGCGGGCGTCGCAAACTCGCCAAGGATGCCGACGATCCGCAGTGGTCGCCCGATTCGAGCCGCATCGGGTACGTTCACGCAAACGACGTCTACGCCGTCGCTGCCGGCGGCGGCGCACCGGCCCGCTATTCGACCGACGGCACCGACGACACGGTCAACGGCGATCCGGATTGGGTGTATTCGGAAGAGCTCGATATGCGGCACGCCTTCGCCTGGGCACCCGACAGCCGGCGCATCGCGTACCTGCACTTCGACGACCGGCCGGTGACGAAATTTCCCATCGTCGATTTTTTGCCGGTCGACAATCGCGTCGCGTTTCAGCGGTATCCGAAGGCCGGTGAGAAGAACGCGATCGTGACGCTGCGCGTCGCGACGCCCGGCGCTGGAACGCTGACGCTCTATTCGACGAAGGCCGCCGACGATTACGTCGCGTCCGTCGGTTGGACGCCCGCCGGTGTGCCGGCCGCGCAGCTCTTGGACCGCTCGCAGAAACGCTGGCGCTACGTCCGTTTCGCCGGCGGCGCTCCGCAGCCGCTCGTCACGGAAACGTCGCGCACGTTCGTCGACGTCGTCGGGACGCCGCGCTGGATCGCGCACAGCAACCGGTTCCTCTACATCGGTCAGCGCGACGGCGAGAACGCGCTCTATCGCGTCGATGCAAGCGACGGAAGCGTCGTGAGGCTCACGCAAGGCTACGCCGTTCGTGCGATCGCCGGGATCGATGCCGCGCGCGGAACCGCGTACGTCGAGGCCGCGTTTCCGACCCGGCGCGACTCGACGCTGCTCGCGGTTCCGCTGCGCCCCGGCGCCGTGCAACCGGTCGCAGAAGGCAGCGGCCAGCACGCGTTCTCCCTCGCGCCGAACGCGCACGACTATCTGCGCAGCGACAGCGATCTTGCGACGCCGCCGGTGTACGTGCTCGGCTCGACACTGGGCGGCCCCGTCACCGTGTTCGCTCGCGCGAAATCGCTTGCGGCGTATGGCGTCGTCGCGCCGCGAAAATTCCAGATCGAAAGCCCCTACGGCAAACTCGATGCGTGGATGATCACCCCGCCGGGCTTCGATCCGACGAAGAAGTACCCGGTCATCACCTATGTGTACGGCGGTCCCGCGGCGCCGACGACGCAAGACGCGTGGGGCGGTGCGACGGAACTGTTCCACGAGCTGCTCGCGCAGCACGGCTTCATCGTGTTCAGCGTCGACGGCCCCGGCTCGCAGATCGACCGCAAGAGCGGCGTCGATCATCTGTATCACAACTTCGGGCCGGGATCGCTCGCCGGTCAGCTCGCGGGCGCCGCGTACTTGAAGACGCTGCCCTACGTGGATACGGCGCGGCTTGGGATTTGGGGCTGGAGCTTCGGCGGCTACGAAACGACCTACGCGCTCACGCATGCGCCGCTCGTGTGGAAAGTCGGCGTTGCGGTCGCGCCGGTCACCGATTGGCACCTCTACGACACGATCTACACCGAGCGGTACATGGGGATGCCGCAGCATGAGACGGCCGCGTACGACGAGAGTTCCGTGATCGAGCGGGTCGACCGTTACCGCGGTCCGATGCTCGTTTCGCTGGGCACGAGTGATGATAACGTCCACATGGCGAATACGGTCTCGCTGGCTCAAGCGATGATCCTGGCCGGAAAGCAGATGGACCTCATGCTCTATCCGCGCAAGACGCACGGCATCAGCGGGATCCCGCAGCGCCGTCACCTCTTCAACCACATGCTGCAGTACTGGGAAGCCCACCTATGAGGGAATACGCCGAGCGGGCCGTCGCCGGCGGCGGAGGGCCGCGTGTCCCCGATACCCCGGAACGATCGCGCCTGGAAAAGGAGCGCTCGATCCGCGAGGTGATCTTCGGCGCGCAAGACGGCGTGCTCACGACGCTCGGCATCGTCACCGGCGTCGGTGCCGCCGATCCGAATCAGACGACGATCGTGCTTACCGGCGTCGTGTCGCTGATCGTCGGCGCGCTCTCGATGGGCGTCGGCGAATACTTGGGCGGGAAGAGCGAACGCGAAGTCGTGCGCAACGCGATCGCGCTCGAGAAGCAAGAGATGGCCGACAAACCGGCGGAAGAATTCGCCGAGCAGGTCGCCTACTACCGGCTCAAAGGCTTCACGCCCGACGAAGCGACGATGATCGTGAAGCGGCTTGCCACCAACCCCGACGTGTGGCTCCATGAGATGATGCGCGATGAGTTTGGGATCGATCCGCGGATCGCCGAGGGCGGCGGTTTGCGCGCGCCGTTCGTGATGGCGGGTTCGTTTGCGGCAGGTGCGTTCTTCCCGATCGTGCCGTACCTGTTTCCGCTCCGGCACGATGTGGCGCTGACGGTCGGGATAGCGCTTGCGGCTGCAGCCCTGTTTACGATCGGTGCGCTCGCGGGCCGGCTCTCGGGTCGTAGCCCGATCGCGAAGGGCGCGGAACTCGTCCTCTTCGGCGCGGCGATCTTCGCGGCGTCGTATTTCGCCGGGCAGTGGCTGCCGGCGCTCTTCGGCCGGCCGCCCGTCGCCGCGGGCGGATGACGGAGGCGAGCTCCGGCGAGGCGTACGCGACCGTCGGACCCGAGGCCGTCTGGCGCGTCCTCGCCGACGGCCCGCGCTGGTTCGAATGGAACGAGGCCGTCGAGTGGCTCTGGTTCGAGGCCGGCGTCCGAACGGGGTCGCTCGCGACCATCAAGCCCAAACGTTTCCGCCAGACGGCGTTCCTGATCACGGCGGCCGACGAGCCGCGCGAACTCGCGCTCCAGATTACGGTCGGTCCGGCGGCCCTGCTTGGGTTTCGCTGGACGCTCGCGCCCGCGAACGGCGGCACGCGCATCATCGAAACGGTGACGACCGGCGGGTTTGCGGCGCGTTGGCTCTTCGCGGCGGCGGCGCGACGCTCGATCGACGCGATGCCGGAACGGCTCGCGCGCCTCGCCTCGCTCGCGGCAGAAAAAAATCACGCGACCGAAACCGGCCGCGTGATAACCAATGAATAATTTCGTTACAGAAAAAGAATCGAAGGGTTACTTCTTCTTCTTGGTGGTCGCTTTCTTCTTGGCAGCTTTCTTCTTGGCCGGCATTGATCGTCACCCCCTAACCTGAAAAATTTTGATGACCCGCGTCAAAATCTGACGCGTTCATACCCTCACAACGTGAGCGGGTCGAGGATCGTTCCCGGCGTTCGGAAAGGGCCCCTCTTTCACTTTTGTTAAGATCGGCGGCCAGATGCCCATCGTCCAGACGCGGGAATTGCAGAAGGTCTTCCGGTCGCTCGTCCGCCGGCCCGGGATCGGTGGCGCGCTACGGTCGCTGTTTTCGCGCACGTACGAAGAGAAGGTTGCGGTCGAGCACGTCAACCTCGCGATCGAGCCGGGCGAACTCGTCGCGTACATCGGGCCGAACGGGGCGGGCAAGTCGACGACGATCAAGATGCTGACCGGGATCCTCGTGCCGACCTCAGGCGAGATCCGCGTCGCCGGGCTCGTCCCGCACGAGCAGCGCCAGCAAAACGCCGCCAACATCGGCGTCGTCTTCGGCCAGCGCTCCCAGCTCTATTGGGATTTGCCGCTGCGCGAGTCGTTCGGGCTGTTGCGGGCGATCTACGATGTGCCCAAGGACCGGTTCGCCGCGAACCTGGCCCACTTCAGCGAGATCCTCGACCTCGAACGTTTCATGGATACGCCGGTCCGGCAGCTCTCGCTCGGGGAGCGGATGCGCGGCGACTTCGCGGCGGCGCTCTTGCACGATCCGCAGATCGTCTACCTCGACGAGCCGACCATCGGCTTGGACGTCGTGGCAAAGGAAGCGATCCGCGAGTTCGTCGCGGCGATGAACCGCGACCGCGGCACGACCGTCATGCTGACCACCCACGATCTGGCCGACGTCGAGCGGCTCTGCCGGCGCGTGATCCTCATCGACCGCGGTACCGTGATCTTCGATGGTCCGCTCGAGCATTTGCGCGACCGGTTTGGGACGCACCGCGTGCTGGTGGTGAATCTGGCCGAGAACTGCGACGATCTCAAGGTCGACGGCGCCGAAACGTTCGTGCGCGAGGGGATGACCGTGCGTTACCGCTTCGATCGCCATCGGATCAGCGCCGAAGCGCTGATCCGCCGGGTCGCGGAAAAGTGCATCATCAGCGACGTTGCCATCGTCGAGCCCGACATCGAGTCGATCGTGCGGCGCATCTATCTCGACGGGTTCGACGAGGCGGGTGTGGCGGAGATCGTGCGCTGACGGACGCACCGCGCCGCTACCGGTTCCGTTTCGCGCCGTACATCGAGTTCGCGAAAACGGCGATCGCGCGCGAGGCGACGTATCGGTTCGAGGTCTTCACCGCGATCGGATCGCTCGTGGTGCGCGTCTTCTTGCTGCGCACCGTGTGGACGGCGCTCTACGCGCACAATGCCGCGCCCGCGAACCTGCCGCTGCATGCGATCATCACCTATTCGACCGTCGCACTCTTGATGGGTCTCGTGCTCGACATCGATCAGACGCGGTTGTTGCACGATAAATTGCACGACGGGTCGATTGCGACCGACTTCATGAAGCCGATCAACGTCCCGCTCTATTTCTTCAGCGACGGCACGGGCGAAGTGCTCTTTCATGCGACCCTGATCGTGCCGTCGCTGATCCTCGCGCTCGTTCTCGTTCATCTCGACGTTCCCGATCCGGGTGCGCTCGCCGTGTTCTTCGTGAGCTTTCTGCTCGGGTATCTGGTCGGCTTGTGTTTGAATTTCATCCTGAATTGCACGGCGTTCTGGACGCTCGAGATCAGCGCGGTGCAACTGATCGTTACCTGGGTGACGGACTTGCTGGGCGGTCAACTCGTGCCGCTGGTGTTCTTCCCGGCCGCGCTCCAACCGGTGCTTGCGTTTCTACCGTTCGCGGCGATGTTCTCGACGCCGCTGCTCATCTACGTGGGACGAATCCCGCCCTCGGGCTGGGCCGCGGCGCTCGGCGTGCAGTTCGCCTGGTTCGTAATCCTCGCCGCCGTCTCGATCGTGATGTGGCGGGCCGGGGCACGCCGCGTCGTGGTGCAAGGCGGCTGATGCGCGCCCGGGTGATGGCGCAGGTGTACCGCCAATACTGGCGCGTCAACGTGCTTACGACGCTCGAATATCGCGAGAACTTTCTCTTGTGGTTCGCATTCACGTTCGTCTATCACGGCACGGCGATTGCGGCGCTCGCCATCGTGCTTCACCAATTCCCCGCCATGAACGGCTGGGATTTCCGCGACATGGCGTTCTTGTACGCGATGTGGATGATGAGTCACGCCCTTCACAACACGTTCTTCTCGGCGGTCGGCGACATCCCGGAGCACGTCCGCGAAGGCGAGTTCGACCGCTTTCTGATCCGCCCGCTCGACCCGCTTTTCCAAGCGATCACGACACCCGGCCAAATTTTCCCCGACGAGCTGATGCTCGCGCTTGCGACCTTCATCGCGGCGACGATCTACAGCGGCGTGACCGTCAACCTGCTCTTCGTCGTGTTCGTGCCGCTCATCTGGATCGGCGGCGCGCTCATCGATCTCGGCTTCAACCTCGGCATCTCGACGGTCGCCTTCTGGTTCATCCGCGTCGATACGCTGCGCTGGATCGTCCTCCAACTCGAACAGGAATTCACGCGCTACCCGATCAGCATCTACACCCGCGGCGTGCGCCTCCTGCTTGCCTTTGTCTTCCCGTTCGCGTTCATGAATTATTTCCCGGCGGCGTACTTCTTGCACAAGACGAACCTCGGCCTCAACGTCCCGCCCGCAATCGGCCTGCTCACGCCGGTCATTGGGATCGTGTTTGCGAGCGCCGCGTATCTGTTCTGGCGATTTGGTTTGAACAAGTATCAAGGCGTCGGCCACTAGTTTTCGACAGGCTCAGGATGACACTGATGACACGGTGGCGATGGTCGCTACGAAACGACGGGGACGGCGACGTCGCTGAGGGTGTGTGAGGCGCGGTAGCGTTCGAGTTCGATTTCGATGAGGGCGATCGAGGCGTGGGCGACGACGCGCACGAGCAGCTCGCGTTCATCGGGGTCGAGGTCGAGGCCGCTGATGTTGTGACCGTACATCACGATCGCGCTGACCCGGCGGTCGAAGAAGATCGGTGCTGCGAACGAGAGCCGTTCGTTGGGGAACATGTCGCGGATCTTCGCGGTGTCTTTCGCGGTGAACGTCATCACGTTGCGCGACGAGGCGATCTGGCGGGTCAGCGGATGATCGGGTGCGAGCCGGTCGATGCAATCAGGCGGCCACGCCGAGTGATCGCCGAGCACGAAGTCACCGCTGGGCTGGCGAACGAGGATCCCGCCGAACGAGAGCGCGAGCGCGTGCGCGGCGTCTTTGAGTAGCGCCCGATAGACGTCGGCTTCGGTCTCCGAATCGAGGATGTAGCCGGCGATGAACTCGAGCGCTTTGCGCTGGTCGTGGCGGTCGCGGAAAATAAAGCGGTCGACGATGTGATCGAGGAATCCCTTGATCCGGCCGGTGAGCGAGCCGATCACCATCGAGATCACGATCAGGAAGCCGTACGCGAGATCGCTGTTGTTGTAGAAGATGTACGTCCCGACTTCTTCGACCAGCGTCAGGCTGCCGATGAGTCCAAGCGCCAGAGACGTATACACGATTCCGCGGCTCACGACGAAGTCGACGTTGAAGAAGCGCTGCCGGATGACCGCGATCCACACCACGATCGCGGGGACGACGGTCAGCGAGACAAGGCCGCCGTTGACCCACGGCGCGAGATGCTTCGGGAAGAACGCGTCGGAAAGCAGCTGGCCGGCGCCCGCGAGACCGAACGAGAGGCTTATCCACGACAGCTGCACGCGCGCCGGACGCTGTGCGCGGAACCAGGCGATCGCGAAGAGGACGATCGTCGCGACGGTCATCGCGTCGACCGTACGCGTATAGAAAAACTGGAGCGTCGCCGCGGGCGCGGCAAGGAAGTCGAGGCGCCAGGCGGCTTCGGCATTTGCGACGCCGAGCACGAGCCCGACGATCGTCGAGCCGATCGCGAACGCGCGCTCGTGCGCGGCGTCTTCATCGCCGTCGATGAGACAAAACGCGAAGAGCAGGAGTGCCGCCCGACTCATCCCGCGCACCGCGTCGTCGATCCACATCGGGATCGGGCGCCAAGGATTGGGGATCACGAGATCGAGATACGTCGTCGGCGCGAGCGTCCCGAGGCAGAAGATGAAGAAGGCGAACGTCGCGATCTTCGGTTTCACGAGATAGAGCATTGCGCCGAGTGCGGCGGCGATCAGGAAGAGAAGAATGCGCAGGATCGCGAGCGCGCGCGAGGCCATCGTCTCGCGCCGGGCGATCAAGTGTAGCATCATCGGCTTGCCGTCGCGGATGATGGGCAAGTGGCGGTCCGGGTTGTCGTAGGTGAAACCGCTCCCCGCGAGGCCCAGCTTGCGGTCGAACGGTTTGATCCGCGCGATGTCGACCCGGTCGCCGATGCGGATACGGTCGGAGCCCTTCGGAACCGTTGCCGGCGCGACCACGACGACGCCGTTGCCGTCGGTGTTGTAACCGAAGGTCTGGAGCGGGTAGACGGCGCGGACGAAATCGGGGACGCAGCGTGTTCCCGTCAGCACGATCAGCACCGCCACGACGACGAGACGAATCCAATACTCGCGGCCGAGCGAAACCTGGGGAAGTCCGGCGGATGGGCTAGCCTGCATCGCGTCAGACGTTCCCCATTTAGGTGGACCCGCTCAGGATTTTGGTGGGCTCCACTTTCCGACCATGCTGCGGGCGATGACGATGCGTTGGATTTGCTGCGTGCCTTCGTAGATTTGGGTGATCTTGGCGTCGCGCATCATGCGTTCGACGGGGTACTCGGTCGAGTAGCCGAAGCCGCCGAGGAGTTGCACCGCATCGGTCGTCACGCTCATCGCGACGTCGCCGCATTTGAGTTTGCACATCGCGGCCCACGTGGTGATGTCCGGCGCGCCTTCGTCGCATTTGCGGGCGGCTTCGTAGAGCAAGAGCCGGGCGGCTTCGACTTCGGTTTTCATGTCGGCGAGCATGAACTGTAAGCCCTGTTGCTGGGACAGGGGCTTGCCGAAGGCGACGCGTTCTTTCAGGTAGTTGGTGGCGTAGTCGAGCGCGCCTTGCGCGATCCCGAGCGCTTGCGCGGCGATGCCGGGGCGCGATTTGTCGAGCACCTTCATCGCGATCTTGAAGCCGTCGCCTTCGGGGCCGATCAGATTCGCCGCCGGTACGCGACAGTTTTCGAACGCGAGTTCAACCGTCGGGGAACCGCGGATGCCCATCTTTTTCTCGATCTTCCCGATCGAAAAGCCGGGCGTCCCCTTCTCGACGATGAACGCGCTGATCCCATTCGGTCCTTTGTCGGGATCGGTGACCGCGAATACCGCGACGACGTCGGCGACGTTGCCTTGCGTGATCCAAATCTTGTTGCCGTCGATCACCCAGTCATCGCCGTCTTTGCGCGCGCGCGTGCGCATCGAACCGGCGGCATCGGAGCCCGAGCCGGCTTCGGTGAGCGCGTAAGCGGCGACCCATTCGCCGGTCGCAAATTTCGGCAAGTATGTTTTCTTTTGTTCTTCGCTGCCGCCGATGAGGATCGGCAGGGCGCCGAGCTCTTGCACCGCGATGATCAGCGAGCTCGAAGCGCACGCTTTGGCGACTTCCTCGACGACCTTGACGTAGGTGAGGAACGTGCCGCCGAGGCCGCCGTATTCCGCCGGGAACGGGATGCCGAGGAGATCGTTTTCTGCGAAGAGTTGCTTGATGTCGGCCGGATACTCGGCGTTCGCGTCGATCTCGGCGGCGCGCGGTTCGACGCGCTCCTTGACGAGTTGACGGACGACGTCGAGGATCATGGCCTCTTCGTCGGATGTGTCGGGACGGGGTGGGGCGATGGCCATCGGATCGGTACTCCGGCGAGAGATCGGTAGCGTGCTACCGGAAAGAGGAAACGGGTTCGAGTTCGACGCCTCGCCGCGGGTGGCCCCGTCGCGCGAACCGAAGCCGCCGCGCGATGAGCGCCCTTCCGACCATCCTCGAACGCTGGGTTCCGACGCCGGAACAGATCGAGCGCGCGAACCTCACCGCCGTGCTGCGCGACGTCGGCGTCGCCGATTACGCCGGGCTGCTCGCGTACGCGCAGCGCGACCTCGACGGGTTCTACGAGCGGCTGGTGCGCCGGCTCGATCTGCGCTGGGATGCGCCGTGGACCGCCGTGCGCGACAACAGCCGCGGCAAAGCCCTTGCGACCTGGTTCCCGGGCGCCGGCTTCAACGCCGCGGCGAATTGCCTCGACCGGCACGTCGATGCCGGCCGCGGGGCGGATGAGGCGCTGATTTGGGAAGGCGAAGACGGCGCCGTGCGGCGGTATTCGTTCGCCGAGCTGCGCGATGAAGTGGCTCGCGCCGGGGCGACGCTTGCGCGCCTCGGCGTTGGACACGGCGATACCGTCGGCATCTTCATGCCGCTGATCCCGGAGGCGGCGATCGGGTTGCTTGCGATCGCTTACATCGGCGCGATTGCGGTCCCCGCGTTCTCGGGCTACGGCCCCGACGCGCTCGCGACGCGGCTCGCCGATGCGCGCGCGAAGGTACTGCTCACGGTGAACGGCGTGACGCGGCGCGGGAAGCCCGTCGTGAGTAAATCGATCGTCGACGATGCGCTCGCGAACGTCCCGACGATCGAGCACGTCCTCGTTTTCGATCGCGTCGATCTTGACGTGCCGATGCAAGCGGGCCGGGATCTCTGGTGGCGCGAGGAACTTGCGAAGACGGTCGAACCCGCGACGTACGCGCGCACATCGGCAAACGATCAACTGATGTTGCTCTATACGTCGGGCTCGACCGGCAAACCCAAGGGCGCGAACCACGTACACGCGGGCTTCCCGCTCAAGTGCATGATCGATCAGTATCTGTGCTTCGACGTGCGACCCGGCGACCGCATGCTCTGGTTCACCGATATGGGCTGGATGATGGGGCCGTTTCTCGTCTACGGTGCACTCGGGCTTGGCGCGTCGATCGTGCTCTATGAAGGGACGCCGGATTATCCCGGTCCCGATCGGCTCTGGAACATCTGCTCGACGCACGGGGTGACGCACCTCGGCATCGCGCCGACCGCGATCCGTTCGCTGATGGCGCACGGCGACGAGCCGCCGAAACGTCACGATCTTTCGAAGCTGCGCATCCTCGGCAGCTCGGGCGAACCGTGGAACACCGAACCGTGGAAATGGTTCGCGACGCACATCGGCCGCGGCGAAGCGCCGATCATCAATTATTCCGGTGGCACCGAGATCGGCGGCGGCATCATCGGCGCGTTCCCGACGATGCCGCTCGTACCGAACAGCTTTCACGGCCCGATTCCAGGGATGATCGCCGACATCTACGATCCGCACGAACCGCGCTCCGTGCGCGGAACCGTCGGCGAACTCGTCGTGCTCGAACCCTGGCCGGGGATGACGCAAAGCTTCTGGGGCGGCGACGCGCGCACGCACGACGACGCGCGCTATCTCGCCACGTACTGGGAGCGTTTCCCCGACGTCTGGGTCCACGGCGACTGGTGCATCGCGCAGCGCGAAGGCGGCGACGAATACTGGTTCATCCGCGGCCGCAGCGACGACACAATCAACGTCGCCGGCAAGCGCGTCGGCCCCGCGGAGTTCGAAAGCGCGGTCGTTTCGCACGCCGCCGTCAAGGAAGCGGCCGCGATCGCCGTGCCCGACGCCGTCAAAGGCGACGTCGTCGTGGTGCTCGCGGTCCTCAAGCACGCCGCCGACGAAACCGAAGAGACGCGCGCCGCGCTCTTCGCGATCGTCGACCGCATGATGGGCAAGTCGCTACGCCCGAAGGCGATCTACTACGTCGACGATCTCCCCAAAACGCGCAATCTCAAAGTCATGCGCCGCGTTGCCCGCGCGCGTTTCCTCGGCCTCGATCCCGGCGATCTAACCGCCCTGGATAATCACAGCGCGCTGCTTGCGATCGACGCACGGCGCTAGTCGGACTCTCGTCATCGTTCGTAACGACGAGTGTCAGGCATTCGCGGTTTCCAACGTAAGTAAGTCGATCCGGCTGGAGATGCGCCAGGTGGCGAGCCCGAGGAGGGCGGCCGTGCCGCCGAGCGCGACCGCGCAGCCGGCGGCAACGCCGATCGGGGGCGAGGTGACGATGCCGAGCAGCGTTCCGATGGCGACGGCGATGATCACGATGAACGTGAGGATGAGCGTGCGCAGCAGGGCGAGCGGGCCGCGCCGGTCGATGGCGTTCGGCCACAGGCTGAAGAGCGCAAAGCCGGCCGCAACGAGCAGGACGAACACGCAGAACATTACCGCGAGCGCACCGCCCGCGATCCGCAGATCGATACCGCCCGCGATCGCGCCCGCGACGACGATCGCTCCGCGCACCCACGAGATCCCCGCTTGCGCGATCGTCATCGTCGCGAGCCGTTCGAAGAGCGTCGGGCTGGCGAGGTGAAAGAGCGGACGCCGCAGCTCGCCCGCCAAGCGCTGGGCGCTGCCGAGACCGATCGCGATGAACGTGAACGCCGCCGCCGAGAGCGCGCTCGGTAAGACGACGGGTGCCGTGCGCTCGATGAATGCCGCGAGCAAGCCGAGCGCGAACAAAAACGCGATGCCGATGAGCCGCACGCGCGGCGTACTCGTGCGCGCGAATTCGAGCCACGCTTTCCAAATCAGCACCCCGAGACCGCCGGGCACGCGATCGGGCGTGCTCGCCGCGGCCGTGCGCGGCCGGTCGCTCGCCATGACGCTGCTATCGATGGTGAAGAGCGCCCGCTTCCGCAGCCGCTCGCGCAGATCGATGTGCGCTTGCGAGAATTCGTAGAGTTCGGGAAACGCATCGCGTGCCGTTCGCGCAAGGAGGGTGACGGCGAACCCCGCGATCGCGACGATCCCGGTAAGAGCGATCATGCTCGCGCGCGGATCGAGGAGCAAGATGCCCGGATGCCAAGGCGGAAGTTTTAGCAGGACGATCGCAAACGGCCGGATCGACGGCAGCGCGGTCACGAGATCGAACGGCCCCATGCGCAAGAAATCGCGCGTCAAGATCGCGCCGCCGAAACCGATCGCGATCACCGCTCCCGTGATGTAGAGCGCGGCGATCGGCGGTTTTGCGAGCCGCCGCGGCAGCAAGAGGCTTGCGAACGCGACGAGCACGACCGGACCGAGGATGAGGTCGCGTAAGAATTGCGCGCCGCCGACGCTCGGCGGCAAGAAGACGAAGAGCAGATAGAGCGTCGAGATCGCAAGCCGAATCGCGTCGAACGTGATCGTGCGCAGTTGCAGGTAGGCGATCGTCGTCGCGCGCGGCAGCGGTGAGAGCGAGACGAAGCGCGCCTCCGCGCGGCCGGCGAAGAGGCCGACGCGCATGTTGGCGATCAGGAGGACGGAGAACGTGATGACGGGCGCAAGCACGATCGTATCGAGCCGCAGCACGTTCGGCACGGCACCCACGTGATGGAGCAGCCGGATGCGCAACACGAACAAGATCGGGATGCCGATCGCGAAGAGCAGCCACGGAACCAGCCGCGCCGGCGTGCGCCGGATCGTGCGCAGTTGGTTCCGCAGGCCACAGAGATCGGCGTACGCGAGAGCGGCCAGATCCCTCACGTGCCGGTGATTTCGAGAAAGACGTCTTCGAGCGAACCGCTTCCGAGCGCGCGAATCGCCTCGACCGTACCCTCCGCAACCGTCCGGCCGCGGTCGAGCACGATCACGCGGTCGCACATCGCCTCGGCGGTGTCCAGCTGGTGCGTGCTGATCATGAGCGAGACGCCGTCGCGTGCCAGCGCGCGGGTGAGCTCGCGCAGCTCGCGCTGGCCGCGCGGATCGAGACCGATCAGCGGTTCGTCGAGCAGCAGCACCGGCGTGCGCGCGAGAATCGTTGCGGCGAGAAGCGTCTTCTGGCGCATCCCTTTCGAGAGCGCGTGGCCGAGTGTGTCGCGTTCGCCGAGCATCGCGAAGGACGCCAGCAACTCGTCGGCACGCGCTTCCCAACCCGCGGGCAGCCGGCAAAGGCGGGCGACGAAGACGAGATGCTCCCACACCGTGAGCATCGGATACACGTCGGGCGTCTCGGGGATGAGCGCGATCGTGCGACCGCGATCGCCGAAGAGCCGCTTGCCGGCGAAATCGATCGTGCCGGCATCGGGCCGCACGAGGCCGCACAAGATACCGAAGGTCGTCGATTTGCCCGCGCCGTTGGGGCCGATCAGCCCGACGATCTCGCCGGATATCACATCGAAGGAGACCTCGTCGAGTGCGGTCTTGGCGCCGAACTTTTTACGCAGCCCGCGGACGGCGAGCCCGTCGTTCACGGGACGGCGAGTGCTCCATCGGTCCGCTCGCGGAATTGCTTCCAGTAGAGGCTTGCATAGGCACCCTCGCGCGCGAGCAGCTCCGCATGCGTCCCCGACTCGACGATCTTGCCGGCTTCCACGACGTAGATGACGTCAGCGTTGAGGATCGTCGAGAGGCGGTGGGCGATCACGAGGCTGGTGCGACCGGCCATGAGCGGCACGAGTGCATCTTGGATGAGCGCTTCGTTGTGCGAGTCGAGCGCGCTCGTCGCTTCGTCGAGGATCAAGATACACGGATCTTTGAGCAGCACGCGCGCGATCGCAAGCCGCTGGCGCTCGCCGCCGGAGAGCTTGTGCCCGCGCTCGCCGACGATCGTGTTGTAGCCCTCAGGCAGGCTGACGATGAAATCGTGGATGTTCGCGGCGCGCGCGGCGGCTTCGATTTGGGCCTGGGTCGCGTCTTGGCGGCCGTAGCGCAGATTCGAGCCGATCGTATCGTGGAAGAGATACGTCTCTTGTGTGACGATCCCGATATTTTCGCGCAGCGACTCGCGCGTCACGTCGCGCAGATCGTGGCCGTCGATCGAGACCGTTCCGGACTGCGGATCGTAGAACCGCGGCACGAGCTGGGTAATGGTCGTTTTCCCCGCGCCGGACGGGCCGACGAACGCCGCGAGCTGGCCCGGTTGGATATGGAAGCTGATCCCGTCGAGGGCGTTCCGATCCGGCGTGTACGAGAAATGAACGTCGTCGAAGCGGACATCGCCGCGGACGCGACCGAGTTTGACCGCATCGGGTTTCTCGGCCTCCGGCTCCATGTCGAGATACTCGAAAATACGCTCGAACACCGCGAGCGCGCTGACGATCTGCACTTGGATGCCGATCAGCGCCGAGGCCGGTCCGTAGAGCCGCCCGAGATACGCGACGAAGGCGACGATCGCGCCGATCGTGAGCCCGGAATAGATCGCAAACCAGCCCCCCGCGAGCCAGACCAGCGCCGGCCCGACCGTCACCGTCGCGCCGATCGCGGCGATGAACCAGCGGCCGACCATCGCGAGGGTGATCTCGAGTTTCATGAGATCGGTGCCGGTCTTGTAGAAGCGATCGGCTTCGAAGCGTTCGCGCACGAACGACTTGATCAGCGTGATCCCCGAAATCGAGAGCGTCTCTTGCGTGATCGATTCGATCTCGTCGCGCTTCTCGCGCGTCAGCTTGCGCACGTCGTACATCTTGCGGCCGACCGGGAAGAGCGGCAGCACCATCAGCGGCAGCACGGCGATCGAGACGAGCGCGAGCCGCCAGTCGAGGATGAAGATCGTCGCCACGGTCGTCACGATCGTCACGAGATTGGTCACGATCGTGACCAGCGTCCCGGTTACGACGTTGTCGACGTTGTCGACGTCGCTCGAGACGCGGTTCATGATCTCGCCCGTCTTCGTATTGGTGAAGAAGGGCAGCGGCATGCGATGCAGATGCGCGACGAGGCTCGTGCGGATATCGCGCATGATGCCTTCGCCGACCAGCGAGTTCAGGTAGCCTTGATAGACGCCGACGCCGCTTGTAACGAGCGCCGAGACGGCCATCCCGCCCGCGTCGAAGGCGACCTCCGACATCGAACGGTCCGGGATCGCTTTGTCGATCAGCCAGAGGGTGAAGAGCGCGGGCAAAAGTCCGAGCACGGAGACGACCACGATGCAGGCGAGCACCGTGAGCTCCTGCCACCAATACGGCCGGAAGAACGCCCATATCCGGCGCCAATTGACCGATCGTTTGACCCGCGGCTTGTTGGGTTGAAACTGGTTCGACCACATCAAGTGCATCGGTCCGCTACCGCCGCCGTACATCGTTTTCTTTAGGACCCGCTTGCCCAGGGTGAGGTTCCGGCCGGAAAGCCGGCGGAACCGGGGGAAAAGAGCGTCATGCCCGAGCATCGGCTTCTCATCGGCAGCGCCACGTTGATCGGTTCGATCATCGTCGCGCTGATCATTTGGCGGATCCTGTTCTGGACGCTGGCGCGACTTGCCAAGCGCCAAGAAGCGATCTGGGGCGCGGTCGCGCGGCGGCTCAAGCGTCCGGCCGCGTTCATCCTGCCGCTCGTCGCCGTCCTCTCGGCGCTGCCCACGCTCGACGAAACGATCATCCCGGACACGTACAACGTGCCGCTCGAGCACGCAACGGGAATCCTGATCATCGTCGCATGCGTGTGGGCGATCGTGGCCCTGATCGGTCTGTGGCGCGATATCACGAAAGCGCGCAACAATCTCGATACGGCGGATAATTTCCACGCCCGTCAGCTCGAGACGCGGGTCGACATCCTCTCGCGCGTGTTCGTCTCGCTGACGGTCGTGATCGGTATCGGGACGATCTTGATGACCTTCCCGAGCATTCGTGCCATCGGCACCACGCTGCTCGCATCGGCCGGCCTGCTCGGCATCGGCGCCGGTATCGCCGCGCGCCCGGTGTTCGAGAACCTCATCGCCGGCCTGCAGATCGCCTTCACGCAGCCGATCCGGATCGACGACGTCGTCATCGTCGAGAAACAGTACGGCCGGATCGAAGAGATCCAATCGACCTACGTTGTGGTGCGGCTGTGGGACCGGCGCCGGATGGTGTTGCCGTTGACCTATTTCATCACGACGCCGTTCGAGAACTGGACCCGCCACAGCGCGGATCTGATGGGCTCGATCTTCGTGTACGCGGACTACACGTTTCCCGTCGAGGAACTGCGCAAGGCGCTGCCCGATCTCGTCAAGGGCTCGCCGCTTTGGGACGGTGACGTCGTCAATTTGCAGGTGACGGACGCGACGCCGCAAGCGATGCAGATTCGTGCGCTCGTAAGTGCGCGCTCCTCGGGCGACCTCTCCGATTTGCAATCGTATGTCCGCGAACAGATGATCGCATGGATGCACGAGCACGCGCCGGAGTCGCTCGTCTTCTCGAAATCGATCCGTTTCGAAGGCAGCAGCACGAACGGGGCGCACGTCGACGGTGCGATCCCACCCGCGCCCGCGGCCTCGTGAGCGCCCCGCATTGACCGTGCACGGGCGGGCGTGGTATCGTCCCCAGTGATGAACAACATCGCCTGTATGTGCTGCTGTCGCACGGCTGCCCCCGACTGGGGCCGGCTCGGCAGGGCATTGGGCTGAAGCGCACCCGAGCGCGATCGCTCATGAACTCCGGGCCGGCGGCTCGGAGTTTTTTCTTTTTCGTCCGGATGGGAACGCCACAAGCCGCGATCATGAAACCGACCACCACGCTTTCCGAGGCCACCGCGCGCGCGGGGGCCGAGATCCGCTCCGCGCTCGACGCGTACCCGGGCCGGCTCACGCTCTCGTGTTCGTTCGGCGGACCCTCGGGGATGGTGCTGCTCGACTTGGCGCTGCAAGAAGAGCCGCGGCTGCCCGTCTTCGTGCTCGATACCGGCCTGCTGTTCCCCGAGTCGTATGCGCTCTTGGCGGAGACCGAGGCGCGCTACGGCATTCGCGTGGATGCCATCGCCCCGCTCCAGAGCGTTGCGGAACAAGCGGCGACGTGCGGCGAGCGGTTGTGGGAACGCGATCCCGATCGCTGCTGCAGTCTGCGCAAGGTCGAGCCGCTACGGAAGCATCTGCAGGGCTACGATGCGTGGATGACGGCCGTGCGCCGCGACCAGACGAGCGCGCGCAGCCGTCTGGCGACCCGCGAGTGGGATTTCGAGAATCAGGTCGTCAAGATCGTCCCACTCGTGGACTGGAGTGAAGATCTCGGGTGGGCGTACGTGCGCGAGCATGGCCTGCGCGTCAATGCCCTGCACGATCACGGCTACCCGAGCGTGGGCTGCATCACGTGCACGCGTCGCGTCCGCTCCGGTGAATCGATCCGCGCGGGCCGCTGGCCGGGCTTCATCAAGACCGAGTGCGGCATTCACGCGCCGTCGGCGAACGCCTGACCGCGATGGCCGACGTTGCTGAGGCGAACGGCGCAAGCGGTGTTCAGATCGCCGGGGTCACCAAGCGCTACGGCGGGACGACGGCGGTCGATGACGCGACGTTCGAGGTCGCGGCGGGGACGCTGGCCGCGGTGCTCGGTCCGTCCGGCTGCGGGAAATCGACGCTCTTGCGCGCGATCGCCGGGTTCGAGACGATCGACGGTGGCCACATCGTTTTGAACGGCCGGGAGATCACGACGCTACCGCTGCGCGAGCGAAACATCGGGTTCGTGTTTCAGCACTACGCGCTCTTTCCGCACATGGATGTCGCGAAGAACATCGCGTTCGCGCTCGATGTCCGGCGCCGCTCGTCGCGCACGACGGCGGCGCGCGTGGACGAGCTGCTCGACCTCATCCAACTCCCCGGCTACGGACGGCGCTATCCGCACGAACTTTCGGGCGGCCAACGGCAGCGGGTAGCGCTTGCACGTGCGCTCGCCGGAAATCCATCGCTCTTGCTGCTTGACGAACCGTTCGCGGCGCTGGA
>Ga0116230_10002166_pt1 | contig 18863 bp, 9 predicted proteins | sample S1TSphfallax_3_FD_88678 | JGI IMG/M metagenome (GOLD analysis project Ga0116230, IMG submission 88678) | Host-associated microbial communities from peat moss isolated from Minnesota, USA - S1T2_Fd - Sphagnum fallax MG | ecosystem: Host-associated > Plants > Peat moss > Unclassified | place: USA...
AACCTAAGATGAAATTCTTTCAAAATCTAACTAAAATCCTACTAACCAAAAGTCTAGTTAGATTGCAACTAAGTTGTCCACAAGTTATCAATTAGAGTCCACCAAAAACTAATAGTTCTTAGATAGCCACATCTCCTTACATAAACAAATTACACTTGCATGAAACTCATATATGTACTCCAAATGGTATAACCTACATAATGCACCAAAAAACTTTAAATAGTTTCATTCTAGCCAAGGTTTTTTATGACAATTGAAATATAATATGCCCAAACATTTGTCAAATGTGGGATAGTTCAATACTAGCTAGTTATGGGCAAAACATTTTATTGATTTACATCCTAATTGTTGCCTTATTTTATTCTTGAGTTTAGATTCGAACTACAACAATTTAAACTTCTACATATATTGGGTATGAACTTATGTTTGGCAAGTTCAACACAAATTGTATGTAATGTACAAAATAATGAATGAATGGTTAGCCCATGATGAATATTTATTTACATCTTAACGAAGAGAATGACTTTTGGTATCAACATTATGAATGGTGTCTATAAATGGTGAAATTTGAATAGGAATGACTTGCTTTTCAAATTTTTCATTGGTCTATTGACGCATTTTACCTTTGGGCCCATTCCCATCTTGGGATGAATTTTTAAGCCTTATTATTGGATTATTTTCTGAACCAATTTCCATTTCACTAATGTCATAATCTTAGTCCTATGATGCCCTTCAGGTTTTCCTAAAACCAATCCTTTAATTGTTGGCACATTTGGGTTTTTAATGGTCAAAGGTAAGCTAACAATTTAAATAATCACCTAGAAGCTTAGAACTATAAGCATTTGGGGCATATTGTAATAGAGAAGTTTGCATCGTTACAGGTGACTCAAGGTTAGTAGGTGCAACAACCATGGGGGTCACATTAAAAATTGTTAATGACTTGTCTACATTTGTTGCTACACATACAGGTGCTATAGGTGTAGGCTTAAGGAGGGATCATTTGTAGGAACAAAAATTACATCATAGAGAACAAAGAAAGTAACCACATCAAAATTTGGAAGGTTATCTTCGTTATTAAATAGCACATGGGCTTCTTCAATGTTGTTTGAATCCTTGGAAATGATTATTGTTGGTGATTGGGAAACCAATGGAAATGACTCAATTGCAAACACTTGCCCTTGCACCTCTAGTGTATTCCTAGGCCTAATGTGTTGCAACCTTAGCCTTGGGCTCGCGAAGGGGTTGCAAGGTTACGGGCCAAGAAGGAAGCTCGGGAGTCATGCCGCATGCTCTTGAGAGTGTAAGAAAATGTGAGGGAATAGGCCTTCACATTCCCAAAGGAACTCTCACTTTGGGAGTTAGAGTCCCAGTGGACTCCCAAATGTTCAAAGAGCGATTTCAAGGGTCAAAACCCAATGTATTGAAGAGTTCTTAATATCATTAGAAATCTGATGAAACGTAGATGTCTAAAATGGGCTTGCATCACCCATTTGAACATCTGAAACACAAGTTATGGCCAAAAGAAAAGCCGAAAGTCAAATTAGCAATTTGACCCCCGACCACTAAAAGTTGGTAATCGACCGGATTTACTTGCGTGGAGGTGGTGTGCAACATACTGTTGGAAAACCCTCGACAAGAGATAAAACTTTGCTTCAGACCTCATCTTAATCTGAGGTCTGCACGCGAAATTATGGGCCCCCAAAATTACAGGAGTCCCAATTTTAGCAATTTCAAGACTCCCACTTTGGAGTCTCAGGACAAAATGCCATTTGGATGTGGGCCTCATGGAGAGGCGTAGAGTATACTATAAGGGGGAAGGTGATGGTTTCCCCCGAGTTTGGCCCTTGGTGAGTCTTGTGAATTCGAGTTGCATGTGGCTCATCCTAACATCAAAAGTGCTCCAACTACGCACTAATTGCTTTGTGTTGGTTGTGTGCAAGCCCATGTGAGTAAGTGAAGCTTGTCAATTTTTCCTAATCCTATCTCGGAGCTCTAACACGCCCCTCTACCCTTCCAAAATGTTGCAAGCCAAGGAACGTGCCCCGACTCCTTGCTTTTCTATTGTTTTCTGTTTGGGACTCACATTTGAGTCCCTCAAGGAGTTGGGAGTGTGTCACAATGTCATTACTTGACCTTAAGGATAGATCCAGAATTGGAGTACAACTATAAGTTGGGCCCATTGCAACCAACATGGATTTACACATAAATATTGATGTAAACTTGTACATAATCTATAATATATCTAAAAAGTCCTTACATCATTAAAAATTTAATTATGCTTTATCCATGAAAATACTTGGTAATACACATAGAAGAAACTCAAAATCAATTTTCAAGTGCATGCATAATATCTTATATTATTTATAGCTTTATAATCTACTTGGAAAGTGTAAAATCTCCTTTCAATTCAATTGAATTACTTGTGTAGTTGTTATTTCAAGCAACATACTTGTCTTGTAATAGATACCATTCTACTTGAAAGGTGTAGAATCTACTTTCGTTATAACTGAATTACTTGTGAATTACAACAAATTTACTTGTGAAATAGTTATTATTTGAAAAAAGACATATTCTACTTATACCCCTTACCATTATACTTGGAAGGTTTACATGTATCTTTACCACTTTGCTTGCTCTACTTACACCCTTACCATTTTACTTGGATAGTTTACAACCAATACTTTCAGTTGACCAATTCATGTTTTATTTGCAAGATAGTAAAAACAGTAGCCAAAATGCATGTCCTACTTGTACACAAGTACCTAATACTTAGAATATCTACTTGACATTACATGACCAACTAGTCCTCCTTGTAAGAAAGTAAGGTCAATAAACAAAACGCTTGTGACATTTTTTACCCTTACTGTTTTACCTAGAGGATCTATAACCTATATTTGAACTATACAACTACTTCTCCAACTTTTAAACCACTACAACTATTTGATTATCATTTGATGTCATGACACAACCATAGGAATCAATGAGCGAGTGACCAACCTACTATTCTTTTTTTTTTTAAAGGATTTTAGGTTGAGGTCACATGTAGCACTAGGCAAAGTGTAAATGTGTAATATAGGTTGGAAAATTACTTCTACTTGACTTTGGACTTGCAACATATACAAAACAAATGAGACCAATTACCCAAAGTGACTAGATTTGGTATTTGTTCAATGAACCTAGACCTATTATTTTGCTGAAATTTAACACACCTTAAATTATAAAAACTTCAATTAGTCCAAAGGAAATTGTAGAACATACCACTTGTGGAATTTTTTTAATGTAGATCAAATTGGCCAAACCTTATAGATCTAAGGTTGGGCATCTCCAACTTGGGCCTCTTGACCTTCATCTTGATGTGATTAAATCCAATACTTGTAATCCATTCCTCAGACAATACTTTCCCATAAGTGGGATTAGCACAAACAATAGCCTTGATCTCCATATGTACACCCATGCAAAAATGGTGATAGGTACATCCACAAGATGAAACAAGAATGTTCTTACATGCATAGAACAACCCATAAATTAGACAAGGCGCCCAAAAATTCCCAAACTGTCCTACAAGCATGTTCTTAGGGTTCTCAATAGGAAAGGGTGCATTAATTATCCCATTTCCATGGGCCATGAGCTAGATTTGATGCACCAAGCCATCAATCCATACTTTGCTACCTAACATTCTATGTGTCAAGAGTTGAAGGTCCTATTCAAACCTTTGGAATTCCTTGGTAGTTGCTTCAAGTTTTGCCTTTCCCTCTTCCACCTTAGAGGAAAATAATCCAACTATAATCATTTAAATTTCTATTTGTTTTTCAAGGTAAGGCAACTCACCAGTTGATTTAGGAAATGAAAACATTACATCATCAACAATGGTTTGACATGCACCTAAACTTATTATTGCATTTGCTTTAATTTTTTTCTTTTCAAATTTTTTTGTTTCAATTTCTTTCTCCAAGCATTACAACCTTTCATATAAAGGAACCAATTTCCATTCCTCCTAAAGTGAAGACTTCATGTCATGCAATTGGGCAACCAAATCTTGGACCTTGCATTCAAGGTCCATAGTTTTTTCTTTTAACATTACCATTTTAGAGGTGAATTCCCCTCCCTCTCCATGGGCCTCTATCAACAACCTCTTCATTAATGCTTCGTGACTTGGGAAGGAAAACAATGGCATAAGCCCTTACACCACCCATGTGCCTTGATGCCTAATAATCATTAATAATACTATAACCATTGTAGGTTGAATCTAACAATGAGTTGGTAGACCTAAAGACCTATGGGCTAGTATTGTTTGCAAAGGCAAGAGTAGGGCGCATGGCCTTTTTCATCTACAATTGTGTGTAATCATATGCATATTTGATCCAATGAACTTTGTGCCCCTTGCGTTGGGCCAATCAACTTCGTAAGAAAATTGTTAAATATTGCCCATTGTTAGGGGGGTGGGCATAAACAACTTCATACAACTTCAACAAAGCAACACAATTTGCAACTATCAATTTATCATTTGGCTTTAGCTTCTAGCCATTCTATCCTCTCTTCCCAAACACCTCTTCCAATTCTACATTCGTAACAAGGTCAAGGTTTAAATTGTTCTTGATATCAATGCCAACATTACATAGTTTTAGATTTCTATAGAAATCATCCATAGTCCATGCCACTCTTCCAAAGGTATCACCCACCTTTTTAGTTTCTCCCTTTGCTACTTGTTGATAATTTTTGGACAAGCAATCATGTTGAAAACTTCCATGGGTTCCTTAAGGTTCAATGAAGTGACTATAGAAGCCATGAGTAGAAACCTAAAAAACTAAAACGTCTTTCCCTATTGAACAAATTAAAACAAAAACCAACATTAGTCCATGGAAGAAATGAAATTTAATTCCTACAAAATATTTCACACCATTGTAACAACATGTTTGCATTTTACATGCATACATTCATTATTCATGCCTTAATTCTCAACATAATTAACATCACCATTCATTAAAACATCATATTCATGGTTATTGCATATAACCAAAATTTGCACTTTAGAATACATTGTAAGAAATTCCAAAAACAAGATTACAATTCATTTCATCGTATTATGATATTATAGAAAATTCACACAACAAAATGAACATAGAATTCACTTCAAAAGTTTGTGCTTCTCTTTATTACATAAAACATGAATCAAAATTATAACATAGTCCCATGTTTTGTTGAAAGAAATTCAAAACAACATTTAAAATCTATGGTATCAAAATAATGTCTATGGTTTTTTACTCAAAGTACCTACAACTCCTACTCTTTTCTAAACTTTGTGTCTCAAAATCCCCCTCTCTTTTCCAAAACCTCTCCCTTTGGGAGTCCTCATCATGATTCCAAACCAACAAGAATTCAAAATTCAAACTAACAAGGTTCCCTGATCAGTCCCTATCCTAAATGCCTTGTTCATCCAAAATTATACCCATTTTACCCCCTTAATGTTACCCCTTTTATACTTTGGATTACGTCCTCAAAATCCTTGTAAAACGATAGAAATGAAATGAAAATATTCTATACCTTCTAAGCATTTGTCTCCTTTATTACGATTCTTTAATCTCAACTTGTACAAAAACTAAGGGTTTTATATTTATTTGTGGCTTTGCAATTTTAAAATCCTCCCCCATTAATTTAATCTATGGTTTAATCTCCAAACGTTGTATTTTGTACCTTAGAATTCTTTCATCAACTCAATGTTGAACTATATTATTTTCCAACTCCTTTGTAAAATATTCCTCTGCAACCTCCCACCATTCCTTAGATTCTACCTTAGAATCCTTCATCTTCTTCTTCCTCCTCATCAGGGTATAGTCTTGTAACAACTTTTCATAATCCTCTAGTTTTTTCTTGACACTAGCTAAATCTAGACTCTTCCTTTATTCTTGTGCCATCTCCAACTATGCTTATAGGTGCTATAAAATTCTCTGATATTTTTTCTTGTCCTCCATTAACTTTTCTTTTCCTACCTTTGTTGTCTTTTTTCTAAACTCCTCAAACTACAACAAAGATACATTCTTCAAATTTATTGATTCCAAATTTGTTAGAACATTTTCATTATCCTTCTTTTTTTTAGTTAATGTTTTCACCTCACTTTCCAAAGCCTCCTATTGTTTCTTATGAAGAAACATTGCCTTTATCCATTTCCTTTTTAAAATTTCCCATATTTTAGCATTTTGCTTTGAATCCTACAATTTTTCATCTTGTTACTTTAGCTGTGCTATGCTACCCTTGAACTTTTCATTCTCATCCTGAAGTTTCTTAATGAGCACTTTATTTTTCTGCTTAACCTCAGCCTTGTTCTTCTTCAAGATTTCCACATTATGTTTATACCTTTTTTGGAAATCTCTTTCCTTATCTAATTCCTCTTGTAACACTACCTTTTCTTTCTCCCTTATAAATGAACAACACATCTTGCCCCCTTACCCCATCCCTCTCTAGGTACTAGTTGTCCCTATGAACTTTCTATTACCTAGGTTTTCATAATGTACTTTTTGGACACTTTTACTTTATCACCAGGGATTAGCATTTGGTTTGCTTTATTTTGCTTAGATTGTGTGAAGAGTGATGAGGAGGTCCACCTACAATTACAAAACATTCAACAATAAACTACCAAATGTGTTGAGGTTTACTATGAACACCTATTGAAATAACTAATTGTTTACAAGTTAAAACAACATATGTTTTCCTCACTATTGTTTTTATAATAGGACTATTACCTTACCTTGGATTAACAACAACGAGAATGAAACAAGATACATTGATTGAACATAGGGAAGCCGTTGTAATTTGTGATCAGGAAAGTGGCCCTATTAATTTGAATTACAATGCTTTAGTTACTAACCACACCAAAAGCTAACGAAATTATGTCTAATTTAGTAATACATGTTATAGCTAAATCTACATTTACATTTACTAATTGTAGTAAAATAGGTCACATTCTTGAAACCTATCATAATTGGAAGAAAGAAGTTGTAATAGTATCAATTGCCATAATGAAGTCTATAAAACTCGTAACATGATCTACTGCACAACCTATTAACCTTATTAGAATACCCTTACATTATCCTTGTATTATATGTTTTAGTGTTGATTATCGATTTGGAAATTGTTGTAGGAAAATTGAAATATAGAATATGTTTAGAACCAAACTTTTTAATTTTAGTATAGTGGCATGTGAGCCTCTTAAATTGATAATGTTTTAATAAATGTGGTAGTTGTTATCATTCCTCATAGCCAACAACCAAAACAACATGTGTTGAAAGATCAAAAAATAATTAAAACCAAAAGAACAGCATATTAGCAAAAGGAAGAACATCTATGTGATTCATTTGTTGAAATTGTGAAACAACTACAACATAATGAAAATTGATTGATTAGCCATTACAAGACCTGTGGAACCATTGTAAAGTTTTTGCGTGGGATTCCTTGAAAATACTATTGCAAATCAACCATTTGAAAATAATCAAACCAATGAAATGCCTTTACAACATGTGACATTAGAATAAGTAACACTAGAAAAATTGTGGAAGAAATTGAAAAGACGAGGTCACAATTGATTGGTGCATGAGGTGTAGTGGGTAAAGTAAACACATTTGGATGTGGTGACAAAATGTTCTAGCAAAAGCTAAATTAGCAAGTCCTTACACTCCCATTTTTTTGTGTTGTTGGATGCATCTTTTTGTTTGCATAGATAAACTTAGTGGCCTCAATATGATGTGTGTAGAAATCCAATGCATTTCAAAAACCTTTCATTGTTTGAGATGATAGGGGTAGGCTAAACTTGGTGGGGACACATGGGAATTCGGTGAATACATTATAACCACAACCATAATTGTTATGTGTAGTTTGAGACGAGGTTAATCATGAGATGATGAACTTGAAGATTCCATATAGTGCTTGAAGCGATTTAAGTGTAAGTAGTTAGATGATTTTCAAGATCAAATTGGGGTTATGTGGGCCTTTGCCCTATTAGGTGTGGATGATGATGGTGTGGAAAATATGTGTTCCAAAAATCAATGTTGGAATGTGTGACAAGAATCCAATTTTGGGATGTTATCATCTTGGATTGGGGCCTTGAATCAAATCGGGTTGAAATGAAAAGGCAATATGCCAAGTTGTTAAAATCATGTGATACACAAGCTTAGGACATTGAGTAATTGCATGTGGCAATTGAAATGTTCATGACAAAACTATTGGCACATCAAGTGACCCCACATCATATGCTAGACCTTTTGGTAACAACTACATCAAATGGAGAGGTGCATAAGGGAGTGAACAACAACTCCAACTTAACTACCATTGTGCTTGCAAATTTGTGATTTGGTAACATTTGGTAGCATGCAATTATCAACTATCTACAATGCTAATTAGAGGAGGGGAAAATGAACATGATGGGGAAGCAAGATCTGGGGTTATTATTGGATTGTAAGAATTTCAAGCCCCATAGTCAAATTGCCTTGGTCTAGAGCTAATGTCACAATAAAAGGAGACCAATTTGCATGTCCAACATCCTTTACCACAATCTAAGGTGGCCATGAAGAAGGTAAGAAATAATGGACACTAAAAGACATTTGAAAATCAATGACTAGATTTGTAACTCATTTATAGTTGTAATGAAAAAATGTGACTAAAAATAACCTAGTTGTTTTAGACAAGTGCCATAAGATAATTAGTCACAAAAGACATGAGATGGCCATGAAGTTGAAAGTCTAGTTGCAAACCTTACAACTAGGCCAAAAAATTTCATCCATTGCCATGGATGTTTTTTAGTATGATGTGGAACCCTAATTTGTGATTGCATTTGTGACTACATTTGGGATAGTTACCATTGACGGGTGGTTAGGATTTAACCACATGGTAATTTAAAGAACTAATGGCCATAAAATGTGTGACAATTTTCCATTTGTTCAAAAAATATATATTATAATTATATTAATTAAATATTATAAATACCTAATTATAATCAATCTTATGCTAACCTATAATAGACAACCTATTTTATGCTAGGCTAAAGTAGAATAGGTTACCTAACATAGGTTAAATAGGTAAGTAGTAGGATCATATTTATTTTGTTGGGAACAAGCCTTGTGACTGGCTCATCCCAAATGGCACATGCACTATCTTTATGGTGCATACCATAAATCTAGTCCATTCTTTCACCTATTTATATATTGTACAAGTTTGAAGTTATAGACAAAGGATATGGGATAAATTCTAATAAAAGGGAAACATTACGACATTACAACACTATCACATCCTTTGTCCCATACAAAAAATCATGATATATATCCATGCAATAAAATATTTATTATTTTCCCTAATTATTTACTACCTATCCTATTTACTACCTACTACTTAACCTAACTACATACTATGTACTACTTATCCTTCTTATTATATATTACGTAAGTTACATACCTACTATCTATTACCTAACCTATCTAGTTGTTTATTATTATTATTATTATTATTATTATTATAAATATCATATATCCACATAATAAAATATTTACAATTTAACCTACATACTATTTTCTACTACCTATCCCACTTATCACACACTACCTGGCCTACTACTATCTATAGATAATTTAGGCCAATTAACTAAGTATGCAAGCTAAGCTAGGCTACTAATGCACATAGGCCTACTTAATTTAATGTAACTTCTTAAGTTTATTGAGCTTATTTTACCAACTAAGTTATAATAGCCTTTCCTAGTCACCTATTAGCTATTAAATATTATATCATGGAAGACCCATGGATGGGTACATTGAAGGGATAATAATCCAATTGAAATAGCAAAATTTGCCATGTGTGGTCTATGTTTCTTTATATATGTGGTAAAATATATTATTATAGTCACAAAAAATTTCATTTTAGTTGTAAAATTAGTTACGTTATCATCCATCAATGGATGTAATCAAAATTGGATGACATTGTTTGCTTTTCATTTGCATTTTCAATGAAAAATCATATTGGTTGTAAGTTGTAGTCACATTTATGACTAGAATTTGGTTCAACCTTTGTTGTAGTTGTATATGTGATGACAACAAGTTGTAACTAAATGGACATGTAGGACTAAGACATTGTTAATTGTAATTTAAGTTGGTTTGGACATTAGTCAGTTGCAAAAATATGGTTAAAATGGATAACATGTCTTTTAGTGGGAAGGGCATGTGTGGTTTCTATTATGGGATTATGTAACTAAAGAGGTCTAGATGGGAGATGTTGTAATAGTTAAACCTAGAAGACATTGAGAAATGTGCCAAATGGGTTTGCCAAGTAGGTTTATATGTTTTGGTAGCAATACACTGCCATTTTGGTAGTTTTTAGTCCATTAGAAATGCATGTGGTATAAGTTGCCTACCACATTTTAAAACTTAGACCCTATTTGTTGGTCATTGGACCTATAGAAATGAAGGTGGGAAATGTTATAATAGTCAAAGATAAAAGACTTTGGGGATAGTTGTGTTATGGGTTTATTTTGGTTTTATATGTCATGGCTATAGTATAAAGCCATTTGGTTAGCTTTTGGTGGTAGATGTCGATTAAATTCATCTAGAACCACTTTACATTTACTGTAACAACATATTTGCACTACAAATATACATTCATTCATAACTCTACACTATATCTACTATTTGTAGTCCATCAATACACCATATTTATGATTATTTCTAATAACTAAAATTTGTAATCCAGAATACAATGTAAAAAATTACAAATAAATTATTATTATTTTTTGATATTTTTAATACTATAGATGATTCACACATCAAATTGAATATGGAAATTAATGGAAAATTTTGTACTTCCTTCTTTACTAAAAATTTCAACAAAATTTCAAAAAAAATCCATATTCTATGGAAGTCTAATCAAACAACAAATAAAATCTATAATACTCAACATTAAAATCTGTAGTTTTTCCACAAAATACCTACCTATCTATTTTTATTCCAAAAATGTGTGTTTATGAATGTCCGCAACTCTTCGAAAATTCCCACTTTTGGTAATCCCCAAGTCACCATCAACATGAATTACAAATAAAACTCAACAAGAATTCAAAATTCAAACCCCTAATTGTCTAATGGCTTATTCTTATATTTAATGCCTTGTAAACCTTAAAAACTATGTAATATGCCTACTCCCTTAATATCTAGTCCATGAAATTGCATGTGGTATATTTTTCTTATTATATCATTACAATGAAAGGTGTCCTTGTACACCAAGTGATTTCATTTTGAGTGAATTCATTGGTTTAATGAATTGGGACTAGTGAACTGCATTCACATTTTTAATAGTGTATCCAATTATATTAAACTTAATTTTTTTACAACATTTATACAAAAGAAATCCAATGTTGGACTTATAGCCATTTAAAATACCCAACGTGTTGATAATACCCAATGTGACGCGCCCCCAAGTTCCTTGTTAAACTCAAAAGAGTCCAACTATGTTAAAGAACTGAAATAGTTGGAACTTGGTGCCATTCTCGATTTCCAGCACTAAAGGGGGTGAAAGGGTTGTGCTGAAAGCTTTGGGATTAGACTAGGAAGAGGGACAATTTATTTAGTTACTCGGTCCTGCATCAAAACCAACCACACGTTGGTTAGTTCACCTTTGGAAACACTCTTGGTGTTGGGACAAGCCATGGGCAACACGGACTCACTTGACTCACCACAGCCCAGACTTGGGGGAAGCCACCACCTTCCTCCATATAGTATTCTTTGTGTTGCTTCATTGCACCTGCATCTGAATGGCTTTTAGTCCTGAGACTCCCAAGGAGGAGTCCCGAAATTGTCTCGAATTAAACTCCCGGGACTTTGGGAGCTCATAACTCCCAATTTAGACCTCTGATTGGGATGAGGTTTAAAGCAAACTTGTAGCTTTCCTCAAGAGCTTTCTAACAGTGTGTCGCACTCTACCTGTTCACACCCGACTTTTAGTGGTCGGGAGTCAAATTGTCACCCGACCTTTCTTTCGACCATAACTTGTGCTACAGATATTTGAATGGTTCATGCGAGGCCATTTTCGACATCTACACTTCATGAAATTTCCAAAGGTATGAAGATTACCTCAAGGCAAGGTGTTTTGACCCCTGCAATCGAGCTCTGAAGTTTTGGGAGTTTCGAAGGACTCCAAGTTCCCACTTTTGGGAGTGCAAGTTTCATCCTCACACTTGCCTCAAAGTGGGGTTGCCACACTATGCTAGGTTGAAAACTTAGCCTAGGTACATAAGCCATGTAATCAACCTAAGTTAACATTTACTCTAAAAAACTACATAGGAGAATATTTGGTCAACTTACCATTGTTGACCATAAACACACCATTTGTGAGGTTTGATCCTTGTTTTTAAAAATGAAAGCAATCACTCCTACCATCAAGTCACCACACTTGTTGTGATAATGTGTTACATTGAATTCTATTTATGAAATACTTCATTTTGAACATTACAAAAACATAAACTTTGAAAATTCATATCTTATTGAAATTTTGTCCAAATGAAATAGTTAAATTTTTTTTTCCCCAATATTGTACATAATTACATTTATTTACTTTGAAAATGTAAAATCATTAGAACAATTTTTTTAAATATCATTATTCAATAACATTTCAATGACCATTTTTAAAAATGTTTAATAAATGGATAATGATCTTTTTTAATATAATAATATTATCTATGTTAAGCTACTTTCGACTATTTTAAGGCCATTTTTCATTATTTTAAGTTATTTCACTTTACATTATTTACAACTATTTATGGCTATTCTTAATTTTTATTATTATTTTAAACTATTTCACCTTAGATTACTTTCAATGATTCTAAGTTACAATATGTAATTTTAAGTTATTTCACCTTAGGCTATTTTCGACTATTATAAGCTATTTTTGCCTATTCTATGCTATTTTTGGTTATGTGAGACCATTGTTGGTTATGTTTGGTTATTGAAAGTTATTTCACCTTATGCTATTATTGTTTATTCTAAACTATATTACCATAAGCTATTTGTGGCAATTCTACTAGTGGTTATTGTTGGTTTTTCTATTGATGGTTATTGGTGCTTATTATATTGGTGCCTATATATTTTATTAGTGGCTATTGGTTTGGTGGCTATGGTGTTTATTTGAAGCTAAATTACCACATATTATTAATAGCTATTAGTGGAACTATTTTATTAATGATTATTGGTGGATATTTTATTAATGAATATTGATGGTTATTATGTTAGTGGCTATTGGTGCTTATTTTATTATAAATTATTGTTGGATATTATAACCTATGTTATCATAGGCTATTGGTAGTTGTTTTATTGTAAATTATTTTAAATTATTTTTCATAAACTATTATTGACTATTTTAGGTTATTTTTCCTTAGGTCAATATATTTTATTTTAAATTATTTTGAATTGTTATATTTAGGATAAAATAACTTATAATAATATAAAATAAAATGATTTTGAATAACCTAAAACATAAATTAAAATAATATATATCTATTTAAAATAAAATAACTTAATATATAACCTAAGGTTAGTTGAATAATTTAATTTAAAATAACCTAAAGTAAAAAACCTATAATAAACTAATTAAGATACCTTAAAGTAAAATAAAGTAAAATAGTTTAGGGAATAATAATTTATAATATCCTGCAATAATGTGTAATAACTTAGGGTATAAGTTAAAGTAATTAAAATAGCCTAAAATAATATATGGTATATCATAAAGTAGCATTGGGCATTTAAAATACCAATATAAAAATAAAATTATTTACCACAATAAATTATAATAATGAATTATGCAAAGTAGTAGTGAAATGCGATGTTTATATAATGATATTGTAGTGAAATAATTTGAACCAAGGTGAAATCACTAAAATGTAGTGAATTTATTTCATTTTAAAGATCCCATAATGATTTAGGTTAATGAATTACACCCCATTTTTTTACTAGTGTTTGTTAAGAAAGGTGTATGTATAAGTTGCACATGCTATAATGCACCTTGCAAGGGACCCTAAACACCTCATAGTGCATATACCTAATGGGTTTTTGAATGGGATGGGGTGGGTGATAGACCAAGAAGAAAAGGGGATGACTTGTGGTTGGAAATGGTGTGAGCATGAGAATTGTTTCAATTTGCAAGGGCAAAAAAATTCTTATAAATGTGAAAAATATGCACTATTTTTTGAAGCTGTGAATTTTGCTTGTTGGTCATTGGGTGTGATTTGTTAAAAATGGTGTTTTTCACAAGCATTAATGTATGTATATGGAGAGGAAAAACTATGTGCATACACTTGCTTCATTCACCTAATTGAATTCATGCTAAAGGTGCAAATTGGGTTTTTGTTGGGGTGTAGTTGAAAATGGGGGACCCTGTTTTATTGTTGAATCTTGTAAATGGTGACATAATTGTGTCAAGTATAATAAATGAGGTAGGGGGACTAGGGTGTGTGCACCATGGTGTACAACTTGGAGAAGTTGGTATCAAGTGGCACTTGGTGGGATAATGGAAGGTAATGGCAATGTAAAATTGTAAGTGCTAAACTAAAATGATGATCCCCCTAATTGAAATTGAAAGATGTAGTGGGTAGCAAACCTTTTTTGGAAACGAAAAGACATTAAATTAGCCAAGTGAATTATAGTTGGATTGGTGCTTCTTGTAAATGTTGTTTTGTTGGTTGGACTAAGTGCCATTTTGTGTGCATGAATTTACAAACACTTGGTTTCTTATGTAGCAATTTTCATACGTAGGTGGACACTTAGTTTAAGACAAGAAAACCTAACATTAAATTCTATTTGTGCAATTTAGTCCATATGCTTATTGCAAATTTAGGTCGTAAACCTTGATCCATGTATTTGAATGTGGCCTACTAGATTAAATATAATTCAACCCTAGATAACCCTAAACCAATAAGCTCACCCTAACCCTAAAACCATTTAGCAATGTGTCTAATACCTTAAATCCAGTAAGCCTTGTAGACTGAAAACATGGCATAAAAACATTTACAAAAAATCAGCAAATGAAAATAATAAGAAACTTACAAAATATGGCTAGTGGAAAAATCCAAATCAAATTTGAACATGACAAGTGGCAACATAAGGGTTGTTGAAAAAGATGGCCCAGATTGATTTCCACTAAATAAAAAATGAAAAATTGCCATTCAACCTTTTTAGTGACACATGGCAAAATGGTTGTAGAAAGAGATGGCCCAAATTCATTAAAAGGAGTTTTAATTTTATAAATTGAAAGGCCACGTGAAAAGGCCACATGGTAGAATTGGTGTTGTTAAAAAACAATGCCCAAATTTTTTTTAAAGAAATTTTTAAACCTTAAAAATCAATATATGACATTTGAATCTGCCACATGGCAAAATATGCACAGTTGAAATAGATGGTTCAGATTTACTTTTGGTTGGTTTTAATCAGCAAAAACCTTTTAACCCTAGGACACATGACACCATTGGGGTTGTTGAAAAGACGGCTAAAATTAATTTCAATGAGTTAAAAAATTTAAGATGTCACTCATCTTTGCACATGACATGTGACAACTTTGGATGGACGGACTAGATATAATGTGAATTGTTTATTCATTAAAGAAATCTATAATCACATGTTTATCACATGCTAGTTGCATAGACCATATGGTTGGCATATGGATGAACATGTACATTTTGATTTTGATTTCATCTATCGTCTACATCTACAAACACATCAAACTTGTTCAAATCAACTAATCAATTTTTAGTTACATGTGATGTATATGACAAAAAACTAGTTGCAATTACGATTCATAAATTGCCACTTTTTTTTTAGTGTAAAGTTTTAAAATGTGCCCTGAATGGCTTGGTTTTCTTTTCATTCATTAACTGAATGTCTCTTTTGATTGAGTTAATTGTGCCTTGAAAATGCTCTAGTTAGTTCAAGAAGATAATCTCATAATAGTTTGAAATTAATTAGAGAGTAAGGTTTGTAATCTATTTATGAAGGAAGGTAGTTTGTTTTGTAATTATGAGATTCACTAAACCAGGATGCTTCAGATTTTGTTCTTGGTGTCTTTTGAAAGCTCTCAATGAGGAGGGGTGCATGGGCTGGGTTCCATGACATTTAGACCTGCGGTGCAAAAGTTCTTGAATACTGAATGATTTTTTCACTGAAAATTAAATTTAATTGTAGCTGAAAATTGGGGAGGAATTGGAATGTGCCTTTGGTGTTCTTGGAAAGATCTTGATGAGCAGGATTTACTGGAAATTGTTTGGTAATTCAGAATCTGGGAGATATTGATTTTAAGTGATTTCTGCTGCAGAAAATTCAAATAAATTTTTAAAAAACCAGGTTTTGGGAGGAAAAATCAGTTCAGGACACAGTAACACTTGGGCCAACCGCACAAACACACTAGTAACTTATTAAATCAAGAAACAAGTTGAGTCTCTATGTTCAAACCATTGGTGCTCTGTCACCACAAGAATAGTTGCTAATCCTTTTATGTATACTCAGATTGGTATTTGGGCCCACCTTCAACCTTAAATATGTTATGAACATGAAGAATTATGGTTGGTTAGTAAATAATATTAAGCCATATATCCCACACTTTAACAGGCAAAATAGGTGTGCATTTTAAGGTGCTGACAGTTTAAGGATGTCATTTAGCTTTGAAGACCTTTTGTGTCAAAGCAACGGGCAAAGCCCTCAAACCTTAATTCCTCTTTTGACCCTTGATTCTTTATGACTTTTGCATGAGATTGTGACATGCGGCATCAAAAAAAAGTTACATTGGCAAGACCAAGGGTATGTTGTAATTAGAATTGGCAAATTCCTCCTTTGGAAGTACATTCGTCTCCCTTTTTGGATTTTTGTTGAACCCATTGTGTTCTTTTCAACATGTTCCCTAAGTTCCCAATGTGTTCCCCCAACTTGTTCCTTCAATTTTTAATGTGTTCATTAACATGTTCCCAATAGCACCTCACTTTATCCCATGTCCTTTGCTTTCAAGTGTACTTAGTCATTCTTTTGGTGATGAAGTTTGCCATTTTGTGAAAACCATTTTGAAAAAATGTTCTGTTACAAATTCCCTATTTTAGAAACAAAATTCAATTTTTTTCAAAAATTAAAGAGATTTGCCAAAAATTGTCACAATTGCTTACAACATGAAAGGGTGCTTAAGATTTTCTACTTTCATACTTTGAATAGTGCCAAACTTGGTTAAATATACTTGTGGATGATTGTCACTTGAGCAATATTGAAAAATTGGAAAAAAAAATCTAGTGCTACTCGCTTGCAATGGCCTTAAAACCCTCCAAAACCCTGGCACCCTAAAAAGATGGAGCACCAGTGACCCTAAAAGCTGGACCACCAGTAATATACTCTACTCATTGGTAGGGGGATACCCAATTTGTAGGCCAAAAGATTCTTGAAATCTGAAAAGAAAGTTGGATAAATTTTGAAGAGTTATCCTCAGAGCTGATCTTGGTGTCTTTGATGATTGAATTTGTAATTTTAGTATTCACAGTAGGTACACGTTGCGTGCACCTCAAGGTCTATCTGTATGGGAATAATGAATGGGCAATTCATTCACATGAATAGAAGTAGGCTGATTGCACAATGCAAACTCCTTGAGAGAGGGGTCCCTCTTTTGTTGGTTTTGTTTTTGTTTCCTTCAAAACTGTGCTCACTCTACACACTAATATTGAGACTGGGCCATATTAAACAAGCGATGAGAATTTGGTGCCGAGCCACGTCTTAGAGCACCTCCAAACATACCTTCTATTTTGGATTGTAGCTATGTTTATGACATTCAAAAAGGGTAATATTTATTTCTCAACTCTCATCCAAAACATGAAATTGGAACAATATAAAACCCAGAAACAATTTAAGTATAACACATGAGCTAGTCATCATAAATGGCCAATGGACAAGAGTCATTTTATTATGTATACGTATACAGTGTCGCCAGATCCTCTGAAAATTTGGTCGCCCAAATAGCATTTCTTTTACTGACATGTACATGTAGTGAAGTTGTACTTCATCCAAAATGTAATGTGGAGGGCATTAGTGTGGCTACTCTGATATGACATCACATGGTATTGTGAAGTTCAGTGTCAAGTATGTAGCTTGTACTTGTTTTTAACATTTCCACCCACCCTCTCCCTCCTCGGCTGGCAGAATTTGGTTATCTTGATTGAGTAGAGGGCTCTCTTATTGGAGGCAAGGATTTTTTGTGGCAAAGTCTTGCTAAGTTTGTAAAACACAATTGAGAAAAACTTGGAAAAAAAATATACCTATTTTGGGATTGTCCAAACCTTTGTTAAATTAATTTGTGATGGGCCAACAAAAGGAAAAAAATTGAACTTTTGGGGTCCCATCACAAAAGGGGGAAAAAAAAACCTTTTGGGGTCCCCAGCGCCCACAACAAATTAATATGAGTCATACTATACTATGTCATTTAACAAGGTTTTAAAACACTTCAGTAACATTCTAAGGGTTAGCTAGAGGTATTCAGGTTTTTTGTTTTCTCCATTTTTGTGATGTAGCTGAAGTGGCCATCATCCATAAGACAGTTTAGCCAAAAAAATTTTGTTATAAATAGGATTTGAAAGAAAAGAAGTTGAGGCATCTTTCACATTTTTGCTACATGCTAAAACCTACTTGAGAAATCTGGAAATTTCTCAAAGAACATTTGGTAACTAGAAAACCGAAAAAAACAAGTTTTTAACCATTTTGAAAAAAAAGAACTGGCTAAATTTTGCCAGAGAAAATACCAAGGATACTAGAGAGAGGATCTCATCCAGGGTTTTAGTTGCTTAAACATCAAGAAATAGATTTTCTACTAGGAGGCCATGACCGAGCACC
>Ga0116230_10002168_pt1 | contig 18858 bp, 19 predicted proteins | sample S1TSphfallax_3_FD_88678 | JGI IMG/M metagenome (GOLD analysis project Ga0116230, IMG submission 88678) | Host-associated microbial communities from peat moss isolated from Minnesota, USA - S1T2_Fd - Sphagnum fallax MG | ecosystem: Host-associated > Plants > Peat moss > Unclassified | place...
CTGTGATGGGAAGTCGACCACTTCCGCATGATGCACTCGTCAAAGTGCTGGTCAGATTGCCTTACAAAACCCTAGCACGCTTCCGAGTTGTGTGCAAGGAATGGAACGCACTCATCACTTCCAAGAGCTTCTATCTCCAGATCTTGTCTGTAGAAAACGCGCAGCAGAAACCGTTTCTGCTGCGCATTCTGCCTCATGATTTCTCACAAGTCATGGCATACAATCCCACACGGATGGAGTGGCGCTCTCTCTCTTTGGCTTTCCTGGAACCCATCTTCAAGAGCCAGAGGCTTGTAGCGACTGGAGGCGGTTTACTCTGCTTTTACGGCACAGTCAACGATGGTGCAGAGGAGGAGGAATCTTCTGCTGACAATAAGAAGATGTCTAGGTTGTTGGTTTGCAATCCCATTACCAAGAGTTGGGGAATTCTTCCCCATCTTGAAGAAGCTTTAAGCCTTGATGATGCCAAGGCCAAGGTGTTAGCCTTTGATGAAACATCCAAGAGCTTCAAGCTTTTCTTGGCAGATGTGCAACATGGTGACAATGATTCTGGGGTTGTTTTTGCCCATGTGTACAATTCTGCAACCCATTCCTGGACTACCACTTCCACAGCCATGGAGCAGAGGTATACCATCACTGATGACAATGAGCATGGAATTCTGGTGAATGGGTTAGTTCACTGGACCACTTCCAGGATGTGGAGAGTGGGTGATCGTCAGGGATACACAGCAGGCATGTCCTTTGATATTCAATCCTTGAACAGCAAGAAGTTTGCCAATTTCCACATTCCTTATGGTGGCCACTTCAGATTCTTCCAAGGAGCTCCTCCGGGAGGAATTGTAAATCTCTTGGAGCTTCAAGGCCAGCTCTCCATTGTGGTACATGACAGATTGCTGGCCAGCTCTCAGCTCCTGTTTCAGCAGGACACCAAAGGGGAATGGCAGGTGATCAAGATACTGCCGCCAGATTCCAGCCTTACTACAACTGGATCTGCTGCAACTGTACCTCGGTACAAGTGTTTGGGGCAAGGCGAGTTTCTCTTCTTCGCAGGAGCAGTGTCAGATGATGATGGCTCCTCTTTGATCTCCTACAACTTGTTAGAAACTACATGGAGGTCTATTGTCAACCCTCCTCCAGGTGGTGGTGATGGTGGCAGCAGTGGTTCAGGAACCTTCAGTGTTTTCCATCCATCTTTGCATGTAGTGTAAGATGATGGGCACCTAGCTCCATCAAGCAGATGTTGGCCTCATCAGGCGAGTTGACCTGAAATCATGTCTGAATCATCTGCTTGTTTGCTCAAATTTGCAGCTAAAACGGTATTGAATTCAGCTGTAGTATGATGGGATTTTTCACTCTGATTGCTTCTTCTTCTCCTACAAATTTGGCAGAGAGAATTGGTCTCTGGCATGTGGTCTTTCTTTCTTGGATTCAGCCATGGGTTATGCACAGAAGCCAGTCTTTCCATTTGGATGAAGTCAGCTGTAATTTGAGACCAGCAATTTTTTCACTCTGATTTGCTTCTTCTTCTCCTACAAAATTCACAGTCTGGCATGTGTTGTTTCTTTCTTGAATTATTCAGCTATGGGTTTTGCATGGAAAGCAGTCTTTTTCCAGATTTCAACAGCAATTCCTTTCCAAAATTCCTCAATAGCAAGTATTGACAGATGGACATTTTGGATTGTGATTGAGACAAACATAACCCCTTCTTCCCCTACACAGAGATATTCAGGTCCTGTCTAGTTTGTGACACAGAGTTCCTCCCATAGTTTTTGCATCATTGGCCTTTTTGGGAATGTAAATCTGCAAGAAATATTTGGCCTAGATACTAATTCAACTCCTCATTGTTGGTGCAGCTTCCTGTAGAGAGAATGGCAGACTTGATTTTGCAGCTGCAGATATCAAAGTTGGGAGAGGGGGGCTGGGGGGAATGGGAATTATTACACCCCTTGATTGACGGCACAAAATTTGGTGAGATGGTTCAGGTAATCGAGATGCAAAATTGTGATAAATTGTGTGGATGGTGCAGACACAGTTTGAACAATCAGTTTTAACTATTTCTGTTTGTAAGGAGATTGGAATTTTATGGTAATGGGTTTCTAGATGCATATTATATGTTGAGAACGTAGACACTTTTCCAAATGCATTTTTGTTGAGAATGTAGACACTGTAAATGTTGTGGACAGAACTTTGATTGTGGTTGCTTTCTTGTCATATATTTCTGCATACAACTTGGTTGTGTCACTATTTCTCATTGTAAAGAGTGGGCACAGCTCATCCACTGTCACACGATACTGAAGTATATTGTGGCATCAAAGCCTGGTTGTGTTAGCATTCTCATTGCAACAACCAAGCCAAGGAGATTGGTTGCAAAGAATGGGTATGCCTTGTACATCATACCACAAAACACTGAAAGAGTGTTGTGTCACAGCTTTCTTGATACCACGACAGTGGAGGAGAATGAGCAATCCAGAATGTACAAAAAATGACACAACCATCAAAAGGTGGGTTGCATTGTTTGCATGCATGTGAAGAAAATAATAAGGCACCCTTCTCAAACTTGCCTAAAAACACGGATTAGATTCTTTCTGGCAATCTGTCAACACCTTATAAATTTGTAACATCCTCAAAAAACTTTCTAGGAGGAAGATTCTACCTCTTAGACACCTATCAATCTTGCAAATCTAGATTTTGCTCAAGACACTGGCACGAAGGTTTCCTTCGCTAAGTAACTCTAAATACAAAGGAGAAAGATTGATGGAAAAACCTTGACATTGTGTCCATACCTTTCAAATATACAAGAAGGCTCATGCTCATGCAGACAACAGTAGCGTCTAATCATGACTACTTGGAAAAAATGCACAGGTGAACACTGATACATGTGGGCTGGAAAAATGAAAAAGCTAAAAAAGCTTCCCACCCATTCATGGTGGTGTAATTAGGAGTCACCAACTAGTATCAATCACCAAGGCAATAGATACCTTTTGGTTGAACAAAATCAGTGAAGACTACTGCAGCTCCAAACTTTCCACAAAGCTACTTTTAGTGGTTCAGCTGATACATCTCAAATAACAACCCTCTTTATATGTCATCAAAATTGCTCCCAAACTGGCTTCCAATGTCTCGGCAACTTTAAAAGCTGATCACAGGCAGATTCTGTTGCTAAAAACACTCCAAAATTGTCTCTGCTAAACTCAGCCATTTGAAAGCTGATCACTAGCAGACTCTGCTGGCAGACTCTTACTCCGTTTTCTGAACTTTACTGTCACTCCCATCCTGCCCATCTTCATTAAATCGCTTGTGTTTGCCTTGTGCAGAGGGGGATACTTCTGAGTTCTTGCCTCCAGCATTATCATCCCTGTCTGAACGACCTTTCCATCTCCCTCCCCGGCCACCTCTGCGTCCACCACCTCTGCACAATGTAATCATATAATGAGTATGAAACTCATTTCTTCACAAACTACAAGCAACAGTGTCTCTTCACAACATCTTGCATTGGCAGACTCATTAGAGATCCCCACAAACTGTGATTGGCAATAAACGAATCCTAAAAGATGCATCTGAGGGCTGATTGACGTACCTTCCCCTTCCTCGGTTATCATTGTAACTACCACGATTATTCTGATACCCTCTGCCACCCCCATACTCACGCTTCAAACCTTGCCCTTGTCGAAGCTTCTTCCAATAATCCTTTTCAGCTTCTCCTGCAGGTTGAACCTTCACTAATTAATCTCTAAGCATGGCAGTCAGCAACAACAGTTTTTGTTACATCTTCCAACTTTGTGCATGTTATTTTGCAGAATCCAAGTAGCTCAGTCCTCCCATCAACTTCAATCCAGTGCAAATATGCTTGGCCACCCTCAAATCCACTTTCAATCAAACTGTGTTAAGCATCAAGCAATGTGTTTAGCAAAGCTTCCATAGATCTGCTTACACAGTCATCCCCCTGCAGCTCAAGCTAGCCATAAAGAAGAAAATGATGCATTCAACCCAATATGTCTTACCCAGACCAGGCAGCATTCAGGTCACCTGACAACGCTTCACAGGAAATGACAATTCCATAGGAACCATTTTAGAAGCGAAGTGAAGAATCTATTTAGGTTCTGCTATTAAATTTTTAATAATGATCAAAAAGTACCATCAATACTGTCCTGAGAGCTTCTGCATAGGAATTGTAGACAAAGGCAGGGAGCAGACACCCACCTTCAAGAGCCTCAAATGTGACTAATTGATTGCCAATTGTTAGGCCACCTTCAGGAGCCATTACAGCTGCAGCCCGTAGCTTTTGTGCCTCCTCAGGCTGGTCAAATCGTACAAACCCAGAAGTATCCCCCTTGGCATAGTCCACATACTACAAAACCCACCACAGGATTCGTGTAAGTACTCATCCACAACTCAAGAACATGTCTAGGACATACCACACACCATATATTGAACTTCTGGTCAATAAACGCCTTATGAGATGACAGCATACAGAATCACAGCCAACCTTGGATCAATGTAGTAATACTAACCAAAACTCACTACTGTTCCAGAAAGAAAAGAATGGGTAGCCTCTGAACGAAGACACACCCGGATCACTCCAAACTTGGCCAAGGCACCTTTGATGGCCTCCCGACTTAATTCTTCCTCTGCAGCTTGTGCACCCTCTGTGGGCACAGCCTCTTCAGTGTTTTCAGTGCCAGAGGGTCCAGCAGTTTTGGCAACAAAGGATACAATAAGTCCTTTTGTAAAACCATCATCATCCGTTGATTCAGCTGCATCTGCTCTGAAATATGAAGCAGTCCCAGATGAACACATTCAGTTAAGAAGAAAGTAACATACTCTCATGTAAAACAGGTAAATAAGTGACTTAAACCAGATACAAATATGGCTAGTAAACAACTGATTAAAATGTCCATTTCATTCAATAGTTACTGTCTGGTTGATTTGACCAAGACTGCAGGATTCACCATCACAAGTGAGTCAATGTCAAGTCTGTGACATTTTACAAGGGCAATATTAGCCTCCGATTGGACAAGGGGAATATGACCTCACCTCCTATTCCACTGATTATCATGTGTCTTAGACTTAGTGGAGCCATTGTGTGCAGGCTGGGCAGAAATAGCCTCCTGACGCTCATCAAAAGTCTTCCTGAAAGACAGTAAAGCTTAGTAAGGTTAAATCAGCAACAAAAGACTGTTAAATCATTGCCAGAGACATAATCAAATAGATGGTGATATCCCAGAAAAAGAAATGTGGGAAATCAACAACATGATAAAAACTGAAGCATCATACTTGGGTTCAAGCTCCAATGCAGCACCCTGGCAGATCAACTCCATACCCAGCACCTTCTGTGCCTCCTCCTCAGAAGAAAATTCCACAACTGCAAAGCCAGAGGCAGCACCCTTGTTTACTGGATGCCTTGGGAGACGCACACTCTTCACCTGCAAAAACCTCTCTAATTATGGTAAGTTTTAAACAAAGATCATTTCATCCATCTTGCATGTTCTAGTTTAACAAAGAACAATAGCTCTACTCAAGCACTCCAAAGCAAATGACATATTTGTTATCCTGGAAGAGCAAAGTGAAGTAGTATACCTCTCCATATTGAGAGAAGAAGACTTCAACCTCCTCCCGAGTAATCTTCCAAGGGAATGGGTTGGCAGCAATGCTCCGTGCATCCACTGCTGCTCGCACAGTCTCTGGTTTCACCAACTTGGTTACACGGCCCACTTTCAAACCTGCAATCATCAATCACCAGCCCAAATTCCCTTATATATGTGCCATGCTGCACTAACGGCCAGAGATGAAAAGAAAGAACAGATCATATAGTCCCCTCAAGAGGACACTTGGTTGGAGATAAAAAGGTAAAACCATGCACACCATCCTCAGACAGCCGCAGGAAAGTTGACTTTCTGAGAACTTCAGCAACAGCAGCAATGGTGGTGGCTGGAAACTTCTCTGGATCTACCTCCTTCACACCAAGATGACCACGCATCCTTGTGAACGAACACAGGAGTGAAAGGTTTACCACTATCACAATGTCAAGGGCTCTTCATGAAAAATTGAGGGAGGAAATCTATATTAATCATCCCAATTGAACAGGACTGAAAGATACAAAAGCAAGACTTCAGGCATGTGATGTGAAGCATAAGCCAAAACCCTAAAGCAACCCCAGAGGTTGCACACAGGATTCATTCATCCCAAATTGTACATTGCAACCAAACCCAAATAAACAGAAAAACCAGATGAATGAAATCACATTCCACATATTTCCCCATGTCACCAAACAATACAAGAGGTTAGGATTTTCATTTAATTTTAAATTATGACTAAAAATGCACATGCAAGATGGTAATTTCAACAGATTTCTGCAGCATATCTTCAATGCTGCTTTGCAACTCAAAAGCAGTGAGATTGGATACATCCATCTTCAGCTTCATCAATGGACTTGAGCAAAAATTGGTCATTAGGAAGGTTACTGTCGCTGAAGTAGAATTCCACCTGCAAGTCTCCAGACAAACATGACACACTTCAGAGGTTGGGGAAAAAAGACCAAATCAAGAAAGCACAGTAGCTAGCTAGCTAGCTAGCTCACTTCCCCCTTCCTAAACCACAGACGGTCATCCTTCGGGCTGATTTACAAAATGCAAAAGAAGAACACAATGAACACCCGCCTCTCGCATTTTTCAACACCCACACACACACGATACATATATACACACATAAAAGCCATCCATGAACCACAACCAGACTACTCGGAAACTGACTACAATCGATGATGAGACCAAAGATAAAACCCTGAATGCAAACCCTAGCTACAAGAAGAAATGAAAATAGAGAGATAATTTGCACTCCTCACCTGCCGAAGGACTTTGGCTGCAGTCTCATCATCCAAAGGAGCTGAAGCAGCAGCAGCAGCAGCAGCAGCAGCAGCCATGATTACTAAATTCTCCTTGGAAGATAACAACAATCAAAACCCTCCCTTTGCAATGTGTGTTGTTGTTTCCGATCACAAGTTCTAGTCTTTTCTGCCTTTTTACGGTTCCGCTTTCTCCAGTGCACTACAGAGACAATGACACTACTTGCTCCCTTGGAATGGAATTGGAGAGCAACAAGATTAAAAAAAACAAAGGGGATAAAAAGATGCGCGTGGAGTGAGCGACGAGACGACTAGCGCGGCGGCCACTGACCTAAATCCTTTGCTCGACTTGCGTGCGTGCGTGCGTGCGTGCGTGCGCGCTCGTCTCCCTCGTCTCTTTGTCTCTCTTTTTTCTCTCACAAGGCGCATTTAGGCAAGCACCTATTGCCGCGCACTCAGTTTGCTACATACTTTTTATCTACTTTCTCAACCTTTTTAAAATTTCTTTAAAAAAATTAATTATTTAATTATTATTTTAATAAATCTTTTCCCCTCCACCCAAATAGGGTTAAATTACAAAACCCTAATTTTGGAAAATAGGATTTCAAATTTCATCATTTTCAAACTTGGGCTTTGCGAGTGTCGCTATGCACTAGGGTATCCCACAATATCATAGTGACAATTGATTCACTTTGCAATGCCACTTGAATTGAATTGAAACTAGATTTCATTGAATTGAATTGAATTGAAACCAGATTTGATTGAATTGAATTGAATTGAATTCAAATACATTATTTTAATTCAATTGAATTCTAATTCAAACTACATTCAATTACAATTCAACTAAATTCAATTTAACAATTGAATTAACATTAAGATTCAATTCATTTAAAGTCCCAGTTCATCTTAATTTAATTTAACAATTGGATTAAGATTCAAATTGAATTGAAATAAAACAAAATGCAAATTGGGTAGTAGAGATATTAGAGATCTGCTCATGAATGAAGATGGTGTTGCAAAATAATAATAATATTAATAATAATCAACTCTCATGAATCATCATCATCATCATCATCATCAATGCAAAATTTGCACATGTTCTTATGAATATTGTTTTCTAACATGTTTAGATTCAATTCTTCAAATGAACCCACACAGACACAAATCAAGAAGTCTCATCTAATGAGAAATACACATGAACTCATACACATTGACATATATATCTCTTTTGTTTGGTTAATAATGCAATTTTGGTGCCACACAACTTGCAAAAGAGTACAAAGGAACTCGAATGAATCTTGTGTGTGCACAAAGTTTATTTTCACAATTGGCACTCAAATCACCAAATTTATGTACAAAAATTCCCTTCATTTCATTGAAGGTTTTGTTGTGCTGGTTTTTTACTACCTGTTTCTTATGTGCAAGCCACATTAGTCTTTGCAACAAATTAGGAATTTCCAACCAGAGAGAAAGCCTGCTGAGATCAGGAATTCAGGATTCAGATTTTGGTAAACAGTGAGTGGGTGGGTAGGGTGGGGTGGGAGAAGAGCCTTGCAGCAATAATAGATAGGCTCAACATCCATACACGGGGCTCAACTTGACACTCTCACAAGTCCAAACACCAGCTTCGTGGTGCAATTGCAATCTAATCAGACCAAAAACTTTGTGTCTGGCAAGTGAAATTCCAAGCCTGGGCTGGGGCAGGGGGGGGCGGGGGGGAGGGGGATGTGTGCAAATGGGTTAGCTGCAATGGCACCAGATTTGACAAGAGGTCAAATAAGGCGTCAACAAATGATGATGATCACTACATTACCAACTCTAAATTGCAAAGGCCATGCTCTTACTTTATTTGCTGGGAAAAAGCAAATAAAAGCTGTGCATTTTGATCTAGATTTCTCTAAAAAATGGTGGGGGGGAGAGGAAGGGGGCATGGATGGTTGGTACTAGTTACCTAGAGACTAAAGTGGCCAATAGCAATTTCCAGAGCTTGCTGTGATGGCCCAAGCAACTCCTTCACCTTGAATCCATTTTTGTAAATTTTGAATGTTGGAACAAACTTGACGTTTTCTGCCTTTGCCAAATATGGACTTTCCTCAACATCCACCTATACCCAACAACAGATTGATCAGCCTCCAACTTGAAATCAAACAATCAGGGCAATGTCTCCAGGTATCCAGGCTGATTTGCACAATAAAAACACTGACAAAAATGAACCATCATGGAGGTCGGTTTTGTTTTTCAGGCACCTTGACAAAGTTGACAGTGGGATTCAGTTTGGAGAGCTGCTCAACAAATGATGCCATTTGTCTACACTGTTCACTCCATATTGTGTTGAATTGTACAACTGCCATTCCTGTAGTAGTACAAAAGCCATGGGGTGGTGGCAGCGTTACAACAGTTACTGAGCAGTCCCAACAGGATTGAGAGTGCATTGTAGCAGCATTCTCCAAAATGTGAAAGCAGAATAGTAAATGATCATAATTTGCCCACTTGGAGACCCCTACCTACTTTGCTAAAAAAACAATTACAGACTCCTACCTACCTTGCAGTGAAACGGCATGTCTCAATTGCTCATTGGTGCAGACATCTTCGACCACACCACCAAAGTGCATATCATCTGTTTCTTCACCCCTTGATTTTTTCAACGCAATTTGAACCTCAAAGAGTGCCTTTGCAATATCCACATTGCCAGGCATGTCTTTCCTGAGGCTCTCATAATCCTTCAATGCCTTGTCCCACCGCTCCATCTGCAAGAAAACCCACAACCCTCATGAGGTGAAACAACTGGAGCCTCCTCAGATAGACAGACAGACTAGGAGCAGATGAGACAACAAAATTTTAGAGATGGTTCTGTGACATGCACCCACCCACCCTGTTGGCATCATCCTTACCTTGAAATTAGAATCCGCACGTCGCAAAAGAGCTTTCATGTACCGTGGCTGTGCCTCCAAGGCTGCGTTGCAATCTTCTACAGCTTTTTCAAAATGACCTAATTTTGACCTGAAAGCCCAAATGTTGATAAGAGAGAAAATTAGTTTCAGAAGGCTTTTTCTTTTTTTTCCTTTTCAAAAGTTTGTTCTTGACCAGATCCCAATCGCATCACACCAAGCACACTAAAATCAGAAACAGGTTTGCAAGAAAAGAGGCAAAATCGCACCTGCAAGCTGCCCGGTTACAGAGCAAAATAGCATTTATTGGATCATACTGGAGCCCTTCACTGTATGCCACGGATGCCTCTAACATCTTGCCTGCTTTATACAAGTCATTGCCAAGTGTTCTAGCAGATGCAACCGCTCGTGCCTTTTGCAGTTTTAGCATCACCTCCATGTTCTTCGGATCAATATGTGCTGCATTCTCTGCTGCAATCACTGCTGCTTCAAATCTGTGTCCAAGAATGAAGGGTGGAGGGGTGTGGCACACAGACGAGCACAAGTCAGAATTTTCCAAATGTGTTCACACCTCTCTCTAGATGGGTTTCCACAAAAAGCAACAAAAGCACAAGAGCATTTGAACAAGATTCTGAGTTTCGGCTGTTTCTGAAGAGTGATACAACTTAGAGGAGGACAACACAAAAGGTTAAAAACAGACCTGCCAAGTGCCATATCAATTTCCGACTGTACAAGAAGCATGGTTGTATCAGCTGGCACATTTCTGCACTTTCTCAATGTAGTCTCCACCTTCTGTGCAGCTGAGACGACAGTGTCTGCTTCCTCATGTCTATGAAGCTTCAACAATGCCTCTGCTTTGAAAGCAAATACCTGCAGCAAGGAGAAGAAGAAGAGCTCAAACCTATCACAAATGCGGAAGAAGTGAAAGAGATTAAAGCACCACATCACTCCCTGATAATAAAAATTATTTTCCGGCCCCTATTAAAGAGCACATAGATAAGAAGAGAAAGTCATTTGTGAAGGGGATTGATTGGTTCCCGCACCTTTGAAGCACAGTCTGCACCTGCTACAACAGCAGCATCACTCTCTCTTATAACGGAGTTCCAATCACAGGATTTCCTAGCTGCCAAACATTTGGCCATATGTTTCTCAACTTTCTCCAAACGCTGCATGTCACTCAGATCTGTCTGTTGACCTGCAATTCTAAAATGGTTCCTTGCACCATCAAATCTCCCTAACCTGCACATTTTATAAACCCTGCAAAATCAGTTTCTTGTTTCTCATTGTTGTTGTTTCATCCACAAAAGTTTGCTCTCAAGGACAGAAAGCGCAAGCCAAGGATTCAAAGCTAAAGGGGGTAGGAGTAGTAGTAGTGCAACATCAAATTCATTTGCAGAAAAGTGGCAACGAGTTGTTGCTCTTTGCACCTAAAATACAAAGATCCAAGTCGGTGATGGGCACGGAGGTAGGTAGGATCAAGCTTGATAGCTTCCTGGCATTCGCAGACCGCCTCAGCCAGCCGCCCTAATCCCGTCAATGCAGCTGCTCGATTACTGTGATAAGCAGCTTGTCCAGGTGCCAATACAATCGCTCTCTCATACAAGGCAAGAGCCTCTGCAAACTTGCCTCTTTTGTACTGTTCATTCCCCAACATTTTCACCTCCTCTGGATTCACACTTGCAAGCATCATCTGCATCATGATAAAATCATCGTCTTCCACTCTTACAGCAGCAGCATGTGAGGAGGAGGAGGTGGTGGAGATCTCTGCAGGAGATGCAGAAGCTCTCGAAATCATTGCTCCGGTTTTTTTGTTGCCGCCACCACAACTCCCATTTCCACTAAAAATTACTCCTCCTTGACACATAACCTTGCCATTACTTGCACTAACTTTCCCAGCAGCAGCTGGAAATGTCGAAGATGCTTCACTACCATTGGCAGCAGCAGAGGTGGTGGTGGCAGCTGCCTTTTTCGCAACTCCCCCTCCTGCAAGAAACCCATAAACAAACAGGTTTCAGATCTGTTGTGTTTCTCAACGCGAAGTTTCTCAATTTGGGTTTGTTGGAACTGGCCATTGCTTTCTGCTTGTAGCAGCAGCAGCAGCAGCATCTGAAGCTCAGGGACAGAGAAGGACAAACACCAAACTAGCCACTCAACCTGACGGATCTGCAACAACAACAACAAGTTTGGTACTACCTGAATGGATAAGGCCTCCAGTGTACACTCCTGCAGCTGTTGGTCCTAAGGTGCGACAGCTGGTACTCCCAGTTGTTGCCATGGCTGCTGCTGCCGCACAGGGACTTCCTTGTGACAGGAGGGAGCTTGTTGTTGTCCCCCCCCCTGTGTGAAGAAGCTGCTGCCGGCTGCTGCTGCTCCTTCGTTCCACTGTGGGGCTCCCTGCCACCGATCCTCCTCCCCTGCTGGAACTGGAGCTGCTGGAACTGGTGGTGCTTGCAGTATCCTTGGAGTTGTTTTCCTTGGATGGGCTGCTGCTGCTGATGCCAAGATGAGATGCAGAACTCGGAAGGGCGGCCCCGTGGTGAACATTTCTCCCATTAACACCAGCAGCAGCAGCAGCGTCCTTGGAGCTGCTGCTTCCTGTAGAGAAATAACGCCCACTGTCACTACCCGCTGAGGATCTGCCACTTTCGCTTCCAGAGCTGGATGCCTCTCCTGCAGCAGCAGTAGCATACCCTTTGTGATTCTGCAAGCTTCCCATGTCACAAGTCCCCCCTCTTCTATGCCCTAGAGAAGAAGAAGAAGAATTCTGAATCTTGGAGGAGATGGTGGAGGAGGAGGAGCCGCCTTTGTTCATCTCTGCCGTGGCCGCCGCCGCCGCCGCCGTTGCTTTGCCAGAGAGATAGGAGGAGGAAGAGCAGCTGCTGCTTCTGAAAGACTTGATACTCGCTGCACTTGTGTTGTCAGTTCCAAGCTCTTCGACAACAGAAGATCCAGGAACAACATTGCCATGAAGCTTCTTCTGCTGCTTGTCGTCTTTGGCGGCAGCATTGTAGCTGCTCCCAATGCAGTGCGTCTCCCCCAAACTGGCGGCATTGAACCTGGACCATCCCTGAAACCTATCGATCTTCCCTGCAACACTCCCATGCACTTTGCCGCCACCAAACATCATCCCTCCGTAAAGCTCATAGCAACTCGGGCCCAGTTTCTTCTCGGCTTCACAAGCCATCTCACAAGCATCTGATTTCTCACCCCTCCCAAAAATCAACTCTCTCAAAGCTCTCAAACTCAAAACCTCTGTCTCTGTCTCTCTCTCCGTCTTTCTCTGTCTGTCTCTGTCACTGGTTCTTCCCTTCCTTGCCTGCAATCAATTCTGCAAAATGTGATGCTTCTGCTAATCTCCTTGGCATTCCACAGCACCAGCAGCAGCTCAAGAAGGGAAAAAAAAAACCCAACCAACCGATTCCACTCAGCAGATCATCAACTCCAAAAACAAAACCACAACTAACTGACTGACTGACTGACTGCAACAACAACAAAGTGTGCAACAATGGTGTTCGTGCTTTATATATATATATACAAACAAAAAACAGGAGAATTGGAAACTACAATCCACAACCTGAAAAACAACAAATCAAACAACAATCACAACAACAACAACAACAACAAAAAGTTCCTAAATTTCACAATTTTAGGAAGCAAAACTTTGTGTTTTTTTCAATGGTAGAGGAGACAAAAGGATGCCCTGGGAAGAGAGAGAGAGAGGAGAAGAAGGCAAAGGATGAAATGCACAAGGCGAAAGAGGCAATAAACAGAAGAAGAAGAACCAGAAGAAGAAGAAGAAGAAGAGGAGGATGAGGAGGATGAGGAGGAGGAGATGGCGCAAGGGAAGAGAGGAAAGTGGAGAGAAGGAGAAGAAGAAGATGAGAAGGAAGAGAGTTTGTAAGGGAAAGAGTCTAGAGAGGAGGAAAAATATTTATTAATTTAGTTATTTATTTTCTCTTTTTGTTTGTTTGTTTGTTTTGTTTTGTTTTGTTTTGTTTTTGTTTTGTTTATTTAATTATTTATTTCTTTGTTTGTTTTGTTTTGTTTTGTTTTTGTTTTGTTTATTTATTTGTTTGTTTGTTTGTTAGTTATAATGTTTTTTATTTTAGTAATTTTTTTAATATAATTTATTATAATAACAACAAGCACACAGCACGGCAGCTTGTCGCATGCTCATGAGGCCTTACCACTTACACACTAGTAGTCATCACGTCATAACACCCACCAGGTACCTACCTACCTACTTTACCTTCCTTTCTACCTACCTACTAGGTACCTACCAGACCATGCAAGAACACCATTCCCAAATAATAATAATAATAATAATAATAATAATAATATATAATATATAATAATACAAAAGGGAACAAACAACAAACAAATAGGGCTTTTGTGACAGAATATTAATTTTTTTGCAATTTTTTTCTAAAATTTTTATTTTAAAATTTTTTTATTGCAAAGTGGCCAACAAACAAACAACAATTCACAAATACCTTCTTTAAAAATTAGGTAGGTACCTTCTTCCTTCATTTTTTTTTTGCCTTTTCTTTCCTTACTTTCAATAAGAGGAAATTTATTATTATAGTAGCCCCACTATATATAAGGGGATGAGCCCACTTTTTTTGGTTGCTTTTATTTATTTTAGAGTTTGAGTACTCTAATATTATTATTATTATTATTATTATTACTATTACTATTACTATTATTAAAGCATGTACATAAAAAAAGAAGTGAGAATCTTTTGGCCACATCATGGCTTCCCCCCTAAAAGGGTAACCCTAATAAATCATGTATGGATGTTGTGGGCATGACCAACCCTAGTAAATAAGTAACTATAATCATGGATTGTGTTATTGGGCACAAGACCACCCTAGGTAACCCAATCATGCACCTATTGTGAAGTTATGGGGGAAGAGCTAGTAAGACCACCACCATAGGTGACAATAATGTACCTATGTATTTTGGTGTTATGAGCAAAGCCCAAAGAATTGTGTGTTTATTCCCATATAACTTTAAACCCGTACTCGTCATCGACATTTGACCAAAATTGTCCCCAAGTGTAAGGAAGGAAGGAAGGAAGGAGTTGGAAGGAGTTGCAACCCCCTCGTCACAATTCTAGCCAACAATTGTGTAAAATTTCATCATTCTAAAACTTGGACTCCATAGAGTTGTAGATAATTTCAAGTTGAATAATTTTTGTGAAACAAAAAATGAAATTTGTTTGAAAATTGGGAAATATTTTCATTGTCATACGTGCAAATTGATGTATATAATTACAAAAACTTGTGCTTTAAAATTTTAGTGATTTTTCTTTTTCACAAATTTGATCCCCCTTCCCATTTCTTCATTGAATGCAAAATTTTACAAAAAAGAGCAAAACCCATGCATATATGAGTGTGGTGAGAAAAATAAACAAAATAAAATAAAATAAAATAAAATAGAGCATTTGGACTTTAGAGGAGCCAAAAATTAATGGTCAACATTGCACATACAACAGGCCTGTACACACAAGCAAAGAAATACAAGCTTTTTTTGTAAACTAATTTTTGAGCACCTTGTACAGGCTCAGCCTGCCTCCCATGTTCCCACTATGTGTAGCACCAGCAAGTAGCAGACATTTAGAATATTTAGACTCCAAAAAAATTTCTCACATTCCCCAAGCTCAAAATAGTTTTTTAATTATTTAAAATATTTTAATAATATTTTAATAATATTTTAATAATATTTTAATAATATTTTTATTATTTTTATTATTATTATTTTAAAAAAAAAAAAAAAAAAACTACAACAAAACTTGTGACACACGAATGAAAACATCACAAGGACAGGAAAGAAGGAATGAGGTGTCTCCTGCAAAACATTCAACATAAGCATGTCAGTTATTGGCCTCAGAGGCTTTAGGTAAGAGTAGAGAGATGTGGTGGCAGCAGGGCAGCAGATGACAGTAGTGGTCTGCCCTTTTCATTGAAGGGGGGTACCTACTTACCTACCTACCTACCTATTTACCTACCTACTTACCTACCTAAACCCTAACCCTTTGAGAAAAAACAAAACAAAAAGAAATTAATTTGCACAGAGAATTTACAAGAGAGTTTGATGCTTTTTTTTAATTTAAAATTCTAATAATTTTCATTAAAAAAGAAATGGGTTTTGGCAGGGTTTCATCAAATGGGTGGAAACTTGGACACTTGGGAAGCGGGAAGAGGATGAGGAGGAGGAGGAGGAGGAGGATGAGGGCTGGTAGGCTAGGAACCTTGTGTGAGGCTTCTTTGTTGGTTCTGAGATAGAGGGAGGGAGGGAGGGAGGGAGAGAGGGAGGGAAGGAGAGCTTTGATGAGAGGAGAAAAAGGGTGTGGAGTGGGTGAAAAGAAAGACTGGGAAAAACTCCATTAATGGGTTCCTTTCATGTGGCTTCATTATGTCAACACAAAGTTAGATGAATTAAAAAGGTGCATTCACACTTGGTGTTTAAGTGAGTCTCTAGTATTAAGTCCCCTAACACTCAGCCAGCCTGGAAGACACCCTCTACCTATAACATATACTATATATATATATATGTATGCATGTATGTATGTATGTATGTATACATGTACAATATACATATGTGTATGCATTTGCAAAGTTCTTTTTTTTATTATGAGTATTCAACTATAGTTTTCGATCTAGCTCTAGTTTGGAATTTTGATTAGTGATTTGATTTATGATCATTTTTTGTGAGTTTTATGTGTGTTTGTGTGGGAGGAAGTGTGCTTTTTTTTCTTTTTTTTTTGGCCTTCTTTTTTGCAATGGGTTGATTATTTGTGAAACATGTCATGTGAAGGGTGTTTTTTTTTTTTAATTGTCATGTGTGTGTGTGTGAAAGGTTAAATTTTTTTTTGTTGTTCTTGTTGTCATATGAATTTCTTGTGTGACAAGCAATGATGGATGCAAAATAAAACTAAGTGTAAAAGTAACTCACAAATCCAAGACTAACTCGTGACACAGATCCGCTTTTTTAGTTAGTGTGTCATTTAACTCTCTTTCCAAGCTCTAGCTTACGTTTTATTTTTATGAGCTGTTTAAAACATGTTTGAGTCACACTTTTGTCTTCTTCTCCTTCTTCTTCTTCTTCTTCATATCACAGAAGAACTTCCATTCTGACTTGATAGCTGTGGGGATGATCCGAGCTGTAAGAAGACGACCTAGAAGATCTAGGGTTTTTTTTTTTTTTCCTTTTTTTATAAAAAAATTTGATATTGAAAAATTGACAAATTTTTCCCCACAAAAAAAAAAAAAAACTAGTAGAATCTGACACTAAATTTTTTTTTCCTAATATTTCCTAATATTTCCTAATATTATTTTTCTGCAAAAGAACAACAAAATTTGTTACAAAAGAGAAAACACTGAAGTAGATAGAAACTTTTGGGTGCCAGTACCTTATCGAGTTAGGCCTGTGTCGACCTAATCCGATTCCATGACTTTCAAATTCTCAAGAAATACGTATGCATGTACTTTATGTGACGGAAAATCTTGTTTAGCCCTAAATGACAATCTTCACATGGTAATGAATTTCATTAGTATTAGGGTTGGGTTTAGGGTTTAACGATTTTAGGGTTTAAGGTTTAGGAGGGATTAAGGGAGTATGGCTTCTAAAACTCTTCTTCATAAGAAGTGCAGGATTTTTCATCAATGCTTTCAATTGATTTTGTTGAAGAGTTTAGGGTTAAGAGGTGTTGTCATGTACTAATGAGGGGGGCCCAATCGAAGTTTTCTGAAAAGCTTGTTGTTGTTGTGAATTAAGTGGCTTCCGCAATGCAATAGCCCCCCCCACCCAATGAATTTGTTCAACTTTGGAAACCCAATTAGGGTATTATTATTATTATTATTATTATTATTACATGCACACGGGAAGTGATATCAAATACATTGAAACCAAATCAAGATGGAAAAGAAAAAACCCAAGTAAATCCAGCTTATTGCTTCACTCTTATTGCCTTCAAGCAAGTTATAGAAACCGTGGAGTCACACATTCATAACTATGTCATGTCAGAGAACTCCAAGAGGATCCTAACAACTTTAAAGGAAATTTTTTTTACAAAAAAACACCAACACCCTAACCCAAAGTAGCCCTTAATTTTGCTGGTGAAATTTCAACAAAAAATGAAATTTCAATTTCAATTTCAATTTTTTTTAAAAAAATTAAATTTGCCAGATATTTTTCTATATATGGGTTCATTCAAGTAGGGTACCCAAAAATATATATAGAAAGGATTTTTTTTTCCTTTTTTAAAAAGAAACTTTATCTCTTTTTTGTATAGCCAAATTTGGCTAAATCTTCCTAATCATCATGGACGAGATCGTCTCTTTGATGACATCAAAAAAATTGACAATTTTTTTTTTAAAAAAAAGGACCGCTATACCCATAAGATGATATATACTACTATACTATATTTCTCACAATTTCTCACTTACTACCAATTTCCGACATACTTTCCGCAAGTCAAATGACACTTGGGTTTTTTTATTTTGTTTTGTGACCCACCCAAGACGGACCGTATGTATGTTTGACATAATTTTACACAATAGAAAAAAAAAGAGAGAAATTGAATTTTATTTTATTTTTATTTTTATTTTATTTTATTTTATTTTGTTTTTTTGGGGGTGTGTTGGTGATGGTGGTGCAGGCCGATGACACTCGTCCAGCAGCGCAAGCGAGCAAAACCAACCTCCACGCGCTCAACTAAGTAAAGCGAAGAAAAGCGAGGCGAGGGAGTTGAGGTCAGAAGAAGTCATCAGCAGCCCCACTTGTTATGCTGCCGGATTCTGCCAGAGCCTTTCCTTTCATGCCAAGGTATCCAATTTTTGTACAAGAGAGTATGTTAAGAATTTATGACGGAACTCTTGACACTGGATGCCCTTTGGCACTACGACTACTAAAAGCTGGCAAACCCGACACACACACACACACACACACACACACACACACGGGCTTGGGTTGGGTTGTTTTGTGTTTCGTATTAAGTGACGGACCCCCCCAAAAAAAAAAAAAAAAAAAAAAAAAAATGGAAGGGGGGGGGAAACAAACAACGCCAAAAGGGAAGGGCGGGGAGGGGAAAGGGCGGTCAGAAAAAGAAAAAAAGAGCGGGAGGGA
>Ga0116230_10002169_pt1 | contig 18848 bp, 16 predicted proteins | sample S1TSphfallax_3_FD_88678 | JGI IMG/M metagenome (GOLD analysis project Ga0116230, IMG submission 88678) | Host-associated microbial communities from peat moss isolated from Minnesota, USA - S1T2_Fd - Sphagnum fallax MG | ecosystem: Host-associated > Plants > Peat moss > Unclassified | place...
ACCGTCTCCACGCGCGTCGCCGAATAGCCGGTCGCGTTGATGAGGAGACTATAGACGCCCGGCTGAACGCTGACGAACGAATAGTGACCTGAATCGTCGGTCTTCTTGCTGGAAACGGCTTCGGCGCCGCGATCGAGTTCGACCGTGGCGCCGGCGACGCCCAAGCCGTTCTCTTGCGTGACGACCGAGCCGGAGATCGTTCCGGCCGTCGCCTGGGCGAGCGCGGCGCTCGGCGATAGAGCACTAGCGGAAATCGCCAGCGTCGCGATCGAAGGGAGCAATCGTTGCAACATGTTCAAAGTGCGTCCTCGTACGAAACGAACGGGTAAACGGCGCAACAAAGGAACCGCGTCGCCGAATGCGATCCGCGATCGGAAGCAGCGCCGCGGCACGCGGCAAGGAAACGATTCCATGCGGCGTAGCGCGAGCGCTAGCGCACACGGTCGGCGAAAACGCCGCACCTCGATGCGGAGGTTCTCAACGCTTACGGTAACCGAGCGAGTGTTATGCGCGACTTAAGATCGGGAATATGAATTTTTCATGACACGAACATGAAACGCCGATGAACCAATGATTTCTCGCGCATCACGACCACCGAGTCCGGGCCGCGCTGCGACGCTCAGCTTCGTTTTGAATTCGCTACGCATGGACGCGTTCGGCGAGTTCCTCACGTTTTTCGAACGGCTCGCGAAGCTCGGTCCGCTCACGACGTGGCGTATCGGCGGCCGGCCATTCTATTTCGTGAACGATCCGGCCCTAGTCGAAGAGATGCTGGTCACGCGCGGACGCGACTACATCAAGAGTCGCGGCGTTCAGCGCTTGAAGCGGCTCCTTGGGAATGGCTTGCTGAGCAGCGAAGCGCCGCTGCATTTGCGTCAGCGCCGCATGATACAGCCGGCCTTTCATCGCGAGCGCATCGCGAAATACGGCGCCGCGATGGTCGCCGGCGCCCGCGGCGCGAGCTCCGCATGGCAGGTCGGAAACGATGTTGCGATCGACGCCGAGATGATGACGCTCACGCTGCGCATCGCGGCCGAGACACTCTTCACAACGAACGTCGCCGCGGATGCGCACGACGTTGCGGCCGCGCTGACCCAGGCGATGCGCACCTTCCCGGCGTCGATGACCCTCTACGGCGGTCTGCTCGACGCGATCCCGTTCCATCCCGCGACGCGTCGCTTCAGCGATGCGCGCGCGCGACTCGATGCGGTCGTGTACCGCATGATCGAGGCGCGGCGGACGGCCGACGATCCCGGCGACGATCTGCTCGCGATGCTGCTGGCCGCGCGTGACGACGACGGCGCACCGATGAGCGACGAACAAATCCGCGATGAGGCGATGACCATTTTCCTCGCCGGTCACGAAACGACCGCAAACGCCCTTGCGTGGACGTGGCTGCTCCTTGCCGAGCATCCCGCGGTCGAATCAGCACTTCACACCGAGCTCGCGCGCGTCCTCGGCGATCGTCTTCCCACCGCCGACGACGTCGCCGCGCTGACGTACACGCGTGACGTCGTCGCCGAGGCGATGCGGCTGTATCCGCCCGCCTGGGCCATCGGCCGGCGTGCGATTCGCGACACGGCGCTTGGACCGTGGACGATTCCGGCCGGCGCGATCCTCATCACGAGCCAGTACGTCATGCATCGCGATCCGGCGCTGTGGGGCGATCCGCTCGCATTCCGGCCCGAGCGTTGGCAAGCCGAGGCGCGCGCGCTGCCGAAGTTCGCCTATTTCCCGTTCGGCGGCGGGAGCCGGCTCTGCATCGGCGAGCCGTTCGCGTGGATGGAAGCGGTGCTCGTGGTGGCGACGATCGCGCAACGCTGGCGTTTCGAGCGTGTCGATACGGCACCGATCCCGCTCGAACCGCTCGTCACGCTCCGGCCGAAGGTTCCGATCCGGCTGCGGCCGATCGCGCGCTAACGCAGACCGTCGTAGCGGTCGCGCGCGAGCCACGATTCGGCGATGCGGCGGCGCAGATCCAGCTCGCGTTCGGTCGCGGTCGCGACGCTGCCGCCGATGCGCTGGTTGAGGCTCGCGTGGATCGTGCGGTGCGGCACGTTGAAGCGCACGCTCACGCGTGAGACGAGCGCCTGCAGCGAGCGCCGGAGCGATTCTTTGCGTTCCGCGACCGTCAGGGCTTGCGCAGCGGCGGGCTCAGCCGCGGCCGGGCGCCGATCGCCCGGGAGTTCGCGCTCGTCCGCGACCGGTTCCGCGAGCAGTGATGCGGGATTGAAGAGCGGACCGAAATCCACGACGCGCTGATCGGTCGTGCGGGCGGAGATCGCCTCGTAGAAGCCCGCATCGCTTGCGCGCTCGGGACGCTGCGCGGCATCGAGCGTCGCCGCGTCTTCTTCGCGCGCGTCGCGCAGCACCAGCGCGTGCCGCACGTCGACCGTGATCGCGTGCGCGAGTTCGCGCAGCCGCATGTCGTCGGGGACGAACACGTAGGCTTCGGGATCGTTCAGCCCGTCGATCGTGCGCACGAAACGGCCGCAGAATTGCCGGAAATACAAATCGGTGACGACGTTCGAGGCGAACACGCCGACGCGCAAACGCGGGATGTCGACGCCTTCGCTGACCATGTGCACGGCCACGATCCACGGCTCGGTGGAGTGTGCGAACGCGTTGATTCGCGCCGAGGCGTCGGCGAGATCGGAGACCACGACCGCGGGCTTCACGCCGAGCCGCCGTTCCATCAGCGCCGCGATCGCGCGCGCGTGTTCCTGATTCATCGCAACCACGAGTCCGGCCGCATCGCGATGGCCGTCGGCCCGCACGGAGAGCAGCCGCAGATGCGCGGCCGCGAGCACGTCGCCGATCCACGCGTCTTGTGTGAGCATGGTGCGCAGGCGCTCCGCGTGATGGCGTTTCTCGCGCAGGGCGGTATCGAAGCTCGCGCTCATCGAGGAGCCGTCGCGCGCGGTCCATTCCGCTTCGCCGCCGTGCAGCGAGAAGACCAGGGCGCGGCACACGCCGTCACGGAGTGCGCTTGCATAATCGTAGCTGAAATCGGCGACGGACATGCCGCGTTCGTAGGTGACGAACGGGATCGCGGTGCCGTCGGAACGGAACGGCGTCCCCGACATCGCGATGCGGCGCGTCGCGGGATCGAACGCTTCGCGTAGCGCGCGGCCCCAGTTCGCATCGTCGCCCGCGTGATGGATCTCATCGAGAACCACGCACACGCCGCCGTCGTCCGTCGCCTCGCGGCAGAGCGCGCGAAAGAGTCGCGGCGCCATGCACACTTGCTGGTAGCTCACGACCGCGCCGTGAACGTCGCGCGCCAGCCGCTGCTGGCTATTCTGGAAGGCGTGGTCGAGGACGATCCCGGCGCCGAGCATCGCCCGCGCCACCTGCGCTTTGAGGTGCTCGCGCGGCACCACCACGAGCACGTGGCGCGCCTCGCGATCGCGCAGCACGGCGTGGGCGACCCGGGTGGCAAAGCGCGTCTTCCCGGCGCCGGGGGTGGCGACGATCAGCGAATCGGCGGGCCGCTGCGCGTCCCACTCGGCAAAGGCCGCACGTTGCCACCCGCGCAGCGGCAGCCGCCACGCGTACAATCGAGAATCCGCCACCAGGGCGCCTCTCGTTCGGGACATCCGTACACCCCTCATCCCGGCAACGTCCGGTGTCACCGGTCATGCCGAACCTTGGCTGGCAGGTCCATCCTTCGACAGGCTCAGGATGACATGGTGGCAGGTGACGACATCGTGGATCTTCTCCACAGGAGCCTCTTTGGTTGTCCCGGGAGGGGACATCTCTACGTGGCTCAGATGGGGACATCTGTAGTTGGCTCAGATGGGGGCTTCGCTACTTGGCTCGGATGGGGACATCTCTACGTGGCTCAGATGGGGACATCTGTACTTGGCGCTGATCGTGACGCGGTGGCGGTGACGCGGTGGCAGGTGACGCGGTGGCAGGTTGATCGGGGCCGCGGTTTCTGCTACACTCCCGTGGCTATGTTCTCTTTCGACCTCCAGCTCTTCGCGTCCAAAAAAGGCGCCGGCTCGACCCGCAACGGCCGCGACTCGAATTCGCAGCGCCTCGGCGTCAAGCTCTTCGGTGGCCAGGTCGCCATCCCGGGCAATATCATCGTGCGCCAGCGCGGGACGAAGTTCTACCCCGGCGTCGGCGTGATGATGGGCAAGGACCACACGATCTTTGCGGTCGTCGAAGGCGTCGTGTCGTTCACCGAAGCCCGTAATCGCAAGCACATCAACGTCGTCTCGGCGAGCGCGTAATCGACGCTCACCGTCCCGCGCTCGGATTGAAAGGCGCCTGACGGCGCCTTTTTCCTTTCTTCGCCATGCAATTCATCGATGAAGCCGCGATCTCGATCGGTGCCGGAAACGGCGGCGACGGCATCGTCGCATGGCGGCGCGAGAAGTACGTTCCCAAGGGCGGGCCGGCCGGTGGCGACGGCGGCCGCGGCGGCGACGTCTTCCTCGAAGCCACGCCCGATCTGAGCACGCTGGTCGACTTCCGCTTCAAAAAGAAGTTCGCCGCCGAATCCGGCGCCGCCGGCCAGAACTCCAACAAGTCCGGCAAGAGCGGCGTCGACCTGATCATCCCGGTGCCGGTCGGCACGCTCGTCTACCGGGCGAAGCTCGATCTCGAGGGCAACCCGCAGCCCGAGCGGCTCTACGCCGATCTGAGCACGCCCGGCGAACGCGCGCTCGTCGCCAAGGGCGGCCAGGGCGGTCAGGGCAACCAGCACTTCGCGACGGCCGCCCGCCAGGCGCCGAGCTACTCGCAAAAAGGCCAGCCCGGCGAGCGCTGTAACCTCCGGCTCGAGCTGAAGCTGCTCGCGGATTGCGGTCTCGTCGGCTTACCGAATGCCGGGAAATCCACGCTGCTCAGCGTCGTCTCGGCCGCGCGCCCGAAGATCGCGGACTATCCGTTCACGACGCTCGAACCGCAGCTCGGCGTCGTGCGCTTGGGCGAAGAAGAGTCGTTCGTGATGGTCGACGTCCCCGGTTTGATCGAGGGCGCCTCCGAGGGCGCGGGGCTCGGCGATCGCTTCTTGCGCCATGTCGAGCGCACGCGCATCCTCTTACACCTCGTCGACGGCGCGCGCTCGCGCGACGAACTCCTGGCCGACAAAGCGACGATCGAAAACGAGCTGCGGGCGTGGAATCCGGCGCTCGTCGAGAAGCCGATGGTGACGGTCGTAACCAAACTCGATGTCCCCGAAGCGCGTGAACGCTACACCGAACTTCACGCCGACGACCCCACCGTGCGCGGCATCTCCGCCGTCACCGGCGAGGGCGTGCGCGACCTCTTGTACCTGGCCTGGGACACGATTCGCGCGACGCCGGAACCGGCGGTCGCAACGCCCGAACCCGTCCTCATCGATCTCGCCGCAAGCGAGGCCTTCGAGGTGAAGGTCGAAGCGGGCGTCTACATCGTGAGCGGCCCGCGCATCGAACGTCTCGCCCAAATGACCGACTTCGATTCCGACGAAGCCCTCGCGCGTTTCGAGGCGATCCTCGCGAAGATGGGCGTCGAGAAAAAGCTCCGCGAGCTCGGCGTCAACGAAGGCGACACCGTCCGCATCGCCGGCGTGGAGTTCGATTACAGCTAGACCATGAGCTCCTCGCGTGTCATCCTAAGCGGCCACCGTGTCATCCTGAGCGGCCACCGCGTCATCCTGAGCGGCCACCGCGTCATCCTGAGCGGCCACCGCGTCATCCTGAGCGGCCACCGTGTCATCCTGAGCGGCCACCGTGTCATCCTGAGCGGCCACCGTGTCATCCTGAGCCTGTCGAAGGATGGGCAAGCCACCCAACGTTATCACACGCCCATCCTTCGACAGGCTCAGGATGACATGACGGCGGCGCTCGGTTTCCTTCGCGTGGCGGCGGCGCTCGGTTTCCTTCGCGTGGCGGCGGCGCTCGGTTTCCTTCGCGTGGCGGCGGCGCTCGGGTTCCTTCGGGTGGTGGCGGCGCTCGGTTTCCTTCGTGTGGCGGCGGTGCTCGGTTTGGGTCGCGTGGTGGCGTTCGCGTGAGGAGCGAGAACATCGGCATCTTCGGCGGAGGCTTTGATCCGATTCATAACGGGCATCTCTTCGTTGCGGAAGCCGTGTGCGAGGCGTGTGCATTGGATCGGGTGTTGTTCGTGCCGACGCGGGATGGGGCGCATCGGACGACCCCGGTGGCGACGACGCGGCAGCGTACCGAGATGGTGCGCCTCGCGATTGCATCGAACCCGGCGTTCGCCTTCGATGAGACCGATCTCGCCGACGACGCGACCGGCTTCACGGCGGACCTCTTGCCGAAGCTGCGCGCGCGCTATCCCGACGAGCGGTTCACGTTCATCGTCGGCGGCGACTCGCTCGTGCGTTCGCGCTGGAACCGGCTCGACGAGATCCTCGCACAGCTGGAACGGTTCGTGATCGCGCCGCGCGGCGACGTCACCGCCGGCGAACTCGACGGCGCGCTCGACGACATCCCGGCCGAGCAGCGCGCGAAGTTCCACTTTCTGGACCTGCCGCTGGTCGCCGAATCGGCGACGTTGATCCGCGCGCGACTCGCGGCACGCAAGAGCGTGCGCTACCTCGTCCCGGAACCGGTCTTTCGCTACATCGACGAACACGGACTCTACCGGTGATCGACACCACCATCGCCGGGATCCCGGCAAGCGAACTCGCGCGCGACTACGGCACGCCGCTCGTCGTCTACGACCTCGATGAAATCGACCTCGCCGTCGATGCGTTCGCGGGCGCCTTCATCGAACGCGGCATCACGGTCGGCTACGCGGCGAAAGCGTTTCTCTGCACCGCCCTCGCCGAGGTCCTTGCGGCCACGCCGCTGTGGCTCGACGTCTGCTCGCTCGGCGAACTGCGGACCGCCGAACGCGGCGGCTTTCCGGCCCGCCGGATCTACTTCCACGGCTGCGGCAAAACCGATGAGGAGCTCGCGGCGATCGCCGCGGGCCGGGTCGCCTTCGGCGTCGTCGATAACGTCGAAGAGCTCGCGCGCCTCGCCGCGATCGCGGGACCCGCGAACCCGGCATCGATCGCGCTGCGCATCAACACCGGGATCGAAGCGCACACGCACGAGTACATCCGTACGGCCGGCGATCGGACGAAATTCGGCGTCTCGCTCGCCGAGGTCCCCGGCATGCTGGCCCGAATCGCGGCCGAGCCGGCGCTGCGGCTGATCGGCGTGCACGCGCACATCGGCTCGCAGATTGCCGAGATCGAACCCTATCGCGAGAGCCTTGCCTTGCTCGTCCGGGAAGCGGACGCCGCGCGTGCGCTCGGCCTGCCGGTGGAACTGCTGATCCCCGGCGGCGGCATGGGCGTCGAAGAATCACCCGGCGATGCGCCGCCGCTCGATTACGCGGCGCTCGCGCAAGCGATGACGGCGGCGATCGAGGGCACGCCGTTTCGGCTCGCGATCGAGCCCGGCCGCGCCGTCGTCGCACGCGCCGGAATCAGCCTCTATCGCGTGATGGCGATCAAGGTGCAAGGCGGGCGCCGCTTCGCGATCGTCGACGGCGGCATGGCCGATAACCCGCGACCCGCGCTCTATGGCGCCGTTCATGCCTTCGAGGTCATGACGTCGGCGGCATCGGCCGCCCCGGTCGACGCGGTGCTGTGCGGCCGCTCGTGCGAAAACGACGTGCTCGGATCGGTCGCCATCCCGGCCGATGTGCGCGCCGGCGATCTCGTTGCGCTACGGACGACCGGGGCCTACACGTATAGCATGGCGAGCAACTACAATCGCTTCGGCAAACCGGCCGTCGTGTTCGCGCGCGACGGATCGCATCGGCTGGTAATTCGCCGAGAAACGGCCGACGACACGATCCGCAACGACATCGGGTAACGCGCAAAGCCTGGTAATTCGGAGATTTTTTGTCGTTTCGCTTGCGCCCGCGGCGAGCATCACCATAGAATCAGCGTATTATTATTTCGCCGCTGCATCGCATTGCTCTCGCCAGCGCGTCGCCGCGCCGGCGTCAGTTACTCACCTCGCTCGGTCTGATCGTCGACGTCGTCGCAAGTGCGTATGATGAGCGGCCGATTGCTCATCTCTCGCCGCGCGAACTCGCGATGACGCACGCGCGCGGGAAGGCAACCGGCGCCGAGGCAAGCGGCCTCATCGTCGCCGCCGACACGGTCGTCGATCTCGACGGGGAAGCGCTCGGAAAGCCACGCGACCGCGCCGAAGCGCGGGCCATGATCGGCCGCTTGAGCGGTCGCGAGCATCAGGTGCACACCGCGTTTGCGCTGCGCGATCCGGCGATGGGAGCGATGGCCGAGGGCCTCGAGACCACGACCGTGCGCTTCGCCCCGCTCGACGACGACGTGCTCGACGCCTACGCGGCCTCCGGCGACGGGCTCGACAAGGCCGGTGCCTACGGCATCCAAGGCTTCGCGGCAACGCTCGTCGAGCGCATCGACGGGGACTATTTCACCGTCGTCGGCTTCCCGCTCGCGCGGTTCGCGGCGACGCTGCCGCAGCTCGGGTATCGCCTGCTTCCGCAACCCGCCGAGACCTTCGCATGAGCATCGCCGGAACGCTGCGTTCGACGTTCAGTCCGGATCTGGGCATCGATCTGGGCACCGCGAATACGGTCGTCTATGAGAACGGGACCGGCGTCATCGTGAGCGAGCCGTCGGTCGTCGCGTACCGGACGAGCGACGATACGATCATCGCCATCGGCCACGCCGCAAAGGAGCTCGACGGCCGGGCGCCCGGGCGCGTGCGCGTCGTGCATCCGCTGCGCGGCGGAACGATCTCCGATTTCCGCGGCGCGCACGCGCTGATCGAGACGCTGGTCGACCGCGCCCTCCAGTCGCGGCCGAAGATCGCGCCGCGCGTCGTCGCCTCGGTCCCCGGCTGCGCGACCGACATCGAATGTAAGGCCGTCGAGGAAGCGATTCGCGCGGCCGGCCCACGCACGACGCTCTTCGTGCCGCAAGCGGTCGCGGCGGCCGTCGGTGCCGGACTCGACATCACGTCGACCGTCGGCCGGATGGTGGTCGATATCGGCGGCGGCACGACCGAGATCGCCGTGCTCTCCCTCTACGGCGTCGTCGGCCTGCACTCGCTCAAGATCGGCGGCGATACGTTCGATGCCGCCATCACCGCGCGCTTGCGCAGCGACCGCTTTCTCGTCGGCCCGCTGACGGCCGAGCGCCTCAAGATCGAACGCGGTTACGCCGGGCGCCCGCCGGGCCGCGATCCGATCGCCGCCGCCGGCACCGATCTCAACGTCATGCGTCCCGTTCGCCGCATGGTCGCCGAGGCCACCATCGGCGAGGCGATGTCCGACGGGGTCGACAAGATCGCGCGCGCGTGCTGGTCGATCCTCGAGCAAGTTCCACCGGACTTCGCCGCCGATCTCTTGGAGAGCGGGATCGTGTTGACGGGCGGCGGTGCGCTGATCCCCGGGCTCGCAGGCGAGTTGGCCGCGCGCACGAACGTGCCGACGACCGTTGCAGACGATCCGCTCATGTGCGTCGCGCGCGGCGCGGGCGTGATCCTTGCGTCGCCGACGCTGCTCGACCGGTTGCAGCCGCAAGCGGATCGGTTGACGAGGTGGTACCAATCTTTACGTATCGGGATGAGAGAAAGCTACTCGCGGTAGTCGGCGTCGTCATCGTCGCCGCCGTCCTCGCGTTGCTGCAACTCGAATTCGTCCGCGCCGGACGAACCTCACCGCTCACCGTCACCGTCGCCACCATCACCACCTACGCGCAACTTGCCGTCGCTTCGGTTGTGAACGGCGTGCGCTTCGGCTGGAGCGCCGCCGCAAGCGCTCCCGGACTCGCCGGCGCGAACGAGCGGCTCGCGCGCGAAAACGCCGAGCTCGAAGCCCAGAATCAGACGCTGACCGAGGCCCTCTCGCGCGTCCCGGCCGAACGCGACCAGGCGCTCGCGCAAGCACGCTATCCGGACGGCGTCGCCGCCACGATCATCGGATACGACCCCGAAGGGACGCAGCGCATCGTCACGATCGATAAAGGCATGCGCGATCGCATCGCCGTCGACGCGGGTGTCGTCACCGCACGCGGCGTGGTCGGCCGCGTCGTCGAAGTTGCGCCGATCTCCGCGAAGGTCTTGTTGATCACCGACGTGACGAGCCGGCTGCCGGCGATCGTGCAGCGTGGCCGCTGGTGGTCGATCGCGGTCGGCACGCAGACGCGCGTGAAGCTCCAATACGTCTCGCAAGATGCACGCTTGCGCCTCGGCGATCGGGTCGTCACGGGCGAAGGCCGCTCGTTCCATGCCGGCTATCCGATCGGCACCGTGACCGCCATCTATCCCGAACCGGCGGGTGCGCTCGATCAAACCGCCGTCATCACGCCCGCCGTCGAATTCGGCTCGCTCTCGCGTGTCCTCGTCCTTTCGAAGTAAGTACCGCTCGATCGAGGTGATCGCCGGCCCGGCGCTGTGGCCGACGATCGGCTGGATCGCGCTCGCAATCTTCGTGCAGTCGACGCTCGGCCGGTTCCTCGCGTTCCGTGGCGCGATTCCGGCGCTCGTGATGATCCCGGTCGTGCTGTACGCGGTCCGCATGGGTGGGCGGCGCGGCGCGATCGCCGGCATCGTCGCGGGCTTGCTCGACGACGCCTTCGGCGCCGGTACCGGTAATTGGACCATTGCAACGCCGCTGGTCGCCCTCGGCGCCGGGACGCTCGGGCGCGGCTTCTTCTCCGACGGGTTTCTCATCCAAGGGTTGCTGGTCGCGCTCGCCGTTGCGCTGCGCGACCTCGTCTACTGGACGCTCGAGCGCTTCGAGGGCTTTCCGCACGGCCTCGGCATCCTGCACCTGCACGTCAGCCTCATCCAAGCGGCACTCACCGGTCTCTTGACGATCGCGTACCTGGTAGCGCGCGAACGGTTCGTCGCCGATCGCACGAGCGTGGAGCGATATCCGTGACGATCCCCGCCCCGGGACCCGCGCCGGCACCGGTCCGCCTCGCCGGCTTCATCGCGATCTTGGTGCTCGCGCTCGTGGCGATCGTCGTGCGGCTCACGCAAGTCCAAGTCGTGCAAGGCGAAGCGTTCGCGGCGGCCGCGCATGCCAATCAAGTCCAGCTGATCCCCGTCGCAGCGCCGCGCGGGTTGATCGTCGATCGCAACGGCACCATCATCGTCCGCAGCCGGCCGTCGTTCGTGTGCGCGCTGATCCCCTCGCAAATCACCGACATCGACAAAACGGTGACGGCGCTCGCCGGCATCTTGCACGTCGAGCGGACGGTGCTCTTCGAGCGGCTGCTCAATCATCGCGGCGTGCACTACCGCGACTTCGCCGAAGTGCAAACCTACGAGCCCTATGGTCCGGTGATTCTCGCGAGCGACTTACGGCCCGCGCAGATGGCGCGGCTGGCCGAGGCACAAGACGACTTGCCGGGCGTCGACCTCGAAGAACAGCCGGTTCGCAATTATCCGTATCGCACGCTCGGCGCGCATCTCTTCGGCTACGTCGGACAGATCACCGAAGATGAATACGCGGAGCGCAAACGCGAGGGCTACTCGCCCAACGACGTGATCGGCAAGGACGGGCTCGAGTCCGTCTACGACCGCTGGTTGCGCGGCAAGATCGGCGGTCAGCAGATCGAGGTCAACGCGTCGGGCGACCTCGTGCGCAAACTCGACTTCACCGATCCCGTCCCCGGCAACACGCTCGTGACGTCGATCGATTGGCGGCTGCAAGAGATCGTCGAGCGGAACCTGCGCGCGCAACTCAAGCACTGGTCGAAACTGCGCGGTCGCCGGCTTGCGGGCGCGGTCGTCGTGATCGATCCGGCGAACGGCGGCGTGCTCGCGCTCGCATCGTACCCGGCGTACGATCCCAACGATTTCGCAACGCCGATCAGCGCCAAAAACTATGCGAAGTACGTGCTCGACCCGCTGCGTCCGCTCTACGATCGTGCGATCGCCGCATCGTCGCCGACCGGCTCGACGTTCAAGATGGTCACGGGCTCGGGTGCGATCTCCTCGGGCGTCATCAAACCGCATCAGGTGCTCTATGACAGCGGCGCGTGGAACTGTCACGGCGCGACCTTCCGCGACCTCGCGGCCGGCGGCCTTGGTCGGGTCGGCTTCGAACGCGCGATGGCCGCGTCGTCGGACGGCTATTTCTACCAACTCGGCGATCGGCTCGGTCACGAACGGCTGCGCTACTACGCGTTGCAATACGGGCTCAACGAGAAGCTCGGCATCGACATTCCGGGCGAATTCGAGGGCAACTGGCCGACCAACGCGTGGTCGATGCGCGTGTACAACCTGCCGCTCGAGCCCTCCGATGTGTGTCAGCTCGCGATCGGTCAAGGCGCGATGCTCGCGACGCCGCTGCAGATGGCGAACGTCACCGCGACCGTCGTCAACGGCGGCACGCTCTACCGTCCGCACATCGTCGATGCGGTGCGCTCGCCGCGCGGCAAGATCATTGCGACCTTTCCGCCCGACGTCATCCGCAAGGTCGACGTCACGCAAGAATCGCTGCGCGAAGTGCGCGCGGGGATGGACCAGGTCACCGATCCCGGCGGCACGGCATACGGCTTGAAGATCGCCGGCTTGCCGTTCGGCGGCAAGACGGGCACGGCCGAAACGGGCGTCGCCGGCAGCGGTGCGAACACGACGTGGTTCGTGGCCTACGCGCCATCGAAAGATCCGAAGATCGCGCTCGCCGTCTTCATGGAAAAGAGCGGCGGCTACGGCGCGAGCGTCGCGGCGCCGATCGCCCAACACGTCATCGCCGAGTACTTCGGGAAGAAGCTCCCGCCGCTATAACGGCAGCGGGATCTTGCCTTTCTTCTTCGGCTTCGGCCCCGGCGAGGCGCCCGGACCCGCGGTCGGCTCGGGCGAGATCAGCTCGACGTTGCCCGTCCCGGAGAACGCTCTGGTCAGCGTGTTGTAGTGGATCGCGTCGGCCGTGAGGCTCCGATCGCCCTCCGCGACGCGTGCGTTCCCGCGCAGATCGAGATCGTGGGTCACATCGCTGAGGGTCGCCGCGTCGGCCGAGCCATGGCGATCGCCCTGTTCGAACGTCACGTTGCCGTGTGCGGCATACGCCTTGGCGTTCTCATCGACCGACATTCGATCGGCGTGCACGATGATCGGCAGGCTACTCTCGACCTGGCTGGTCGCAGAATTGCGGTCCGTCGAGGGATCATCGTGAACCACGACGTTGCCGCTCACTTCATAGACGCGCGCGCCTTCATTTCCATCGAGACGATCAGCGTCGATATCGGTCCCTGGGCGGTGCAGATGGATGCGCGGCCCGCTCGGCTCGGGCGCCGGCGCCGTGCTCGCGGCGGGCGCAGGCGTCGTGCTCGCGGCGGGGGACGGACCGGCGGTTTGGGCCGAGGTCGCGGCGAGCACCGCGACGAGGGCGAACGCGCGCGCGGAGACGCTCACGCCAGCGCCGGCAGGGCGCGGCGGATCTCGGCGGCGCGCACGTCGTCGCGGCCCGCGAGCCCAGCGTCGACCAGATCCCGGCGGCCGGCGCGCACGAGGCCGTAGGCGGCCGCCAGGGCGACCGTTCCATCGGTATCGCGCAGTCCGCGCTCGAGCAGATCGACGTCGCCCCGGCGCGACGCCGCATCGACGGCCGCATAGCGCTCGCCGATCCGGTGGGATTTGAACGCGCGCTCCAGCGTCGGGATCACGATCCCCGCACAGCGGCCGATCGCATCGATCACGCTCTCGCGCAGCGGTTCGCCTTCCTCCGTGAACGCGGCGGCGAGCACCAAAGCGCACCACTCGTCGCCGACCAGCGCGAGGCCGTCGATGACCGACCGGCGTTCCTCGATCGTGAGCGGGCCCGCGTTCGGATCGATGAGGAGCGGCCAGGTGATCGAGCGCGCGAGCTTGGCGACCGGCCCGGTCACCTCGGGCACGGCGCCGGGCGGCGGTGCCGTCTCGGGGATCGTCGGGGCGAGCGAGCCCTTCGGCGGGAGAAACGCGGGCGCCACGTACAGCAACACGCCCACGATGAAGATGATCGCCCCGACGACGAGAAACGTGGCCATCCCGGTTCCTTCGGCTAGGAGCGGTCGCCGACCGCCGCCGTCGCCTCGATCGCATCGCGCAGGGCCGCCCGGACATCACCCAGCGCCGCGTCCAGGGACGCGTTCGTGCTGCCCGTCAGCACGCGGTGAAATTCGTCGATCGGCAGCGCGCCGACGTTCAAAAACGTGGCGACCAGCGCACTGCGATAGCCGGCGAGCACCTCGGAGGCGCCGCCGCCCGGCCACGAAACGCGTTCGCCGATCAGCTCGGCGATCACGAGCCAAGGCCGCGGGCCGCCGAGCGGCTCGCTTTCGAGCGCCGAGAGGTTGGCGACCACGCTGTCCCGGTCGATCGTCCCCTCGATGAGGATCGGTTCGCGCGAGGCGCTGAGCCCCGGGGCGGGTTTTGCGTTGCGCAGCGCGGCGACCAGCTCGACCAGCGCCATACGCGAGGTGCGGTCTTCGAGGTCCTTTGCGGTCAGCGCGTAGCGCGGCAAGCGCATCTTGATGAACAGCCGGTCGACGACGCCGCGCAGCGCGTCCCGCTCGGCGGTGAATTTCGCTTCGAGCTCGCCGTTGATGCCGACGACCCGCTCCGGGAAGAGCATACGCAACGCGAAGAGATGGCGCACGAGGCCGCCATAATCGCTTTGCTCGAGCAGCGCGAGCGCCCGCTCGAGCGACTCGCGCGAGAACGACAGTTGGACGCGCAGCGGTGCCTCGGCCGGTTCGGGCGGTGGCGCGAGAATCACCGGGGCAGCGGGGGCGGGTGGCGCTTCCGCAACGACGGGCGGCGGCGGCGCGGGAACCGGTGCTGGTGCCGGCGCCGCCGGCGGGGCGGCGGGGGGCTCGAGGCTGACGCTGATCGGCGGCGGCGGGGGCATGGCCGACGGCGGCGTCGGCAGCGCCGGGATCGGACGCACCGGCGGCCGGATATCGCGCAGGGCGTCCGCCGTCCGTGGCGCGACGCCGGCAACCGAGAACGGCAGCCCGGAGGCGCGCACGGCGAACGCCGGGGTCGAACGCACGCGGACCGCCGGCGCGGCGAGCGGGAGGCTCCGGCCGCCGTCCCAAGCGAGTTCCGCGGCGGTGTCGATCAGGATCCCGGCGGCGAGCGGCGTGTTGACGATCGCGCCGTAGCGAACCGAGATTTCGACGCCCGGGTCGACGTCTTCGAGCACGAGGCCGGCCTTGGACCACAGCACCGATCCGCCGTCGGCGTCGAGCAGCGGAACCTCATTGATCGTGGTCGACCCCGGCAGATAGGCCGTGTGCTGCGGGAGCACGGCGCGGATGACGAGTTTTGCCGCCGCGCCGTCGCCGGTATTGCGGGCGACGATCTGCACGTAGAGTGCCTCACCCGCATCGACCGAGTCTTGCGGCTGCGTGCGCACGCCCGGACCGTCGGCGAAGTTCGGCTCGGCGAGCGTCTCGATCGTGAGCGGCTCGAGCGCCACCGGCAGCAGGCTCGCGCCGGTCAGCCGGGCGTGCAGCGCGACGGTCGCGCCGCGGCCGACGAAACGCGCGAGCCGTAAGCGCAGCATCGCTTCGTGGCGGCTGCCGGCGGGGATGTCGCCGAAGATGATCGCTTGGCCGTCGCGCGTCGCGCCGTCCACGCCTTCGATGCGCGCTTCGGGCGAGAGGTCCAGCACCAGCCGCACGTCGCGTGCGACGTCGGTGCCTTCGTTGATCAGCACGATCGTCGCAAGGCCCGCGCCCGATGGGCGCATCGGCCCGTCGCCCGCATAGGCGAGCGTCGAGCTGGCCGGCGAGAAGCGGGCACGCGAGCGCGCCGTGAGCACGATCGTGCCGAGCGGGAGCGGCGGCGTTTCGGTCGCGATCAGCGCGGCCGAGAGATGGATCTCGGTGCGGTCCGCGATGGGCGAGCCGACGGTGCCGAACAGCACGACTTCGAGCTCGTCGTTCGGCTCGAGCGTGCCGAGCGAAATCACCCCGCCCTGAACGCGCGCCTCGCGGTCCGCGCCGATGATGTAGCGCAGCGACTGCAGCGTCTCGTCGGCGTCGATCGTCAGCCGCGCATTGGCCGCGGACGTCGTGCCGTCGTTGACGATGCGCACGACGGCGCGCACTTCGGCGCCCGGCGCGACGGTCATCGGACCGTCGAGGGTGATCTTGTTGCGCGCATCGAGGAAGCGCGGTTTGGAACGCACGGTGAGCGTACGATCGAACGTGCGCGAGCCCGTCGACCACTGCAGCGATGCCGCGATCGGTAGCTGCGTGCCGTCGACCGCGGGCGAGACGACATAGGCATCGATTGCGGCCTCGATTTTGACACCCGACTCGATGCGCTCGAAATGAAACGCGCCGGCTTCGCCGTTTTCACCGACGGAGCGGCCGTCGATGGCGCGCGATCCGCTGGCGTATTGCAAACCGTCGGGGACGACGAGCCGCACGCGCACGTCCGATGCGGCGCATGTGCCGGTGTTGGTTGCGCTCAGCGCGATGCGCACGCGGCGGCCGGGTTCGACGTCGCTCGGCGCATCGACGACGAGCGCGGTCGCGGGACCATCGAAACGCGACTCCGAGCGCACGGTGAGCTCGGCTCGGTCGAGCTCGAACTCGGCGATCTCCGCCGAGGCCACGGCACCCGAGGCGAACAGGCGCGTGTCGTTCTCGAGCGGCGACTCGATCGTGGCGCGATACTCGAGCACGAGCGTCGCCCCGGCGGGCAGCGAGGGCATCACGACCGGAGCCCGGCCGAAGCCGAACGGATCGTCGCCGTCGTCGTCGGGGATGAAATCGCGGCCGTCGACGCGCACGGAACCGGTGACGAAGCGGGTGCGATCCGGAACCGGCAGGACGACGACGATGTCGCGCGCCGCCGACTGGCCGGAATTGTGAACGCGCGCCGTGATGCGGACGTCTTCGCCCGGCTCGGGCGTCCGGACCGCGTCGATCGCGATGATCGTCGCGGGATTCTGTAAGATCGGAGTGGACTTCGCGACCAGCGTGACGACGTTCGAGCCGATGACGCCGGTCTCGTGCGAGAGCAGCGCGGCCTGCAGATCGATCGTCGCGCCGTTGTCGATCGTCGCGTTGACGAGGTAGCCGATCGAGATGCGGCGCTCGACGCCCGGCGGAACTTCGCCGATATCGGCGCCGGCGGCGGCGAGCAGCGCCGTTTCGCCGCGCACTTCCTCGAGCGGCTGATCGTCGATACGCGCGCTACCGGGCTGGTAACGCACCCCATCCGGCAGCGCGAAGCGTGCGCGCAAGCCCGTCGCAGCGGCCCCGCCCAGGTTATAGAAGGCGAACGTCGCGCGTACGATCGTCCCAGGTTCGACAATTCGATCCGGTGAAACGACAAGCGTCCGCAAACCTTCGGGTAACGAAGGCGCCCCCGGTGCAAATGCTTCCGTCAGGCTCCGCATAGACGTCGCTCGGTTCGGCGGCCCCCTAGCGCCAACCTTGACCGTAGAAAGACCATACGCAATCATGACGACGACCGCTGTCTCGCACATCGCCGACCACCTGTGCGAGGCGATCTCCCGGCTCGGCAGCGAGTCGGCGTTCGAGGTGCTCGCGCGTGCCCGCGCGCTCGAGGCGGCGGGACGCGCGATCGTGCACATGGAGATCGGCGAACCCGATTTCGATACGCCGGCCCACATCAAGGCCGCCGGGATCGCCGCGATCGAAGAAAACTTTTCGCACTACTCGCCCTCGGCCGGGATCCCCGACCTGCGCGATACGGTCGCGGCGTACGCCTCGCGCTTCCGTGGCGTTGAACCCTGGACGCGCGACAACGTCGTGATCTCGCCCGGCGCAAAGCCCGTCATCTGGAATACGCTCTCGGTGTTGCTCGATCCGGGCGATGAGCTGATCTATGCCGACCCGGCGTATCCCGCGTATGCGGCGGCCGCCGGTTACCTCGGTGCCAAGCCCGTCCCGGTGCCGCTGCGCGAGAGCAAGAACTGGCGCCTCGATCTCGATGAACTCGCCGCGAAGATTACCAATCGCACGAAGATCGTCGTGATCACCTCGCCGCACAACCCGACCGGCGGCGTGCTCACCCGCGACGACCTCGGTGTGATCGCCGAGCTCGCCGAGCACCACGGGTTTCTGATCCTGGCCGACGAGATCTACAGCCGCAACATCTACGGTCCGGAGTTCGCGTCGATCACGCAGTTCGCGGGCCTGCGCGAGCGCACGATCGTCGTCGACGGCTTCTCCAAAGCCTACGCGATGACGGGCTGGCGGCTCGGTTACGCGATCGCGCCGGCGAAACTCGCGCGCGCGATCACGCTCTTCGCCAACAACACCTATTCATGCACGGCAACCTTCGTGCAGCGCGCCGGAATCGCGGCGCTCACCGGCCCCGACGACGCCGTCGTGCAAATGAACGAAACGTTTCGCACCCGGCGCGACGCGATCGTCGCCGGCCTGAACGAAATTCCGAACGTCTCGTGCACCCTCCCCGAGGGCGCGTTCTACGCGTTTCCCAACATCTCGAAGATCACGCACGACGATAAGAAGCTCGCGTCGTTCCTGCTCGAAGAGGCCGGCGTCGCCTGCCTCGGCGGCTCGTGTTTCGGCGCCGCCGGCGCCGGCTATCTGCGCTTCTCCTACGCCGCCTCGCTCGAGGCGATCCACAGCGCCCTCGCCCGCATGAAAGAACACCTCCCCCGCTACCGCGACTAGCGCGAAGCTACGGGACGAGTTTCATCGCGCGGCGGACGTCGGCGAGCGTTTCGCGGGCGATGACGCGGGCTTTTTCCGTTCCGGCGGCGATGATCTGGGCAACCTTCGAGCGGTCGAACGATGCGCGGCGCGCGCGCACCGGCGCGAGCCACGTATTGAGCGACTCGGCGAGTTCGGTCTTGCAGTCGACGCACCCGAGTGCTCCGCTCCGGCAGTTCTC